>Ga0316610_1000371_pt1 | contig 11136 bp, 9 predicted proteins | sample MIS2017111B_MG_FD_207677 | JGI IMG/M metagenome (GOLD analysis project Ga0316610, IMG submission 207677) | Microbial mat bacterial communities from Middle Island sinkhole, Lake Huron, Michigan, United States - MIS.2017.111B | ecosystem: Environmental > Aquatic > Freshwater > Lake > Sediment... | reverse complement strand
TATCCTGCCAAAGCTGCGCGATGCTGCATATTGAGCTGCTTTTCCTCATTTTCATTTTGCAGTTGTTTGGCGTCATACTGAGCGTTCAACGCCAATATTGCAAGGTATGCATCACTTAACTTTTTGCCTGCCTGAGTATCCTGCTGGCTGAACTCGATTTCCGAAGTTTCCAAATCAATTTTCAAGCTCTGATACGCTTTTTCTGCCCGGATATACTGATTTTCCTTTTCTTCGGTTTCTTTTTTGGAAATGCCGCCGTTGCCCTCAGTTTCATACAATTTTTTATAGGATTCAAAGCTTCGCTTGGCAATATCCCGATTATTTTCAGCTTCTTCCAATTGAAGCTGCGTTTTATTGAGTCTGTGCTGCCGGGATGCGGGAAGATTCTTAAACCGCTCGGTTTTCAGTTGTTCAGACTCTTTCTTTTTCTCTCTGATCTGCTGACTGATATTTTCAAGTTCTTTTTCCGAAATTTTCTTTTTCTGAGGGAAAACTTTCATTTCAAGCTCAACCCGCTCCAACTGCATTTTTGCCTGATCCGCGTCGGTGGCTGCTTTGATCGCGCCTGTTGCTTTGATACGCGCCAGAACATCGCCCCTTGTAACCGGCGTGCCTTCGCTCACATAAATATCAACCAGTTCACCCGGTGTCGGAATATAAACGCGGCGCATTTCCGATTTCGGCTCCAGTTGTCCGTCAACCGTGATGATCACATCTGCTTTTCCGAAAAAAGACCATATAAAAAATATCAGCATCAGTGCCATGACGATATAAATAAGCCCTGAGGCTAAAACAGGAGAGGTGTCCGTCAGAATTTTGATTCCATCCGCGCCGTGTTCCTCAACCGCCTGTGAAAAACGTAAATGCTTTCCTGATCTCATCATGGCTGTTCTCCTTTTTTATCGGATTGACTCATTGCTTCCAAGCCTCCGATTCCGGGAAATCTGCGCCTGAATTGTTCTATGATTTTAAGCTGATCGGGCTTTGAGGCAAGTTGAACCGCTTTTTTCAACTCTTCAATATCTCCGACATAAAACAAATTCTGAATCTGAAGCTTATCCAATCCTCTGAATACGCGAGTCTGAAGCTGATCCGCAATGTCTTTATTCCATGTATCTTCGTGAGAATACGCTGTCAGAGCGCAGAAAAAATCCCGGATATTATCTTTATCTTTTTTCCATCGTCTGAGCAGAGATTTAAGCCGCGTCTCATCCTGAAAAATCACCAGCGGCGTTTCAGTTTTTCTCTGATAAAAATATTCTTCCATATCTGCTATCCAATTCAAGGCTCTGACGACTTTCATGCCTTCGGGGTTATGTCGGGAAAATTCGGCAGCTTCTGTCAGCATTGTTTTGGCATCATCAAATTGCCCGTTGTCAATCTTATCCAGCCATCCGACATGCAGAATATCTTTGACCATCGCCTCTGCCCCGATGTCGCACAGCGTCTGATTATTGCTATCCAGCGATAAATACTGGTTGGCAACTGCCGCGCATTCCCGGTATTGCCCTTGCTTCATCAATTGCTCTGAGCGGTGTTCGGCAGATTCGGGAATGATTTTCCATATCCCGGTAATCAACAGGATAGTAAGCAATATCCATACACGCCATCCCGGTTTTGAAATACTCTTAATCTCAGGTTCAGCATGAGGCACTGAATAAAAAGAGTCGAGAAATAATGACGGCTTGTTGATAAAAACGATGTTGTTCTCATTATCTTCGGATATTTGAATATCTGTCATAAACACCCCCGCCCTCTGAAGAGAGGAATTTTTTTTTACTTTTCAGCTTCGATAACCACCAGTTTGCTTATTTCGACTTTATACGATATGTCCGTCCAGCCGCCGCCTAATGCCTTGAATAATGTAACCGTGTTATCTGACAACGAGCGACGAGCGGTCAGCAGCGCTTTTTCGGTTAAATGAAATTCCCGGTCAATATCTGAAACTTCCAACTGAGAAATCAGTCCTTTTTCAAATTTGGCGCGGGTCTGAGTCTGAATCTGCCTGAGATCAGCAAGTTTTTCTTCCAAAATTTCTTTCTGCCGGCTCTGACCATGAAGCGTTATCAGTGTATTCTCAATTTCTTCAAATGCTTTCATCACGGTTTTGCGATATTCGTCTTCGGCGGTGGCAAGCTGCAGCCGGGTGATGGCAGCCTGATTTTTGCCGGTTCCGCCGTCAAATATAGGAACTGAAATGTTCGGAGACAGCCCCAAAGTCCATTGGCGAAGCAGTGTTGACAATGCGGAACTTGCCAATCCGCCGTTTCCGGTCAGCGAAACGGTCGGCAGCCATGCAAGTTTGGATATTTCCGATTGATGATGCGATTTGATTACCCGATATTTTGCCGCAATAATATCCGGTCTTCGGGACATCAAATCTGCCGGAAGTCCGGTCGGTACTCTGACAACCTGTATGGTTTGCCCACGTTCCGCTTTGGGAATGTTGAACTCGCCTGCGGGCTTGCCGATATACGAGGCGATTCTGTTTTCAACGCTTTTCCGGCTTTGTTCAAGGTCTGATAATTCTTTTCCGGCATTTTCCAATTCTGCTTTCTGGCGCAGGACTTTCCATTCCGGGATAATGCCTTCGGCATACTGATTTTCATAAATTTTTAAGCGCCAGCGATTATCTGCATGAAGTTTTTCGGCAATTCCGATTTCCTTATCTTTCTGGCGGAGTTCAAAATAAGCCTGAGCAACTTCCGAGACCACTTTCAGATATTCCGCCCGATATAAGGCTCTGCTTTCTTCATATCCGGCGTCTGACACCAGATATTCCCGTTTCTTTTTTCCCCATAAATCCAATTCCCAACTGATATTTATGCCCTTATTGAAATATTGCGAATTGAGTCTTTCAAGCAGACTTTTCGTATCGGTTATATTTCTGATATCCGAAATATCAGGAATCTGCTGGGTGTATTGAGAAAAACTTGCGCTTTCTGACCCGGTGATCGACGGCATCACTCTGGCTTTGGCATTTCTGATATTCAGTTCTGCTTCCTGAATCCGCCGGAGCGCGATTTTCAAATCAAAGCTTTCTGATACCGCTTCCTGAATCAGATGATCCAGATAGGAATCTCCGAACTGAGTCCACCAATCCGGCTGAACAATCTGAGACGGAGATACTGTCTCGGCGTCGCCTTTCCATGTCTTCTTTTTTCCAAATGCTTCTTCAAATAATGAAGCGTTGTACTCTGATATCTTCGCGCATGATGTTGTTGCAAGAATCAATACGCATACATAAGCGATTTTGAATAACAGTTTCATATCGTACCTCGTCTGTGTCATGGATTTTCAGATACTGAATTTTTTGTGTGTCAAATATCCTATTAAAACAGAAAAATAGCAATGGAGCAGACAGGGTATTTCAGGGGTAGGGAACGCCCCATACCCTTGACAGAAATGGCGCGGACATAGAAAAAAAGCTTGAATTTTCATGGAAAAAAGAATAAAGTTCAGCTTTCAGACGTAAAGATTTTATAAAGATATGAGGAGCATAAATCATGGAGACAATGTGGGCGCCGTGGCGGATTGAATATATTCTGAAAGAAAAGAAAGAAGAAGGCTGCGTTTTTTGCAGGGCTTACGGAGATCAGGATGATCTGACGCTGTATAAAGGCAAAACAACGATGGTGGTGATGAACAAATTTCCATACAGCAACGGACATCTGCTGGTGCTGCCGGTGCGGCATGTGTTCGGGCTGGATTCTTTGGATAAAAGCGACATGGGAGATTTGCTCAGGACGGTGGAACAATCTGTCGCTATTTTAAAAACGCAGATGAAGCCGGACGGATTTAACGTGGGCTTGAATCTGGGAAAAATCGCAGGCGCGGGCGTGGAAGAACATCTTCATTTTCATATTGTGCCGAGATGGTTCGGCGATGTGAACGCGCTGACCGTATTTGCCGATATCCGCGTCATTCCTGAGCATATTAAAAGCACGTTTGATAATTTAAAGCCTTGTTTTGATAAGATTCTGATTTGATTTTCCGATACCGCTTATAGTGGAACTTGAAAAAAAAATCGTGTCGGGCGTACCGCAGAGGCTGCAATCTCGCTACGCTCATTTTAAGCCCTGGCGTGTTCAATTACCTTCCGCAGAATCGTATCCAAATCGGTCGTGGGTGCAAAGCCGATACAGCTTTTTATTTTTTCAATGCTGGGAACCCGGCGCAGCATATCCTCAAAATCTTTTTCATAAGCTTTTTCATAGGGAATAATCTCAATTACAGACTTTGATCCGGTGGCGTCTATGATCTTTTTGGCAAGGTCGAAAATGGTGATTTCCTCAGTTCCGCCGATATTGAAGACTTCTCCGGCGGTTTTTTCATGGCTCATCAATCCCATCAATGCCTGAACCACATCTTTCACATAAGTGAATGTCCGGGTCTGTCTGCCATCTCCGTAAACGGTCAGCGGCTCGTTTTTCAATGCCTGATCCGTAAATCGCGGGATAACCATGCCATACGCGCCGGTCTGACGCGGTCCCACCGTGTTGAAGAGCCGGGTAACAATCGCCGGCAGCCCTTTGGTGCGGAAATAAGCAAGCGCGGTAAATTCATCCATGAGCTTGGATGCGGCATAGCTCCAGCGGAATTTGCTGGAAGGTCCGTAAATGATGTTGTCGGTTTCAACCAGCGGCGCGTGAAGATGTTTGCCATAAACCTCGGAAGAAGAGGTTATCAGGACTTTTTTCTTGAATTTGGCGCACAATTCCAAGACTTTTTCGGTTCCATGCACGTTGATATTGATGGAGGCAAGCGGATTCTCCAGAATATAGCGAACTCCTACTGCGGCAGCCAGATGAAACACCAGATCGCAGGTGCCGACCAATTCCATCATCACGTTCTGATTTAAAATAGTGTCAATGGTTACAAACAGCCGATTTGAAAACGCCTTGTTTTCCTGAAGCTCTCTGATATTGTCCTGCGAGCCGGTGGACAGATCATCAATAATATAAACTTCATTTCCCTGTTCAAGATAGGCTTCGGCAAGATGAGACCCGATAAATCCCGCGCCGCCTGTGATAAGTACTCTCATTAAGACTCCTTTTTCGTGATTTTGTGATGCTGATAGATACTATTTTGAAAAAAATGTCAAAGGTTTTTCTGTACCGGACTTCATAAAGCTCATTAAAATGCACCCTTAAACCACAGCGAAGCCTCTGTAATCAGACGCTTCTGATCTTCAGGCTGACTGACCGGATGATCTCCCCCGCTGAACATGATCAGGCGTTTGGGCATGTTTGCCAGCCGGTAAATTTCAAGTGCATGAAACGGCGGAACAATCTTGTCCTCATCGCCATGAAAGAGCAGCAGGTTTGAAATTTCTCTGACATTATCCGAAATATCAAACGTCAGCTTTTTTCCATCTCCGATCAACTGTTGTGCATCAGGCTCTGTCTGTTTGATAATTTCAATAACTTCCGAAGACGGATTCAGCGCTATCGGCGCAGCCACCGTAACGATGGCTTGGGCGTTGAGTTCTTTGGCAGCAGACAGACAGACCGCGCCCCCGAAACTGCTGCCGAAAAGCCCGATCCGGGTGCCGATGTCGTCTCCTGCCAAGATGGTTTTGGCAGCAGCGATAATATCTTCGCGCCTTCCGGCAAGAGACGTTACATCTTTGAACTTTCCTTCGCTTTGACCGCAGCCCCGATGATCGAATCTGAAAAACGCCATGCCGTGTTTGCCGCATTCCTCAGCCAGGGCGATTTGCTTGGCAGAGGCGGCATTGCTGAACAGTCCGTGAGAGCCGATTATCAGCGGCGGCTTTTTTGCATGAGGCAGATGAAGCGTTCCGGTTAACCGGAGATCTCCGGATAAAAATCTGACAGATACCACTGTATTTTCCATAGTTCACCTAAAATCGAGATTTATCCCTGATTTTTCAACACCGAGCGATAAATCGCCCGGCTAGAAGCCGAAGCCTGCTTAAGCAGGCTTTAGCTGCTAGCCCTGAAATTTATTTCGGGGCGTAAGAAAGAGGTCTATTGAACCACTACCCGTTTATTCGGGATATTCAGTTCTGATATTGTATTTTTTGATTTTCATGTTCAGTCCGCTTTTGCCGATGCCCAGTAGTTGCGCGGCGTGTGCCTGAACATGATTTGTCATTTTCAACGCCCGCTTAATCATCTGCTGCTCGATCATGTCCAGAGTTTCCGGCAGACCGGTATTTGCCGGAATGTCGTCAAAATGTAAGGTATTCGCCAGTTCCGCCTTGAAATTCCGGGGCAGGTCTGAAACCGAAATCGTATCCGATGGACATAAAATAACTGCCCGTTCGATCACGTTTTCCAATTCCCGCACATTTCCGGGCCAATGATAATCATAAAAAAGCCGCCCGGTTTCCTGATCAATGCCCGCCACCGGAATATCTGATTTGCGTTCATCCGCATATTTTTTGATAAAATGCCCGGACAGCAGACGGATATCTTCGGCGCGTTCCCGTAACGGGGGCAGCCGGATATACAGCACATTCAGCCGATAATACAAATCTTCCCGAAAACGACCGGCTTTGACTTCTTCCTCCAAGTTTTTATTGGTCGCGGCAATAATGCGGATATCTGATGAAATTGTTTTTTCTCCGCCCACCCGCTCAAATACTTTTTCCTGAAGCACACGCAAGAGCTTGACCTGAAGATTGGGCGATAATTCGCCGATTTCATCCAGAAATAATGTTCCGCCGTCTGCTAACTCAAATCGCCCTTTTTTCATGGACATCGCGCCGGTGAACGCGCCTTTTTCATGTCCGAACAACTCGCTTTCCAGAAGGCTTTCGGCAAAGGCGGAGCAGTTGACCGCAATAAATGCTCCTGATCGGCGGGGGCTGTTGAAATGAAGCGATTTGGCAACTAATTCTTTGCCTGTGCCGGATTCGCCTTCAATCAGAACAGTGGCAGGGGTCGGGGCGATTTTTCTTATTAATTCAAATATATCCTGCATGACTTTGCTTTTGCCGATGATATTGCCGAAACAATATTGAGATTGCACGGCATTACGCAGTTGGCGGTTTTCTTTGACCACCCGGTACATGGCAATGGCTTTCTGAACATAAATGATCATGCTTTTATTATCAAACGGCTTGAGAATATAATTGTACGCGCCTTTCTGCATGGCTTCAACGGCTTTTTCCACCGTGCCGTAAGCCGTCATCATAATTACCGGAAGTTCCGGGTCTTTTTTCTTGACATGCTCCAAGAGCGCGATGCCGTCCATGACAGACATTTTCATATCGGTCAGCACCAGATCAACATCGGAATCTTTCAGGATTTTCAAAGCCTGCTGCCCGCTGTTAGCCGTCAGTGCTTCAAAGCCTTCTTCTTCCAGTACCGCGCTTAAAATGAGCGGATAATTTTTTTCATCATCAACAATCAGAATGGTTTCCATGCGTTTCTTCCTGTGTTATCGGCAATTCAACTCTGACCGAAGCACCTTTTTCATTGCCGTTCTGAATATGAATTTTTCCGTGATGTGCTTCGATAATATTTCTGACAATGCCAAGCCCCAGCCCGGTGCCGGTGTCTTTGGTGCTGAAAAACGGATCCCATATTTTGGGCAAAACCTCTTCAGGGATGCCGCTGCCGTCATCTTCAAACAGAATCGTTACGGACTGATCTGTTTTGTATGTTTTAACCCGAATCGCGCCCCCGTCCGGCATGGCTTGCATGGCGTTCATCAGAATATTTAAAAATGCCTGATAGAGCATGTCCGGATCAGTCATGATTTCAGGCAGCCCCTCTGCATACTCGCGCTCAATCCGGTGTCCGTGCGCGTCAGCATGGGACGCTAAAAAGCTGATGTTTTTTTCAAGCACCTCTCCGATTCGGCATAAGCGCAACGCCGGTTCTTTGGGTTTGGCAACGCTTAAAAAATCTGTGATGATATTGTTCAGCCGGGTTGACTCTTCGACGATAATATCGGGGATGCTGTTTGCCGGGTCGAATTTCAGCATTTTTTTCTTGAGCAGCTCGGCGGAACTTCGGATAATGCCCAAAGGATTTCGGATTTCATGGGAGATGCCGGCAATCATTTCCCCTAGCGCGGATAAGCGTTCCGCACGGCTCAACTGCTCTTTCAGCCGGATCTGCTCAGTATTTTTCTGCCGGATAATGCCTTCTCCCCGATTAACTACCTGAATCAGTATCAGAAACAACAGCAGCATCACCACCGTGCAGGTCGTAAGAATACGGATTTGAAACCGGAAGATGGTTTTATAATCCTCAGATAAATCCTGAACAATTTCAACAACGCCCATCACGGGTCCCGACAATTTTGATAACGGTCTTTCTGCACGCAGCGGGGCATAGGTAATCAGCCTGCTTTTATGGGGTATTCCCAATAAAATTTCTATGAAACTGCCGTCCTGTTCCAGCGCGGAACTGGCATTGCCTTCAAGTGCCTCATAATATTCGGGACCGCCTATGTCTTCTTTTCCGATCAGTTCGGGATCAAAGCTGTATGAGACGATGTTCTGAATGTCATAAATCGTAACCGAAGCCACATTGAAGCTGTGAAACGTGCTTTGGACAATTTTATCCAGACGCTCGAATTGTTCTTTGTTTCTCAGTTGTATCCTGCCGAATTTAATCGCCATCGGAATCACAAACTGGGAAAAAATCTGATGGTTCAGGTTTTCAATCAGCAGATAGGCGTAATCTTCGCTTTTCTTCAACTGCATGGCTTTTGCCCAGTGCGCGTTGAGGATGGACAGCACTAAAATTCCGATAAAGATGACCGCCAGGCTGCTGTATGTGAAATATTTGACCAGTGTGAAAGGTCTGACTTTTTCTTCATTCACGGCTTTGCCTTATGATTATGGTGTGTTGTCATGGTTATTGTAATGAAAATTATTGACACTTTCCATTGAATCCTGATAGGGTGTCATAACGGACTTTAAGCTATCGTTACCGTCTTTTCAATAAAATAGTTTTAATGTGCATAATGTCTTGATTTTTTGCCCCGACCCATTATAAAAAGAAAAAGACATTATGAATTGAGGGATGCAACAGGATCATGTTATTCAAAAAAAAGATCGGCATTGTAGGGCTGGATATCGGCTCAAGAAGCATCAAAATTGCTGAAGTCGAAGAGAAGAAAAAAGGGTATTTTCTTAAAAAATTCGGCATGATTGACATCTCTCCGGGCGTGATTGAGGATGGCGCTATCCGAAAACCCGAAGAAGCGGCGGATGCCATACGTCAGTTGTTCAGCGTCTATCGCATCAAAGAGAAGAACGTAACGATTTCTATCGGCGGCTATTCGATTATTGTCAAAACGATCAATGTTCAGGCAATGGACGAGGCGCAGCTTCAGGAAAAAATCCATTTTGAGGCAGAGCAGTATATTCCGTTTGACATCAAAGACGTGAATCTGGATTTTCAGATTTTCGGGGAAACCGAAAACAATCCGAACCAGATGAGTGTGCTGCTGGTGGCTGCCAAAAAAGAAATGATCAACGATTATGTCAATCTGGTTCAGATGTCCGGATTGAATCCCTGTGTGGTGGATGTGGATGCGTTTGCCCTTCAGAATATTTATGAAATCAATTATGAAACCGAAGGGGAAAATGTCGCGCTGATTGACATCGGCGCCAACAAGACCACGCTCAACATTCTCAAAGGGAATGTGTCGGTGTTTATGCGGGATGTGTCTCTGGGCTGTCAGCAGATCAACAACAAAATTATAACCATGTCAAGGTGTTCGGTGGAAGAAGCTGAAAAGCTCTATCACAGCGAACAGATTAAAAACGCTTCAAAAGACATTGTAGAAATTGTCGAATCTGTGATAACGGATTGGAGTACCGAAATTCGCAGGGCGTTGGATTTCTTTTATTCGACCTATCCGGATGATAATATCAAAAAGATAGTGTTAAGCGGCGGCGGCGCCAATATCAAAAAGTTTCGCGAACTTCTGGCAGATGAAGCGGCGGCTGAAGTTGAAATCATCAACCCGTTTAAGAATTTTTCGGTGGATGACGGCTTTGACTCGTCATATATTGAACGAATAGCTCCCCAGTCTGCGATCTGTATGGGACTTGCGATCAGAAAGATGAACGATAAATGATACGAATCAACCTATTACCGTTTCGGGCTGCCCGTAAAAAGGAAAATATCCGCCAAACCGTTTCCATTTTCCTTCTTCTGCTGGTTCTGGTGTTAATCGGGTTGGGCTGGTATCATGTTGTTTTAAGCCGGGAAATCAACAAACTGAAAGAAGAAATAGAATTTACCAAAACCGAGGTAACAAAGTACAATAAAATTGCTGCGGAAGTTGAAGAAATCAAGAAAAAACTGGCTGTTCTGAACAAACGGCTGGATGTGATTAATCAATTGGACGCCAATCGGGATTCTGCATTTAAAATGCTGGATATGCTGGCAAATTCAATCATTGAGAAGCGGATGTGGCTGACAGGTTTTGAAACGACCGAACCCAAGCCCGCAGCAAAAGCAGCTCCGAAAAAAACGGCGGCTAAGGATGATAAAAAACCGGAAGAAAAGAAAGAAAAGCCGCCTGTAACCGCTAAAATTGAGGGGATTGCGTTGGATGAGAAAACGATCTCCGATTTTATGGAAAAACTTAAAAGCGGAAAGCTTTTTACCGACGTGGATCAGCAGATCAAGGTGGAACAGAAAGGTTTCAAACAGGACAAAACCAAGCCGGATGTCTATCTGAAAGGTTTTACGATGCGGTGTACGATTGCGCCGCCCAAACCGGTACAAAAAGAGCCGGATAAAGATAAAAAAGATAAAGCAGACAAAAGCAAAGCGGATAAAAAATGAAAAAGGTAAATTTTTCGCTGGAAAAACTGGCGCCGTTTTTTGACAAGATTGCAAAGCTGACCAAGACTCAGCGCATGCTGATCAGTATAGCATCGTTTGCGATACCGATAGGTCTGTTTATCTATTTTTCGTATCTTCCCCAGTTTCAGGAAATTGATACGCTGAAGGCAGACCTCAGCAAATCGAAAACAGAGCTTGCAGATGCCCAGAAAAGAGCCGGGGAGCTTAAAAAGTATCAGGAAGAAATGAAAAAAGTGGAAGCCCGGTTCAATATGGCAAAAAAAGCGCTTCCTGAAAGCAAAGAGATTTCATCTCTTCTGACAAATATAGCCGGATCAGGCAGGGATGT
>Ga0316610_1000370_pt1 | contig 11143 bp, 14 predicted proteins | sample MIS2017111B_MG_FD_207677 | JGI IMG/M metagenome (GOLD analysis project Ga0316610, IMG submission 207677) | Microbial mat bacterial communities from Middle Island sinkhole, Lake Huron, Michigan, United States - MIS.2017.111B | ecosystem: Environmental > Aquatic > Freshwater > Lake > Sediment... | reverse complement strand
GCAAAGAATCATCACTAAGTTTTTGCAGTTCGGCATTGCAAATTACATTTCTGATATAATACACTATTTTTTCATACATCTGCAATGAAGGAATAGCATCAGCAAAGCCATAACTAAGTAAATTGGGGACTTTTTCACTTGCTTCTACCTTTTCTTTTCCTCTACTAAAGAAAAGCTCAAAAACAGGTGCAAAATTTTTCTTTGCAAAAGAATCAAAAGCATTTGTTTTGTATCCCTGACATAGATATAAATTTTCCGCTAGTTTTATATCACCATAATTACTATAACGATTAACTACATCGTGATTTGGATTAAATAAAGACCACGCACCATTGTCCTGTTGAGCGCACAGGTAAATCTCGCCTGCAATGAAAATTAACTTTATTTCATTGCTAATTTGATACAATTTTGCACCTAATGGTGGATTTTCATTACAACCATAAACAATCCCATTAAGTTTATAATACTTATTGTTATCGTAATAACGCTGCCGACAAATAAATGACCCTAGCCTCTTTGATAAGTCACCTAATCTATCTTTAGAAAAACAGAATTCGCTATTATAGGTATAGTCAGAGCGATTCCAAGTAATGTGTTCTTCTGTTTTATCCTGATTAAAGTGATAGTCAAAATAATCAAATTTGTGTGTTTTTAATCTCATTGTAGTTACCTTGTTTTGTTAAATAATAAATGTGATTATATTTTAATCACAAACAAATGTCAAACAAACGCTGGTCTGTCTGGTTTTAATCTACCAATTTACGCCAAATTTTGTAACGATATTTAATAAGTTCAAATATGTCGATAATCACAAACAATATTAATCCAGAAATAATTGAATAACTAATAAGTTCAAATGAGGTGTTTGGAACACCAAAATAGATGATGGTTAGATACCCAAGCATAAAACAGATTGAATAATAAGTCATTGTATTAAACTTGTAAAGCCCTACAGAATATTCTGCTTCATTTACCATTTTACCTATTTCCTCACCCTTTCTAAACTCCTCATATTCAATTTCATTAACACGTTTTAAAATGAGTGAATATAAAAAACCAAATTTATTTTTTATATTAATATCAGTTACACCAGTTTCGTTAATTAATTCATCTATTTCTTTAAGATGGCTTTCAATGTGTTGTTTATTGTTCATAATATACTCCGTAAAAATAATGAAATCTATTATACGATATTCAGACCGACTTGCCAAATATTTATAATAGGGATAGAAAATTTAAAATGCAGGCGATCACCTACCCTTTAAATACACCATGATTTGCTTGCATGGTTGATTCAATTGAATTGCGATACCATTCATCAAATGTTGTTTGTTTTTGATTGTCGTATTTTACACTCATTGGTTGACAAGTTCAACAAATTTTTTACCACACACACATTTTGTTGATTGAGTGAGTCGGCATGTGTAACAGCAATATGAGTATCATGTTGTATGTAATATCGACACTTTGTTTATCGTGGCGTGTGAAACATTATAACGGGTTGGTCGGATCGTGTCATAATTCATATTCATGCGTTGTAGCGTCTAAAAACAGGGCTAGATTCAATTTTTTAATTATAATTGATTTTAGCCTTTTCTCTATACAACAACCTGCGTGCTTGCGTCTATAGTGACACGATTGTATCGTGGCATGTGAAATATTGCATACAACACGAGTAAATACTCGTGTTACTGCCGCCCGCCATCGGAAGGGTAAACGCTAGTGAGAAATTACGCTTTAAAGTTATATTATAAATTACATTGTTAAATTATATATAGTTAAAGTTAAATTGAGAAATAGTGCTGAGAGAAACATTAGTTCTATAAACAGCCAAACCACCCCATGTACTTCCTAACGCGTGCAACTTTCATAATTGTTTGAAATTGAAAACTAATCTCGGTTTGTTTGTTAAAATATCATTAATTTCCTAGAATCCGTTATCCAGTCACTCTTGATAGGTAGGTTTGTTTTAAATGCGATTCTATGGGATTTGAATTTTAATGTTAAATTCACGTTGATTCTTGGATTTTGCTTTACAATCAATTAATTGCAAAAGTTGCACGCGTTAGGAAGTAGGTAGGCTTGGTGTGTATAGGTGGCTAGGGTTGACCTAAATATATTTCTCACAAAACAATTTCTCAATTTAACTTTAGTAATATATAATATTAACAATGCAATTTAACAATATAACTACAAAGTGAAAATTCTCACGAGCGTTTACCCTTCCGATGGCGGGCGGCACTGACGCAAGCCCGCAGACGGTTAGGGTTTAACGCATAAGAGAAAGGCTAAGTTCAATTATAAGTTTGAAATAATAGATTCATACATCCAAATCATTAAATCGAATCTAGCGTCAATCAGAACGGTTTAAACGTGTGATGTGAATTATGACATTGACACGATACGTCCGTCCCGTTATAATACACCCATCGCAACACACCGTTGCAACCACACCACGCAATATTTTTAAAATGGGGAATAACAATGACAATGCCAACTGTATCAACAAAATCAACACCAACACAACCACAATTATCGCAAGAATCTGAGTTGTCATTGTTTTATCGTTTGCATTCTCTAAAATATACAACAAAACCAACAGTAAAAACAAACGTAAAACTATCAATCAGAAGTGGCAGGTAAGACTTTTCAAGTAAAATAGTTTAAGGCAAGTGATTGAAGTTTTAGTCACTTGCTTTTACGCGTCGTTGTGGTAATGTCAACAGTCTATCCAGTAATTCCCAAACTATATATGTTTAAATGATTTTTCATCAAATCCATGCTTCCTACGCAAAGAATCATCGCTAAGTTTTTGCAGTTCAGTATTGCAAATTACATTCCTAATATAATACACTATCTTCTCATACATCTGCAAAGAAGGGATAGCCTCAGCAAAACCACAACCTAGTAAATTGGGACTTTTTCACTTACTTCTATTCTTTCTTTTCCTCTTTTAAAAAAAAGCTCAAAAATAGGTGCGAAATTCTTCTTTGCAAAGTAGTCGAGAGTATTTGTTTGGTATCCCTGATATAGATATAAATTTTCCGCTAGTTTGTCTATATTATAATTTCTATAACGTTTTACTACGTCATGATTTGGGGTAAATAAAGACCACGCACCGCTATCCTGTTGAGCGCATAAGTAAATCTCACCTGCAATGAAAATCACTTTTATTTCATCGTTAATCTGATACAATTTTACACCTAATGGTGGATTTTCATTACTACCTAATTTATGAACAATCCCGTTAAGTTTATAATACTTATAATAGTTATTATGACTTTGCCTACCAATTAACGACTCTAATTTATCTGATAATTCACCTAATTTATCTCTAGGGAGATATAATTCACCATTATAGTTAGAGCGATTCCAAGTGATGTGTTCTTCTGTTTTATCCAGATTAAAGTAATAGTCAAAATAATCGAATTTATGCGATTTTAACCTCATTGTGTTTTCCTTGTTTTATTAAATAATAAATGCTATGTATTTTAATTTAATTACAAACAAATGTCAATCCAAACTTCAATTCTCATTGGTATAGACGCAATCCAATGGTGGTTAGGATTTAACGCTATAGAGAAAAGGCTGGATTTGATTATAATCCTAAAACGATAGATTCATACATTCAAATCATAAAATTGGATACAGTGTCAATCATGTACGTTTAAAGTGAGATGTGAATTATGACATTGACACGATACGTCCGTCCCGTTATAATTCGTCCCAACAACACCAATGCACAACGCAACGGTGACAACAAAACTTTTTTGAAAACGGAGCGATTACCATGTGCAATCAAACATTTGCAGCAACAATTAATGAAGAAGTCCTTTTGCAAGATGCGAAGGTTTGTAGCCGACCGAATATGCGTCAATATTTTGTTGATTGTCAATGGAAGGGTGCTATGTTAAAAAACCACCTCACAGGTGAAACTGAGAGTTTAGTGATGCCACAACGGGATCAGCTTCTCGATTGTATGGATGGAGAAGATTATATGGGTTACGACGATTTTTGTGAAGAATACGAGTTGTTGCACCCTGCTGGCAGATTCACTGTGACTCTCAGTGATCACAGTATTGTCATACACGCCATTAATGGCGTACCAAGTGCAAAGAAATTATTAACAAGTGTATTTACGCATTCGGATGTGGTTGTTAGTGTGTTGCCCTATATCTTGAATTACAATACAGAATGCAATGATAAACCTCGTTATGAGGTGACTATTCTTGGGTTATTATCCGATGAGAATGTGTTTGCTATTAGTGAGGATACATTAATAGTGGTGTTAGATACATTAACCGGTAATGTTTACACGGATCATGCCACTGTCAATACTACCTCGATGGAATCGTTGTATAATGGTAATGGCTTAACGCTGAATTTAGTGAAGGGCGTTACATTCCAAAATTTAAATTAACGATTCTGAATTACAATCATTTAATAGTTATTGATTTATAATGTCTATTAAATGATTGTTTTTAGTGCGACAAATAGAAAAATATTGATTGACACTTTCTTTGTTTTATTGTATAATCAATAAAAAAATCAATTCATTTAAAACAATTTACAAGGGGTAATTTTATGAGTGGCAAGACTCAGGCAATTTTAATGGCAGTTATCACAGTGTATTGTGCTTGTTATGCGGTTGCATCATTGCTAAGTGATGCTTTACTTTTTTTATACCCTTCTATTGCTCTTGCAGGAATCACAGTATGCGAAGCATTAGCGTTAGCAGGAATGTGGACAAGTGTAATCACAGTATTTCTGCTTAGTCATTATACTACAGACATGAATGGTGGCGAAAAGTAAGTTTACTATTAAACAACGAGAGACAAAATAATGTTGACTCGTTGTAAATATTATCGTATAATTAACAAATTAACTAACCCAACCAATATGAGGAAAATCATGATTTTTTCTGAATCAGAACAAAATATCGCTAACCTGCAATATTACATCGGAAATGAAACGACCCACATCACTACAGGAAAGGGTGCGTGGCTCGCAACAGTTACAAGCGATAATAGATTTTTGTCGATTGATGTATATTTCAAGTATAATCGAGATAACAACACTTATCAATGTGATATTATCAGCAGTGATAATGAACTTGGAGACAGTTTTAAGTATTTTGTTATCAAAACAATAGCTGTTAATGCAGATAAAACACTGAGCCAAGATATTATGGCGGCAATTGAATATGCAAAAAATATTATTGTTGAACTTGAACAGAATATTGATGCAATCAGCGATTATTTATTTGACGTTGCAAAAAGACCACTTGTCAATGGTTTTGAAGTTGTTGTTTTTGATAAAGCAATTGGTAATCATTGCAATAGCTTCATAGAAAAATCTGGAGATTGGTTTACATACAATCCATTTGGCATTTATACACATGATAACGTTCAAATGATGATTGATTCAAAAGATAGTCTGTTTTTTAAAATGTCCTATATAATAGGAAAGTCACAAGAAGAAGTTATTGAGATGGCAATCATCAACTCAATGCTTAAATTGTCTAGTTTAAACTTTCCAAGTGATTGCCAAAAATAACGCTTTTTATGCGACACGCACATTGTGAATTATGTGCGTGAATTAAACAATATAAATATAAGGAATAAAATGTCTAAAACTATTTTATGGGTTGAAGATAGACCAGAGAATGTCGCTTCATTATTAATGAAAACAAAAGATATTGGTTATAATGTTATTAGAGTTGTTATGCCACACCGTATATTACAAGTCTTAGAAAGTCAAAAAATAGACGCAATAATTCTAAATACATATATTCTATGTATCAAGAGTTTAAAGGGGTTTGGCAAACAAGGGATACCTACAGTTCAAGGTTTAGAAGCGGGATGGGCTATCACAGAAAATTTTTTGCGAACAGATGATTCTAAATATCGCAATATTCCGATATTACTTTTATCAACACTTAGCATTGATGAAAAATATAGTTTACTTTTAAAAGATATTTCATTAAAAGGTGGTGCTTCAATTAAATGTATTGAAAAAGGTGAAAAAGATTGGGAAAATAAAGTCTTAAGATGGTTAGATAATTTAAGCGATTAAAAGGAATAAATATGGATATCGAAATTGAAGTTACAGTTGTTATAACACAAAAATCAATCTTTAATTTACCAGTTGCGAAATGGCATGATAAATGCGATTATCACATTAGATTATTTAAAACAAGTACAGATCAAATTTTAGACAAACTATCAGGCGAATTTGGTCATTATCTCGGTTTTGCAATTCCAGATGGTGAAGATGAAATATTGCAATTTATGGCGAACTCTATTGCTTACAGACAAAATTCTGATGATGTATTTACGAATAATTCTATTGCTAGTGGTGTGTATTCAGATGGTCAGCATTGTGAATGCCGTATTGTAACCGCAGTATTCGATGAAGTATCAAAACAAGAAGTTTTAAAATACTATTACTCAAACAACTCAAAGGTATTATTGACTCATGAATGATTCCAAAATTGTAGAAGATAACTCTGTGGTTTTGCGTTTTATGCCTATGGCTGAAGTGAATGAGGTGTTTGCAAATTACCGTAAACATAACCCTTGCAATCAAGGTGCGTTGTCTGTTGATTGGAGCGATGATTTACTAGCAAAATTAATGCTACCTCAATTTAACCATAAGGATTTTGATAGTAGCATCCAATGGTCTGGTCATATTGTTTTTTATATTCGTGGTAGAGAATGTAAAGAATACTTTAAGATCAGTTATACACATTCAAATGTATTACGATATAAGTGGAGTGTTGATATTTGCAGTTGTCATCCACCAAACTACTGTGCATTTGATGTGGCTAATGCCATTCACGAAAAGCTGAACAGCGATTAACTTAAACAACAAAAAGGGTAGATTAAATGTTAGTTTAATCTACCCTTTTTTGTATAAACCATCTCAACTCTTAATCATGTACTTTAATCATGTACACACATGAAAATGTAGTTCTCGCCTGCCATTGTAATGGGTTGCGGGTGTCGTGTCAATGTCATAATTCACATCACATGCTATTGTGTACGGCGACTGCATATTATAAATTATATTGACTTAACAAGATGTAAATATACATCAATATATAATTCTTTTCTATCAACGAAATCTTTCTTATTATTTGTTTTGTCACATATAACATTATAGTCAGAGAAAAAGCCTCTGTTTTTCATATCTTGTAAGAATGTATTAAGCTCTGAACGTATTCTATTTCTTGTAAAGTCATCATTAAATTTAAATTTGTGATACGCTAAGTAATGCCGATTTGCATACATTAGTTTCAATTCTTAGAATTGAGCGAAAATATATCTTCTTTTTTTCTGTCATAAAAAAACCAATGAATTACTTTTAGCATCAAAATCATTGTTTATTCAGTCATTAACGTGCATTATACTTGACTGCATAATACACGCCAATTAATTTCTTAAAAACACTCACAATGTCAGTCTATTGTTTGCTCACAGTGGTGTAGTAATGTTGGTCACAGGACACACAATATCTTCATCTTCACATAAAAACACTTCGCGAAATTTCTGTTCACTACTCAATAGTGGTGAAAGAATATCAACATATTGATGAACACATTTTATTCGGTAATCAATTACAGAGTTCAAATCATCTTCATTATAGAGGGAAGATATTCGTTTTTGTTTTGATATCGTGTGTTCTCTAATAAAACGACATAAATCATCTTCAGTAACAGCAGAAAACTTGTCGCCATTTTCTATTAGGTAGTCAATCATTTCATTTAGTGTTGCTATAAATTCAGTAATACTGGTGCGTTCATCATACAGTAACGTGTGATCTGTCTTGTTATTGAGGATTGTGATACATGGTTTTAATATATCAAACCATTTTCTATGTTTTTTGAGAACATCGTAATTGTAATCCGTATTTAAATAAGAGTCCATTGTTATGGGTCGATGCGTCTTCCGTATTGACACAAATAATGCCAATGTATTTAGAAGTAAACGACGATTACTTAGGATGCGGGGAACATCATCGGTATTGATTAGCGTGCTTACACTTAAATTAAATGGATGTCGCAACGTAGAGTAATAAGCTAATTGTTCAAAATCACTAGGTCTATATTCGTTTTGTATTGGCATTTTAATCTCTTGTTTGGTTGGTTTATTGTGTAGTTTACATCATTATTTTGAACCTGTCAACCCTTTTTATGGATTGCCGCATCCGTGTTGCGTTGGTTGCGTGGTGTTCATGGGACGAATTATAACGTGACGGACGAAACGTGTCCGTCACGTTATAATTCGTATTTGATTTAAACGTACCTGATTGACGCTGTATTCAATTTGATGATTTGGATGTATGAATCTATCGTTTTGGGATTATAATTGAATATAGCTATTCTCTTATGCGTTAAACCCTAACCGTCTGCGGGCTTGCGTCAGTGCCGCCCGCCATCGGAAGGGTAAACGCTCGTGAGAAAATATCTCTTTTAAGTTATATTGTTAATTTGTATTGACAAAGTTAAATTGAGAAATTATGCCGTGAGAAAAACCATAGTTCTATATCCAGACAAACCAACCCACACACACTTCCTAACGCGTGCAACTTTTATAATTTATTGATTGCAAAGCGAAATCCAAGAATCAATATTAATTTAACATTATCTCAGAATAGCATTTAAATCAAGCCTGCCTATCTAGTGTAATCGGATAACTGATTCTATGAAATTAATGATATTTTAACAAGTAAACCGAGATTCGTCTTTAATTTCAAATATTTATAAAAGTTGCACGCGTTAGGAAGTATGGTGGGAATTGGTGTTGGGTTGTACATAAATATGGGTTTTCTCACAGATCAATTTTCTCAATATAACTTTATCCATATACAATTTGTTATATAACTTAAAAGATAAATTTTCTCACGAGCGTTTACCCTTCCGATGGCGGGCGGCACTGACGCAAGCCCGCAGACGGTTAGGGTTTAACGCATAAGAGAATAGCTATATTCAATTATAATCCCAAAACGATAGATTCATACATCCAAATCATCAAATTGAATACAACGTCACTCAGGACGGTTTAAACGTGTGATGTGAATTATGACGTTGACACGATACCCGCGACCCATTATAATGGCAACCATGAACACAACACAACACACCACGCAACAAATGGTGTGTCAACCAAAAATTTTGGTTGACAGGTTCAAATGAATAGTTTACAATACTCACCTAACTGAAGGAGTTACTCTAATGGCAATCCAAGTGCATTTACCAAACGGTGTTGACCCAACTAGATTGTGTGGATATTTCGCAACAAAAAATACCACAGCGTGCATTACCTTTAGCTCACTTGCTGAATTTGTAGCATATTACGAATTCAGCAACGATAGTGGAATACCACGCTATGAAATTGAGATGGATTTGCCAGATGATCTGACGGGTGGTACGCTTTCACATCGGGCTCGTTGCTATTATGAGATCATTCTTTCTAAAACGGCGGCAATATTTATGTTGTTTCCGAATGCTTTAGTAGTGATTAATTTGTATTAGTAGATTAAACTATGATTGATTTACGATGGGGATTGAAAAACAATCAATCCCCAATAACTTACAACAAAACAAGGAATAAACGCATGTCCCAAAACCACGCTAACCACGCTGTAGATTGGTTAAACATTAAAGATAATATTCACTACGATACCAAAGAAATCAGCATTGAGAGATTAATAGCCATGCACCAAGAAGGCTTGTTGCGGATTGAATCCACTGGCAAACCTACATGGAATAACAGCGATTACAGGGAGATAATTGAGTTGATATTGCTTGGTCTGCCATTGCCGACATTGGTTATGTCCACTGAATTAGTGGAAACAGAAACACAATCTTATGCAATTAAGGTTGTCGAAGGTTCTATTTTAATAGAAGCCATTACATCATTTGTAAATGACAGTCTTGTTCTACAAGACATGAAAGATTTGTATTGTTTTAATGGGCTTTCTTTTGAAGAATTACCCGTGAGGACTAAACGATTTTTTCTTCAAAAGATTTGTCGTATTTTCATGTTTGATGATATGTCATATGCACTGAAACACACTGTAACACAAAGATATTATCTGTTTCACCGATAAAATGCGTGTGGTTAATGTTTACAATAAACGACATTAATCACACTTCAATTTGCTACTAATGAAGGATGGAAAGTAAAATGGCTATAAGAAGAACAGAAGAAGAATTGTACACAAATGAACAATTGCAAAGTCTGTCTCAAATAAGACAAGCATTGTTAAATCATGCAGAACGTTTTGAATCAATCAAAAATTGGTCAAGAAGACGAGGATTTAGTCCTGAATCTGCTGGTAAAGCTGTGATACAACATTGTATTTTAAAGAAACCGGTACCACTACCTTCACCATCATACATAAAAAGAAACCATAAAACAGGCACACCTTACCTGTTTGTTTTGCAACAGTTGGCAGTTGATACAGGAATTAGAGATTTATTTACAATGCGTAGTTCTAAATGGAAGTGGAAAGGAGATTTTGCTGAACAGGACAATATTGACCGTAAACATGATATAGCTGAACATTTAGGTTTTTCCCCAATGGAATGCAATATTGAATAAATAAAATCTGTAGAATACCAACATAAAACTTAACAATCATTTAATTATATAAAGGGAATACAATGCGAAATAGTCTTGATAATTCAATTGAATTCATTTTTTTATCTGAACCTTACCGTACTATTGATGTAGTAGTGATAGGATATGCTATTGATTATGAACCTTTTTCCAATCAGAAAAAAACAATTTCTCTGCCTGAAAAATTGAAACAGTATAAAACTCTACTTAGAGTTGATGATTGTGGCTGTTTGTCTAATCACATGATTAGTCTAGGATTATTGTCGCCTGTTAGTAAAAGTGAAAAATATTTACTTATCGTAACTAATAAAGATGATTTTAATCAGATTGAGAATATAATTAATGATATAACTAAACCACAACCACAATATGTTTTTGCGTAAAACATAAATGTCGATTTTTATAAAAAGGCGCATTTTAAATAGTGATTTAGATACACACCACAATCAAATGGAGACTCAAATGAAAGCAACAAAGAAGTTCTACACAGGCGAGCATAGCAAACAGGTAGGCGAAAC
>Ga0316610_1000366_pt1 | contig 11208 bp, 4 predicted proteins | sample MIS2017111B_MG_FD_207677 | JGI IMG/M metagenome (GOLD analysis project Ga0316610, IMG submission 207677) | Microbial mat bacterial communities from Middle Island sinkhole, Lake Huron, Michigan, United States - MIS.2017.111B | ecosystem: Environmental > Aquatic > Freshwater > Lake > Sediment... | reverse complement strand
CCTCCTTACTTAAATCTTCTAAATTTCTAGTATCTAAACTAAATTTAAAACTTGATTTGAGGGTGCTGTTTATCATACCATCAGACTAAAACATAACCTAGGTTTTAGGCAAGCTGGGTAGGTACAATTAAAATCATAAATATTAACAGTTTTTGTACATGAATTTACTAATTTTGTTAAGACAAATCTACCTGTTTCAGTCTTTTTACCAAGCTCAACTTCAGTGAAACTGTCGATGCTAAACTTATTTTCACTATCATTTAGTAAGGCTAACGGATTTTCAGTTTGATCCAGGATTGTGCAGTTTCTGTAATCAATAAAATTAAATTTATCATCACACCCAAAAAGACTAATATCTTCAATTGGTTTGAGGTTCTTGTAATAATTTATAATGTAAGGTGTGTTTTGTTTTGTTTGTTTATCGATGTTTATAGTTGGCACCAAACTAAACTTATTATTAGAACTTGTGTCGAATTTTACACTTGAAATATTAGGTTTGGATTGGCTAGTGGTTGAGGGTAACAGAAAATTGAAGATATTACCTCCAAAACCAGAATCGAAAAATTTATATTGATAAAATAAATCACCGTATTTGAAATTTAAATAACCAGGTGGGCTAAAGGCGCCCTGACTTATTTTTATTTGTGACTGATATTCCAACATCCAAGATGGAATAACTGATGCTTGAGCATCTTTTCCACGGCTTAAGACATAACTTGGATTTGTTTGTGTCTTACTACAAATAATTGCTTCTTGGTTTCGGTAATATGTATCTGAGGTATATGGAGAGATTAGTAGTGCATGGCTCTGGTCAGGTAATGTTCTATAATAAACCTGGATTTGATCTGGGTTATACACTTTAATAGTCATATTACACTCTTTAAATTCAATAATATTAGTACTTTGATCTCTGTCAAAATTAGCTAAAGCACTTTGAACATTTGTAGGTGTATTTGGTAAAGTTGTAGGTGTATTCTGCTTCTGATAAAAGTAAAAACCTACACCACCTAGAATAAGTATAAACATAGCTAATCCGGCTAGGTAGTAATATAGTTTGGGTGATTTGGGCAAGTTGGGCATAAGATTATCTATTTAATTGATGTTAAATTCTTTATTCTAAATATTTAGCAAGCTCGGCTCTAGTTTGATCGTTTTTAGTTTGCTCTTGGTTATATTCTTTGATATATTTATCAAAATCTTTAGTATTTTTAAAACAAGATTTGGCTTTTTGGCCTACATTTCCAAATTTGGAGAAACAATCAATATCTACAATATTCCCATCTCCGCTTAAATCTATGCCAGCACAGCCTGAATAGCTTCCACCGTCAATTTCTGATATTTTTCGTTCTTTAAAACCAAACTCATATATATAAACTGATGATCCACAGGAATCACCATATGTATAACTCAAATATTGTCCTTCTGAAGTAATTCTACCAAATGTAGGGCTATATTCAGTGCTGCCAAACAAACCACTCAAATAATCTTTAGTTCTACCTTTTGTTTCATCGTAACCAGAGTTTTTGTATATCTCCTGTGCTTTATTTGAACTGTAAGTCAAGTTGTATATCGGTATGCCGTTTTGATCAAACAAAAAACACCCGAGTAATTTTAAATATTCTGCACTTCTAGAATCATTACTCTCATCAGTGCAATTTGTAGAAATGGAGGTTGTGGGCTGTAATTTATCTTTAAATTCGGTCTCGTTTATGGACACAACATCTTTAATCACATTTAAATCTATAATATCTCTACTTGAAGTAGAAGGTGATTCCGAGTTGATTTGGTAACTTAAAACTGGAAACTCATTGTCTTGTCCTGAAAAATTATATTTTATATCGACTTTCTTTTGATCTGTGAAAAAACTTAATTGACTTGCCAGTTGAGAGGTAGGGTTGGCTATTTTAGACAATTTTCCGTATGTTGATAGATAATTTGTACTTACATTTTTATTGTATTGTTTAGGGTAACAACTTATCTGATAGTTTGATTTAGAAACGAAGAAGTTCATTATTAAAAAGTCTTCTTTAAATTCTTGTATTGGTTGCTGTTGTTTATTATAGATCTTTGATTCCTGAGAGTATTTATAGATTCTAGACTCTGGATGCAGTTTTCTAACTCTGATTGCTAAATCACACTCCTGCCATATAATCACATCTGAAATCTCGTCACCAACAAATGGTTCTGGTTTTTGAGGTTCCTCAACTTTAGTTGAATTACCTTGAGTAAAATTGTTTGAGCTAGAAAATAGATTCTGCTTCTGATAAAAGTAAAAACCTGTGCCACCTAGAATCAGTATAAATATAGCTAATCCAGCTAGGTAGTAGTATAGTTTGGGTGGTTTTGGGAAGTTGGGCATAAAATGTCTGATTTATTAAAGCTTATTTTATTCTAAATATTTAGCAAGCTCGGCCTGGGCGGCTTTGTTTTTGGCTTGTTCGTCGTTGTAGGCTTTGAGGTAGATTTGGTAGTCGGAGTCTTTTTTAATACAGGGTTTCACTTCTATTCCAGACTTTCCACGGGCACAATCTTCACCATCATAATTTTTCTTAAAAAGGTATGTTACAGAATTTTTGTTAAAAAGGAAACTATAAGAGTCATTTGTTAAAAGAAACTCTTTTTCTAATTTATTTGCACCTGTTTTAAAGTCGAAATTGTATATATTATATAAAATGCCGCCACCGTTAAGAGAAGTCTTTGAAACTAAGAATACGCTCTTGTCTGATCTCTTACCTTTCATAAGGAATCCATTAGAATTTACAAATTCTTCATCACTCATATCTACAATAGGATTATAGTCTTGATCAGTTATAAAACATTTCCAAGAACCGATATTATATGACTTGCTTATTTCAGAACAGCCGATGAAATTCAAATCTTGAATTGTTTGTGTAATATTATTTAAATCATTTATTTTAGGTATGTTTTGAAACATATTGCTGTCTAGGTCAAAAATTTTTATTTTGTTGTATTTATCTGTCTCATCTATTCCAATTTTAAAACTTGAAATTATGCTCAAATCCCTATATATTCCCGGATTATTTTGGTCGGGTACACTTACTGTATCCCAAGCTTTAATGCTGTAAAACAAATTGTTGTCATTAAAGTAAAAATAAGGATATGTCTGGCTCAAATACTCTGATTTGATAGATTTTTTCAGATCTATTTTTTTAAGCCATTCGGGTGCGTTTTCTGCTTGTTTCAGCTTTTCAGACTTAACAAATTCATCTTTTCGGCACAAGATAGTCTGATTAGTTGGCTCTCTATATTCACCGATATACCCGCCAATATTTAAACTAAAACCTACATTATCTTCATCTTCGAACTTGCTCGAAATTGCAATTGGTTGTGTATTTTTATTTACTTTCAGCATCATATTACACTCTTTAAACACAATCACATCAGTATTTGGATCGGCGTCGAAACTGGCTGAAGAAATTTGAGTTTCTGGGTTTGGAGCCGAGGTTAAATTTTCCTCTTTTGGTTTGTTGTTAGCTTCATTTGGAGTTTTAGCTGTTTCTGGATTTGAGGTTAAAGAATTTTGCGAAGATTGAGTTGAGTTTGTTGGGGTCCCAGGAGTATTCTGCTTTTGATAAAAGTAAAAACCTGTGCCTCCCAGAACAAGCATAAACATAGACAATCCAGCTAGGTAATATGATATTGGTGGTTTGGGAAATAGGAGCATACGGAATAAAATATTGAATTAGTGATTTAGTTTAGAGATCCTTCGCTTTGCTCAGGACGACAAAGTTTAGTGGCTAAACATACGAGATCCTGAAACGAGTTCAGGATGACACCGAGTTGGGGTTTGGGATGGACACTGAATTGCGATTGAGGTAACACCCCGTCAGCTTCGCTGCCACCCCTCTATTAGAGGGGAATTCATTAGTCATATCTCAGTGCTTCGACGATGGAAAGCTGACTGGCTTGGATGGCTGGGTAGATTCCAAAACCGGCGCCTAATACCATGGAAAGGATGGTCGAATAATAAAGCGAGGTCCAAGAATAGGTGGTTGTAAGCACTACTCCAGGGCTTATCAGAGGTACCAGATTTACACCTACGTACACAAAATACTGAGCTAATCCCGCACCTACAATACCTGAAAAGGTTGTAAGTAATATGGATTCAGTCAAGAATATAGAAATAATATCCCAATTTTTTGCACCAAGTGCTCGTCTGATTCCGATCTCGCGGACGCGCTGGGTGACTGACATCAGCATGACATTTAGCACGCCGATACCACCTACCAAAAGCGATATAAATGCCACAAGTCCTAGAAATACTTGAAAGGCAGTTAATACAGTGCCGACGGTTTCCAAGGCAGATTTGGCAGTCCTGAAATTCAGTGGTTCGGCTTTGGCTCCTGTGTTTTGGCTGGCTCGATAGCCATTTACAGCATCTTTGAGGCGAGTTGCCACATATTCTACTTGAGACTCTTTTTCCACTACAAAGCTTATCCCAATCAGCGGTTTGGTCGGGGCATTGCCGACTTCCCAGCCAGCTGTGATCGGCACCACCACTTCCTCACCATTACTAAAAATAGTCTGGGTGGAGTCATACTCTCCAATGACCGTAAATGAAGCGTTTCCAAGTGTGATTACATCGTTTAAAAGCGAGCTTTTGCCTTTGATATTTCTGGCAAAAGTCCTGGATACAACAGCGACTCGATCACCGTTATCACTTTCTGACTTTGAGAAAAATCGACCTTGTAGATTGGCTAGAGAGGTTAGGTTTACATAGTCTTGATCAGTAGAAATTATGGCTTGGGCGACATTTTTATCTTCCAAGTTTTTGATATTTACGTTAAATCGATAGTCTGGATAGGATTTTGTGATTGGAAAAACTCCAAATTGGCTTTTTATATAATTATAATCGTCGATGGTCATTTCTGTCGTCTGAAGTCTGGTATTTCCAAAAGGATCGACTCGGATAGCTTTGGTGTCGCCTACAGCGCTTAAAAGCTGGCTAGAAAGGTAGGTTTGAGCAATTTCACCACTAGCAAAAATCAAGGTCACAGCTAGTACACCTATAATGATACCCAAGGCGGTCAAGATACTTCGAGATTTATTGGATACTAGTTCTCTCCAAGCTAATTTAAAAATTAAAAACATAATAGATTTTAGATGCCTAAAAACATTTTCACCTTAGGTACAGACAACTTTAAGTTATATTTTATACAAAGGACTGTCAATAAAATTTGTATGGACTGATGGCGATGTAATTTTTAACTTGCAATAAAAAATATAAAGTATTGTGTAATTTGTAAAAATGTAACATAATAGTAATTGTAATTAATTTTAGAGACCATAAAAATATTATGTGGACATTTAAACGTAAAACAAAAACAAAAAATATTATGTCTAGTCAGATATCAAAACCTAAGAGTTTGAAACCAAATTTCTTTTCTAAATTTAAATTAAATCCAAGAAAATTAATAGTTGGATTGTTTGTAATATTTGGAATTGCCGCTATAATTGCTGGAATTTCTTTAACATTGCAAAAAAATGATAAAACCGCACTTGCTGCATCTTGTACTTGGACTGGTGATAATAGCGGCGACTTTTCTGATAGCGGCAACTGGGCTGGTTGTGGGGGAGTTCCGCAAAATGGTGATGATATAACTTTCCCAGATGTGGCAACTACGTATACTCTAAACAATGATATTTCAGGGCTTAGCTTAAATACAATTACAGTTTCAGCTCTAAACTCTCAAGCCTATACACTTTCTGGAAATACTTTGGATGTAACTTATGGAATTACTACCGCCAGTGGAACTTATGATTTTATCTATGATACTAATGTGACTACTTGTAGAACTGAAGGGGATGGAAGCATTTTTATCAACTTTGGAGTGACATATTCATCTGGGTGTGATTATATTGGTTATGGGTTTAGTGGTGATGTGTATGGTAGTGGTAGTTTCGTGAAACAAGGTAACTGGGGCTTCACACTTTACGGAAACAGAACTGTCGACACTGAATTTGTTGTAAATTCAGGCGGGTTCTATATTGACTGGTCTGCTGAAGTAACTTTCAATAGCAACGTATCGGTAAATAATAACGCTTTAATTTGGTCTCTAGGAACATTAAACATTCCCAATTATAGTATTGACATGAATGATAGTTCTGGTCTTTTCCAGGCACCTGGGCAAATCACAGTGTACGGAGTTAATTTTAACGGCGGATCCAGCAATAAATTTTATACCTGGAAAGGATCTCCAAACTCACTTACAGTTACAAATTCTGACTTAAACTTAAATGGAGTAGCTTTTGATAGTGGGTATTTTGATACAGTAGGACAGCAACAAACTATAATTCAAACCACCAACGGTTATTCTATAATTGGAGAATTTTCAAACCTTGCAACAGGAAGTACAGCAATTTTTGTCACAAACGGGACAGTAGCTGAATTGTCAGCAACTTACAACTCAAGCGATGTTATTGTTGAAGTTGTCTCTGTCATTGCTGGTGACTGTACCTGGACTGGAAATAATAGCCAGTACTGGAGCGATGCTGGAAACTGGTCTGGATGTAGCGGGAGTGTACCTGTAAATGGAAAGACAGTTCTGATTCCTAGCTCGTCAAATAATAACGACATGATTAATGATATTTCTGGCCTAAGCCTTACATATTTAATTGTTTCTCCACTGTACAATGGAGACTACACTCTTTCAGGGGAAACCATTACTTTTAATGGATCACTGGATTTTGGTATGGGTTCAAATCAATTTGTATTTGATACAGATGTAACAGGATATGCTTTAAATCACGACGGTTTAATTACAATAAACTCAGGTAGAACATTATATCTATCTGGAGGCACTGGTGATTATACATTTACTGGAGAAATAAAAGGCAATGGTACCCTGGATAGAAATAGCACAGGTACTCAGGTATTTAATAATGTTATAGTTGGTTCAGGGATTACAATCAATTCAAACAGTCTTTTCTTACGGCTTGCTGGAAATACTCAAATAAACGGTATAATCAACGATAATTCAGGCACTGTTATATTTGACCAGTCTTCCAATAATATAGTTAGTGAATTTTACGGTAACGGTGGAAATGTTGGCTTTTACCCTACAGGAAGTGGGAGTCCAGTACAAATAATCAATTCAAGCTTTAGTGGTGGAAATTTTGAATTTGATACAAATAGCACCGCTGACTACGGACAGGCAAATTTTGTAAATGGCATAGATCTTAGTAATATCACCCTAAGTATGAGATTCTCCAATTCATACAATACTGGAGATACTTATACTATCATCAACACCCCAAACGGTAGTGTAGCCAACACCTTTTCCAATGTGGCTGAGGGTGGCTCTCTAACTGGTGAAGCACGGAGTGGAAATACTATTGTAGGTACTGTCCAGTACAGGGTAAACTACACTGCAAATAGTGTTGTAATTACAATTCAAGGAGTCAATCCCACATCTTGTGCTGGAAATCGGGTGTTTACAGCTACAACGGGTACAGTTACAAGCGGAACTAATGACTACAATGCCAATTCAGACTGTAAGTGGGTAATTGCTCCAACTAACGCTGAGAGTGTAACCATAGATTTTACAAGTTTTAGCACTGAAAGTGGAAATGACGAGGTAAAAGTTTATGACGGTATAACCACAACTGGCAATCTTCTTGGCACTTTTTCTGGAAACAGTATTCCTGGTAGTGTCACAGCTAGTACAGGAGCGATGATGATCACCTTTACCAGTAACGCCACCACCCAAGCTGCAGGATTTAGTGCCGATTGGACATACATAGAAAAACCAGGGCCATCGATTAGTTCTATCAATCCGAATTCTGGACCTACCTCAGGTGGTGAATATGTTACAGTAAATGGTGCTAATTTTGTAAACGGACAGTTTCAAGATATCAACAGTGTTGGAAGTACAGGAGCTGATGGAATCCGGGGTATGGTGGTTGATTCAAGTGGTAACCAATATATCGCAGGTGGTTATAGTGGAAGTATCACCTTAGGAGCAACCACATTAACCAGCGCTGGAGGTGAAGATATATATGTGGCTAAAATTAATCCTGATAAAAGCTATGCTTGGGCAGTTAGTGCAGGGGGTTTGGGGTTTGATGGTTTCACCAGAAGACAGTCTATGGCAATAGACACAGTTGATGACACTCTGATTATTGCCGGATATTTTGGTGGTTCAGCGGATTTTGGAAGTGTAAATCTTCCTGGTTTTGGAGCTGATGGCTCAAATGTCTTTATTGCAAAACTAAATCAAACGGATGGATCTTTTGTATGGGCACAACAAGCTGGTGCAAATACAGCCGATGTTTACGATGGAAGCACATTTCCTACTCAGTTTGGGTCTTCTATAGATGTTGATAGTAGTGGTAATATATATTTTTCAGGAAGAGTGCATGGCACATTAGGAGCAGATGCAACTTTTGGCAGTATAACAAAAACCCTTCCAAGTGATTGGAGTCCATTTATGGCCAAAATGGATGGAGATGGGAATTTTGTATGGGTAAATAACTTTGGAGATAGTGATACAGGCGGGTTAGCTCATGGATTAAAAGTAAATTCAAATGGCGATGTCTATGCTATGTTTAGTTTTTCAAATTCACTAACTGTTGGTAGTACAACTTTAACTACTTACTGCACCAATGGTTGTCAGAATAGTGCTTTAGTAAAATTCGACAATAACGGCAATGTAACTTGGGCAAAAAACTTTGGAGTCAGTTCGCTTTCAAACGGAGTTTTAGATTTACCATATGATGTAGCTCTTGATTCTAGTGAAAATGTGTACGTGACAGGCTATATAGGTGGTAATATGGGTAAATTTGATTCAATTGAACTTCCTGGTTCTCCTACTGGTGAGTCTGTATATACTGGAAAGCTGGATCCATCAGGGAACTTTGTGTGGGTAAAACTACTTCCAAGTCCAGGCTTCACCACAGCCAGAGCCATGTTTATAGACTCAAGTGATCAAATCTGGATTGCTGGAGGCTACGATAATATTTTAACAGATGGGACTCAAACTATAACTGGAAATAGCACTAACGCCTTCTTTGCTCAGTACGATACTTTAGGAAACTTGCTTGAACTTAAAGGTATCAGTGGTACAGGTGGTCAGCTAGCCGTCACTGGTGTAGGTGGAAATCAAGTACGTGCTTTAGCAGTGTATAATGGTCAATTGTATATTGCCGGTGAATACTTTACTACCATCGGTGTTGGCGCTAAAACCATCACTTCAGCTGGAAATCAAGATGGATTCTTTACAACCTGGGTAATTGATAAAACCTCTGTAAAAATTGATGGAGTCGAGGTTATTGCTGATTATATTTCCCCGTCTGAACTTGCTTTTAACACTCCACCAAACACCAAAGGTTTTAAAGACATAACTGTAACCAACTCTGACGGAAGATCTGCTACAGCTACAGCTGGATACGAGTATCTTGGAAGTGATATTTTAAACAGTGATATTTCCTCCCTAACTTGCACTCCAAGCTCTACAAATGTAAATACAACTGTAAACTGTACTATCACAACCAATGTAGATCAAAGTACACTAACAGGTAGTGTAAATGTCAGAATCGGAGCAAGCGGTACCCCTACAAACTGTCCAGTGGGAGCTAGCGGAAATATTATAATTTGTAACAATGTTGCAGTAGGCGCATCAACAGGAACTTTTGCTAGCCAGTACAATGCTAACGGTAGCGGGTCAACATATGCCAATGGCAATAATATTACAGTTACTCCTCTACCTTATGCAACTATAAATCCGATAGTAGGGCCTGTAGAGGGGGGTACTACTGTTACTGCTACAATAACTAACGGTATTTTTAAAGATGATATTAAAATAACTGAAGTGTCTAGCAAAGGAAACGGAACCTGTGTGCTTCTTGAAAACGGAAATGTAAGATGTTTTGGTACTGGAAGTGTTGGTTTTGGACCAGTAGGTAGTGCTACAGATTTTAACCTTGGTGCAAAAGTGACACAAATATCAGCTAGTTATTCTCATACCTGCGTTCTACTTGAAACCGGAAATGTCAGGTGTTGGGGAGCTAATTATTTTGGTGAACTAGGCTATGGCAATACAAACAGCATTGACCCAACTTCAGCAGGAGATGTAAATGTGGGTGGTACTGTTACTCAGATAAGTAGCGGTTTAGATTATACATGTGCTCTTTTGTATTCTGGAAATGTACGCTGTTGGGGACGAAACTTGTATGGTGAACTTGGTTATGGAAATACAAACAGTATTGGAGATAATGAAACTCCAGCCTCGGCAGGAGATGTAAATGTGGGCGGTACTGTCACAAAAATTACGACAGGCTTGTATCATACCTGTGCAATACTTTCTACAGGGAATGTGCGTTGCTGGGGTAGTGGATTTTCAAGCGTACCTGAAAATGTAAATATAGGTGGTAATGTCACTGAGATTAGCATTGGTACTACTTATACTTGTGCTTTATTTAATACAGGAAATGTTAGGTGTTGGGGGGCTAGTGGAAATGGTGCACTTGGCTATGGCAATACAAACAGCATTGACCCAACTTCGGCAGGAGATGTAAATGTGGGTGGTACTGTAACTCAAATTAGTAGCGGAAATAGCCACACCTGTGCTCTATTGAATACTGGAAATGTTAGGTGTTGGGGAGGTGGTCAGTATGGACAATTAGGTTATGGCAATCCCAATGACATTGGAGATAATGAATTACCCTTCACTGCAGGTGATATAAGTATTGGAACTTCTGTAACTCAAATTAGTAGCGGGAATAGCCACACCTGTGCTCTATTGAATACTGGAAAATTGAAATGTTGGGGTGCTGGATTTGGTGAAAGATTGGGCTATTCAGGTAATGTAAATAATATTGGAGATGATGAATTGCCATCTAGCATGGGTTTTGCAGAAGTAATTAAACCTAATGAAATATTACCTGCTTCTATGACTTTTGATGGGTTGGTCGCGACTTCAGTTGCCTATGTCAACAGTACAACAATTACTGGCATCACCCCAGCTCACGCTCTTGGCCCTGTGGATGTGGTTATAACAGATAAACAGAATGTGTCTTACACCCTTACCAACGGATTCACTTATCAAAACTCTCCTTCAATAATCCAAAACACCAACATCTCCTCCCTCTCCTGTACCCCAACCTCAACCAACATCAACACCACCGTAAACTGTACAATCACAACTTCAGTCAATCTAAATACCCTAGGTGGAAGTGTAAATGTAAAGG
>Ga0316610_1000365_pt1 | contig 11229 bp, 12 predicted proteins | sample MIS2017111B_MG_FD_207677 | JGI IMG/M metagenome (GOLD analysis project Ga0316610, IMG submission 207677) | Microbial mat bacterial communities from Middle Island sinkhole, Lake Huron, Michigan, United States - MIS.2017.111B | ecosystem: Environmental > Aquatic > Freshwater > Lake > Sediment... | reverse complement strand
TGAAAATGCAATTGCAAGGTACATCAAGAACCAAGGTCAGACAGAAGAATATGCTCAAATTCTAAAACAAACAGTTCTGTTTGAGTAGCGAATACCCCGCTGCTTGCGGCGGGGATCCTTTATTCCACCAAAATCACTTAGATTTGAGCTTGATTCTGGAGTAACGAGAAGCATAAAAATTTAAGGACTTAAAATTAAAATTTAACTCAGTTCCCAAGGTTGATTATACCTTCCTAAAAATATCATCCCTGCTTTTTCCAGCTTTATTCCTGTAATCCTAGCATCATAGCAGTTCACATACTCATCGCAAATTGTTAAAACTTTACTACCTTTTGGGATTTGCGAGATTATCTTATCTAAATCACTGGTTGGGGTATACAAGGTTGGCAGATTAATGCTGCCTTTTATATGTTTTTTCTTGTATTTTTCAGAAAGTCTAGAATCTACCAAGACAACACCTTCTTTTTGAAACTGCATGACTTCTTCCTTTTTAAAAACTTTACTGTATCTTTCTTCGGTATATTTTGATTTAAAAGATATATCACCAATCCAATCTCCTTTATCTTTAAACCAGCCTGATGCTCCATCTTCAAAATAGACCCCGAGTACTTTTTTTGAACGAAGAAATTCAGCCACTTCTTTACCTCTTATTCCAGACCAGCAAAATACATAAACAGGTTTATCTTTTGGTAGTTCTTGCCATCTCGAATCAAATAAATCTGCCATTCGAATATGATTTACCTCAGGGAAATGCCCAATTTCATATTCTTCTTCTTCGCGGGCATCTAAAATAAATGGTTTAACACTTTTGTTATTTAAAATCGACTTAAAATCAGCATTAGAAATAAAGAGTGCCGCATTTTGATTCTCATTAAAAAACTTATCAGGATCAGTATTTGGAAGTGTTTTCAAACTATTTTGAGGTATATTTTCTTTTGATGTGGTTTCCTCAGTGCTTAGTAATGTGTTTTTACTTTCAGGATTTGGATCATTCGATTTGGGTTCTTGTGAAGCCAAGGGTTGATTGTCGTTTTTGATTGATTCGGAGGAGTTAATATTTTCTGATTGCTTTTGACTTTCAGCTATCCAGTTTTGATATGCCTTATTTTGGAGATAATCAATATAAAATCTTGTACCGATAAAACCTCCACCAATTATTGTCATAAGAATAATAGAAGAAATTATTTTATGATGCCAAAACCATAAAAATTGAATTTTGAATGACTGCCAGATTGAAATAAGTGAACCAAGCACAAAAACTAGAGATAGGCTCAGAGTTTGCCATAGTTGTGGTAAAATATTAAAGGCAAAGTCTGGCGGAGGCACTGCTAAAGCAGTGATCGGGCAAAACAGCAAGGCTAACAAGATAATGCTTTGAGCAATTCTTAAAGGTGACATTATTCTAAGTAAAAGATCGCCTAAATATTAAAAGCATTAGGCTATTTGTCAACTCTTTGTGTTCTTAAGCCAGTGAACTATTAAATATACAACTGGTGTACCAATCCATGACAGAGACAATTTAAGGCAATAATAGGGGATCGCTAATTGAAGTACAAACCAAATGTCATATGATGGTTTCAGTTGATAAAAAGCCAAAAAAGTGAAAAGAAAGGTGTCGAGTGCCAAAGAAATACAAGTTGAAAAATTACTTCGCATCCAAAGCCAGCGATTTTTTGTTTGTTTTTTGATCCAAAAGAAAGTGGTAATATCTATCAGTTGAGAGATTAAATAGGCACTTATGCTTGCTAAAATAATTCTAATGGAATTTCCAAATACTGTAGCATAGGCTCCATTTTGATCAGTAAATTTGATTGAAGGTGGTAGGTTTACGGCTGTAAATATAAACAAAAATATTCCAATTAAGCTTATTAATGATACATATAAAAATTCTTTACTTTTATCTTTACCATAAACTTCAGATATTGCATCCAAGATAAAAAAGCTGAAAGGTAGTAAAATCAAAGAGACTGAAAAAGTAATTCCAAAAAGTGTGGTAGTTTTAGCGCCTGCGATATTTTCGATAACTAAAATACTCACGAAAAAAGCCAGCAAAAGATTTTGCTTAAATGATGTAGACATGTAAAATTGAGATTAGGAGTTAAAAAAACTTGTATATTATATCTAAACAAGACTTTAAACTAAAAACGATCAAAAATTTTACTACTTCTACAAAACATATTTAAAACTAAATTTTAAAATCTGAAATATCTAAAATGTAGGTTTCTACGACTTTATCAGCATATCTTTGCTCGGCTTTTGATCGAAGCAATGGTATTATGTCATTTTTTGCTCTAGTAATAGCCTCTTTGCTGTCAGCAACCATCAAAATTAAATATGGATTCTGGGCTGAAAAAATTTCTTCACCTAATCCATGTCCACCAAAGGCTATGTCAATGCTCAATTTGATACGATCTACAATAGTCTCATCGTTACCAAATCCAGAAATATTAAACATTGGATCTATATTTTCATTAAACAACTTTGGATCTAGGTGTGGCTTGGCTAAGTCCAGACTCTGACTATCGCTTACATTGACCATGCTACCAATAGCGTTATGGAAAGAACGTGGTTCTATCTCTTGGACACCGATAAACTCAACCTCAACCTCCAACTCATAATTCATTCTTTGAGCAGTTTCAGTAATAGTATTTGCCATTCTCTCGGCGTAATCTATGGCTTTTTTGTCAATCAAAATATCAGGAATGCTAGAAGTGTCCCATCCTAAAGCCTCAAATTCTGATTTTACAGCTAGGGTAGCTGCTCCACATTTAGCATGTGGCATTAGTTTTATCTTTTTTACTTTAGCAGCTTGACAATCGACAATTATTTTTTTGGCAAAAATCGGACAATCGTTTTTCTCTAAACAAAAATTTCCTGGAACACCAACAGAAAGAGCATTGTGGACATTTTTCTGGGCTCTTTCATCGATACAAGTAAAGCAAACAGTATCAAAATAACTCTGAACTAAATTGTCTGGCAAATCTAAGGCTTTGGCTAAGTGACTAAATTCAATAACATCTCCTTCTTGAGCTTGTAACTCATCTAGTGCGATATGAAGTCTGCTGTAATTTGATTTTAAATCGCTCCAAGCTTGGGTGACTTGAGTATGGTGATCGTCATGGGCGGTAGTTTGAGTACTAGAATGACTTGGATTCTTACCTTTAAATAAGCTAAATATAACTTGTAAAGGATTTGTGCTTGACTTGCTTGATTTGGCAGATTTAGCCAATGTGGTGGTTCTAGACATAAAATTAAACAACAACCTTAATTTAACATAGTATTATTTTATTGACAAATACAGTAAAAAATAGGCGAAAATATAGGCAAATTTTAATACAAATTAATTTTAAAATAGTGTCAAATTACTCCAAAATGAGTACTCTATAAATTATTTCTAATTCACTTAATTTTTCTTCTCCAAACTTCTCAAGTAGTGATTTTTTAATTGCTAAAATATTTTCAGAAAGATCAAATTCTGGAATGCTTCCGATTGCAGGTACAATCCATTTCGTTTCTTCACCTTCAATTTTGATTGGTTCAGGAGTTTGATCAATTGCAATAGTGATCCCAAATTTTTTAGATCCCAGCCCATGTTGAGTATTTATAACTTCGCTCAGTGTAACTTCTCCAATTGACGCTCCGCTCGGACTATAAGTTGTAAACATAGGCATAAAACCAAATGTGCGATCAAAACCGATACTACTTAATATTCCATGTTTCTTTTTATTTTCTTTACGAGAGTTAATTTCTACTATTTCATCATGGACGTGATTTTCAAAAGGAGAATCAGGAATTTCCTCTGCAGGTATTATATGAAATTGTAACTCTAAAAGTCTGTGAGTGTCACCTTCTTCAATTTCTTCTTTCCCAAGTTTTTCTGCAGCACGCCTTTTTAATTCTTTATTCAAACTTTCATAAAGCTTAACACCGTATTCGTTTGCTAAGGCGTTGTTATTTTGGACAGCGGCGCACTTGGGGTGACTAATTATATATACATGGTCAAGAGTATCTTTTGCCTCGATACGACCAGCTATACTCTCTACATAAGTATTATAAAATTGAGTATCCATAATCGCACTATCGTTTCCAATAATCAAGGCACCCAAGCCTGCTCGGTGGAAAAAACAAATTTTGTCTGTACCGAGTTGCTCCATAACTATTTTCACTGCAGCCTCAATAAATCTTTCGTCCATACAAATAATAATCATGGCCTTAGGATCTTTAACTGTAATCTTTTTTACAAGATCTGTTATTTCCATATTCCTGCCTATATCCTCCACGGAAGCTATTTGTACTGGAACACCAGAGATATAAATTGTTTTAGATTGCTTAAATGCATTGTCATATTTAGAGTGTGCTTCTGCTTGCTTCTGGATTGCATCTTTTTTTGGATCTTCTTCGCCGTCATTCTCATTCAATAAGTTTATTCCTTGATTGAGTATAGAAGCATCTCTTATATATCTTTCTTTTTTAACTTCTTCTTGTTGTTGCTTACCTTCTATTTGTGACATATATTTTCATTTTGTAGTTAAAATTTTCACTTTATATTATAGCTTAGATTATAATACTTGTCAACAAACATAAATCCATAAAATATCATACCAACACTTAGATTTAATTTATGCTCATTTCTGATTTTGACTATGTTTTACCCGAAGCAAAAATCGCAAAATTTGCTCCAAAAACAAGAGGTTCTACAAGGCTTTTGGTTTTTGACAGATCAAATGCGAATACGATCGACAACTACTATCAAAATCTAGATCAGTACTTAGAAGCAGGAGATTTGGTCATTTTAAATGACACTAGAGTCATTCCCGCCAAGCTTTTAGGTTTTAGAAATCCAAAACAGAAAAAACAAATCAATCAAGAACCTAGTCACGGTATCGAGATACTGCTTACAGAGTTTCACACTGACTATTTAGAAAGATTAGAAAACTATGAGCGGATTGTGGTTTATCGTGGAAATATTAGAATCGGAGATGAGATAGAATTTAATGAAAAATATAATGCCAAGGTTTTAGATATTTTGGTAGGTGGTTTAGCCAAACTGAGGTTTAACTGCAATCCTGTTGTAGTAGCTCAAGAAATCGGTGAAATGCCAATTCCCCCCTATCTTAAACGCGATTCAACTATTGAAGATATGGAAAGATATCAAACAGTTTTTGGGCAAAATGACGGCTCGGTGGCAGCTCCAACTGCATCCTTAAATTTTACTGAAGATTTAAAAGATAGGTTGATTAAAAAAGGAGTGAGAGTGGAGTATTTGACTCTACATGTCGGATTAGGTACTTTTATGCCAGTTAGAACAGATAGTATCGACGAGCACGTGATGCACTCAGAATATTTTGAGATTCCTCAAAGCACCCTTTTAGCAATAAAAAATACAAAAAAACAGGGAAAGAAAATACTTGCAGTCGGGACTACGGTCTGCCGCACTTTGGAATATCCAGCCGATGAAATTCAAAATATAAAATTAAACAAACAAAAAGAAAAAATTGTTGGTGAGGCTGACATTTTTATTTATCCTGGATATCGATTTAAGCTTGTGGATGTTTTACTGACCAATTTTCATGCTCCTCGATCGACTCCTTTGCTTTTAGTTTCTGCTTTTGCAGGGTTTGAACTTCTTATGAAAGGCTATCAACAGGCTCTTCGAAACGATTATGATTTTTTAAGTTTTGGTGATAGTTGTTTGATACTTTAAATCATTTATAAATAGAGTTTATCGAGACCCAACCCAATAAAAAGGTTGTAAATACTTACTTTTATGCAACAAAAATTAATCCTAGCTATAAATGAAATGAATACTGATTTCTATAAAATAACCAACCCTTACTTAAACCACAGTGATCATGTCTATCGACTAGGTTGGGTTGACCTAATAAACATCATAAAGGAGACTGATCAAAACCTCAATGTCCTAGATATTGCTTGTGGTGATGGTAGATTTGGTTGTCTTTTAGCTCAAAATAATCTCAATATCCAATCTTATATTGGTGTGGATAATTCAAAATTCAGTTTAGAAATAGCTAGCCAAAAAATTTCCAACACTTCCATAAAAACTTCGGAATTAATATATTCAGACTTGATTTTTGATATAGATTATTTAAGTAAAATCTCAAGCGAGACCAATATAGTGGTTATTATAGGCTTGTTTCACCATCTACCGAGCCAAAAACTTCGTTTAGAATTTATGAAAAAGATCACAGATCGACTTAGTTCTGGAGCTAGACTAATCTGGACTACATTTCAATACCTTGATATTCCCAGACTTAAAAGACAGGTTTTGGACTTGCAAGATCCAAAAATTACCCAATTTCTACAATCCAAATTTGATTTAGATATTTCAGAGCTTGAGTCAGGTGATTCTATTTTAGAATGGAGTAAAATACTTGAAACTAAGGAAACTATTCGAGCCTATCGATATTCCCATTATTTTAACCAAAACGAAATAGATGATTTAATAAATCAAAGCAATCTAATACTCAAACATGACTTTACAGAGAATGGAAATGAGGGTGGACTCAATCGTTATTTTATTTGCGAAAAAGGATAATTTTAAACCAAAATATTTTATTCAATAAATATTATCACTCCAATCTGTACTAATTAAAATCGGTCTTAGTCATGAATAAAAAGCTGATTAATCTTGACAAAAGTCAATTTTGATGTAATTTATTTATTATAAGATTGCTTTAAGGCGCTATCGTCTATCGGTTAGGACGCTGGATTCTCATTCCAGTAAGCGGGGTTCGATTCCCCGTAGCGCTACCAAAAACATTAAAAACTCCCGCAATTAGCGGGTTTTATTTTTAGTTAATACTAGACTGATCATGTAAACTAGCTCAACTGATCAGCTAATTCTGGAGGAAGTTTGGCTAGTAAATCAGAAAGATTTATTCCAAGAGCTTTAGAGATTTTCATCATGACTAAAAGAGAAGGATTTTGTTCACCTCGTTCTAAAATGCCGATATAATTACGGTGTAGACCTGCTTTGAGTGCTAAGTTTTCTTGAGATAAGCCGACTTCTTCACGAATTGCTCTTAGCAAATTACCAAAACTAGCAAGTATAGGATTTTTCTGTGACATATAATATTTTTAATGTTAGTTCTTACAAATTGCAGTGTAATTAATCATAAGCTTATTGACTTGACAAATATATGACAATACATTTATATATATAACACTATCATATAGCATATGAGTGTATATAAAATTTAATTCCATTTGTCAATAAAATATTGTATCATTTTTTAATAAAAAACCTATTTATGTCTAGTAAAAAAACTACTTTAAAAAAAATCGGAACCGTGGTCAAGCAGCATAGAAAACAGCTGGGATTAACTCAGCTTGAATTTGGTGAAAGAGTCGGCATCCATAGAACTTATGTAGGAGCAATTGAACGAGGAGAAAGAAATCTAACAATTTTAAAAATCTGTGATTTAGCTCAAGCTCTAGGCACCGATATCAAAGAACTAGTTTCAAAATTGGATTAAAACTCAAGATTTTTAACTATTGACACTAATTGATATTAGTGCTTTAATTATATTAATTTTCAACCCAAAATAAACGCCATATGTCTTCACTAAGCCAAAACAAAATTCAGCAGATAGAAAGTTTGACACTTGATCTTTTGATCGAGGCGTATGGAGATGTAACAAAAATAAAATCACCAGTAGATTTGACGCCATTATTTGAAAAATACGGCATAAAAATATACAAAACAAGATTTGATGATGACGATATTGCTGGAATGTATATCAAAAAAGAAAAAGCAATTCATGTCAGAGAAGACGACATATATACAAGGCAGATTTTTACAGCTGCCCACGAATTAGGTCATTTTTTCCTCCATACTGATAAAGATAAAGAAGTTTTTCACAGATCAGAACAATATTTGTTAGATGATGCAGAAATGATTGAAGAAAAAGAAGCAAATTGGTTTGCGGCAAGTATTCTAATGCCAAAACCAAACGTAGAAAATGTAACATTTTTAATAAAGAAAATAGAAGAAGTTTCTAACCTGTTTCAGGTATCAAATTCTACAGCATATTATCGCTTAAAAAATTTAGGAATTTTATCATTTGCTTAATCAAAACTATAAATGCCTGATTCATCTTCGCTTTCTTCGTTGTTGCCTCAAAGAGAGATTTCTCAAGATAATACTCAGTCTATCACACAATTAAGGCTTAGGGATTACACCGAAAAATTGGATTCAAGAAGAAGTATGAAGTGGATTCTAATCAGCCTTCTACTTGTTCAAAATTTTGCTGTTTATTCACTAGTAGCTTGGGCTTTAATCAATGGTAAATTAGCTGATTTGCAAGTTGTAATCGGAGTAGTAATCAGTGCTACATTAGGTGAGACATATTTGATGGTTAGAATTATGATTGAGTGGCTCTTCAAAGATATCGACTATAAATAAGATTTACATTCAGCTTTACAGCTTATATTTGTAACAAAAATTGATAAGTATGACTAAATTCTCAAAATATATTGTTTCAATTTCGTTGTTTTCTTTATTAATAATTGGTTTTGCTTGGTTTGGTTATTTTCAATCAAATCAGCCAAAGCCACTCAATCAGGCAATTATCGGCAAATCTGACAATGAAAAAATTAACGAACCACAATCATCTGAAATAAAACAAAATGATAATAAAAAATTATCGAATACAGATAACGCACCTACAAATAAAGACCCAAACTACGATTATTATGATTTTTCTGCATGCAATATTAAAATCAAATACAATAATAAATCTTTTACAAAAACAGATTCAAACTATGTCGTAGAAGGTATAAAGGGTAAATATGAATATAAAAGCTTAGCTGAAGACGAGAGTGCATTTATTGATTACAGTTCAAAGAATCCACTATCAAAAGATAAAACATTTTTATTAATGCAAAACAATGAAAATATATCTAAGCAAGGGCTACCATTTCAAATATACTGCTCATCTGAATCAATACCTGTATTACCATTTGAAATAAGCAATGATAATCTTGATAGCGAAAGTCTAGTAAGTTTGCAAAATATATCGAAAAAATTAATTAAATCGCAGAATAAAGTGCAAGTTAGTTACGGCAAAATTAGTAATCTTGGCGGGGTTGCAGGTGTAGATAATGAATGGTTTTCATCCTATACTTTCAGATTTACTGACAAAAGAGTCAATTATCTTGTAATTGTACCCTTTTTTAAGACTAATATCGATCTTTTAGATCTTGAGATAAACTTCCCCGCCGCAAGCAACGGGGTATTCCTATCGGAATAGTTCGCTTCGCTCACAAAGTTTGTTATGGATAATGATACGAAGCAAGCTTAGGGGTATTTACCCTCCTCCATAAGTCAAATTTGACACACTTTTTTATTGTTTGCCAAGGTTAATAAGTTAAAATTATTTATGTCTAAATACATTATTGTTACAGGAGGTGTAGTTTCAGGTTTGGGTAAAGGTATTACAGCCGCCTCTATTGGTCTATTACTCAAATCAAGTGGTGTCACAGCCGATGCTGTAAAATTTGATCCTTATTTAAACATTGACCCTGGTACCATGTCTCCATTTGAGCATGGAGAGGTCTATGTCTTAGATGATAGCAGTGAAACTGATTTAGACTTAGGTCACTATGAGAGATTTTTGGATGTGAATCTAACTCAAAATTCCTCAGTAACGGCTGGAAAAATCTACAATCAAATCTTAGAGCGAGAAAGAGATGGGGTATATTTAGGAAAAAATGTACAATTAATTCCTCATGTAACAAATTATATCAAAGAATGCTTCCAAAGAGAGGTAAAAACTGATGTCAGAATCATAGAGATAGGAGGCTCAACAGGTGATATGGAAGCGGAAATTTTCCTAGAGAGTTATAGGCAATTTAGACGAGAACATCGATCAGATGTGTTGCATATTCATTTGGGATATGTGCCATATCTTGACTGTAGTGGTGAATACAAGTCAAAACCATTGCAAAACTCGATTCGAGAACTACTCCGTGCAGGTCTTCAACCAGATATAATCGTGGCTAGATATGCCGAGGAAAATGGGGAAGTGGTATCAAATGATATATTAAACAAAATCGCCCTCTTTAGTAATCTACCTACTGATGCCGTCATTCCTTTACCTGACTTTAATAGTATTTACGAAGTGCCAAGGTATTTAGCAAGTACTTCAATTTTGAATCAATTATCTAATTTCGTTGGAAAAAATTTGGAACCAAAACTCAGTGAATTTTTTGAAAAAGCAGGAAGTGTTGAAAAAACAAGCCAAAGCGTTAGAATAGGGATTGTTGGGAAATATGGTTCTAAGCTTGGTGATGCTGATTACAGCTTGCAACAGTCGATTAAGATCGCTGGTTTTGCAAGTAATGTAAACATTGAAATTGATCTTTTGAATGCTGAAAAATTTGAGAAAACTGAAGCTGAAGAATCCGCTGAGTGGGCTAAATTAAAAGCTTGCGATGGTGTAATTGTTCCTGGTGGTTTTGGTAAGCGTGGAATGGAAGGTAAGATAAACGCTGCCAAATATGCTAGAGAAAACAAAATACCATATCTTGGTATCTGTCTTGGTTTGCAAATGGCTGTAGTTGAATTTGCTAGAAATGTACTAAATCTAAATGCTTTCACTTCGGAAATGTTTGAAAACAGAGATGAATTAGAAGGCAAGGATATATTAATAGATTTCATCCCAGAACAGCTCCAAATCCACAAAAAGGGTGGAACTATGAGGCTTGGTGGTTATGATTGCGAGATTTTACCAAACACTCTAGCTTCGCAGCTTTACTCTAAAAAAGAGATCCGAGAGCGCCATAGACACAGACTTGAAGTCCAAGCTAAATATATAGCTCAGATGGAAGAAAATGGTTTCAAAGTCTCAGGTCGACACAATTTTAAAACAGTTGAAAACGAAGATTCTTATCTAGTGGAAATCATGGAATTAGATCAAAATATTCATCCATTTTATATCGGTATCCAAAGTCATCCAGAGTTTCTAAGTCGTCCAAACAATCCACATCCATTGTTTAAAGGATTGATAGAAGCTAGTAAGAAGAAATAATCTTAGGATTTAACTAAAGTGAATTGAAGTAATTATATAATAAGCTTGTTCACCAGAAATCTTTAATCTCTTCGGGTTCAATTCCCCGCCGCTTGCGGCGTTCCTTTCCTTATGCTAGTCTAAAACTAGTATGAAAAGCACGTTTCTGCATAAATCTCACAATGTATCTGTCCTGATG
>Ga0316610_1000364_pt1 | contig 11234 bp, 12 predicted proteins | sample MIS2017111B_MG_FD_207677 | JGI IMG/M metagenome (GOLD analysis project Ga0316610, IMG submission 207677) | Microbial mat bacterial communities from Middle Island sinkhole, Lake Huron, Michigan, United States - MIS.2017.111B | ecosystem: Environmental > Aquatic > Freshwater > Lake > Sediment... | reverse complement strand
GGTATTATCAATGAAACGAATAATCCTGAAATTCATCATAAAGAGTGCTTACGAGATTTAGAACATTTTAAATACTTTGTTGATAATGAGAGTAAAGATGCTGAAATAGAACTAAATTATTACCTATCTAAAGAAAAAGCTATAAGTAGTTTAATTAATAAACTAGAAGATAAACTTAATATCTTAAAAAATATTAAAGAGGTTATTAATAACAACATTGATAAAAAAATAAATAAAATAGAAGAATATATTAATAAAGTAAAAGATAATCCACCGGTATTTAAGTATGAAGGATATAGGCTACATAAACCATATTTAGATAAAGATATTCATAAATTTTTAAATATAAAACACTTTAAAGATTTTTATATCACTTTAGTAACGTCTCGCATTGGATAATAAATTATGAATAAACAAGCTTTTATATATGTAGGGATTTCTGCTTCAGGTAAGTCTGTCGAAGCTGAAAGACACGCTAAAGAGTTAACTAATACAGAAATTATTAATAGAGATGATATTAGAAGAAATATACTAGAAGAAAAATTAAAAAGAAAACTAAATCCCGGCAAATTATGGGAAAAATGGAAGTTTAATAAAACTAATGAAAATAAAGTAACTGATATTGTTAATGATAAAATTAATAAAGCTGCATTAGAAAATAAAAATATTATTAGTTCAGATACTAATTTAAATGTAGAAAGAAGAAATTCTTTAAAAAATAAATTAGAACAGTTAGGGTATGTAGTAGAGTTTAAATATTTTGATATTGATTTTGATACAGCAGTTAAATGGGATTTACATAGAGCAGACTCGGTGGGGAAAGATATTTTATATGAACAGTGGTTAAAATATCATGAAGATAAAGCTATTGAACAAGATGAAAAACTACCTGAAGCTATTATAGTAGATATCGATGGCACTTGTGCTCACATGGAGAATAGAAGAGGTCCCTTCGAATGGGATAAAGTAGACCAAGATGTTCCAGATGAAGAAGTTTTTCATATTATTAAAGATAATTATAAAAGAGGTAGAAAACTTATTTTCTTATCAGGTAGAGATAGTTGTTGTTATGATAAAACATATAGCTGGTTAATGTGTTATCTTGATTATATTTTAGACCAAAATGAGTTACCTGATAGAAACAATAGTTGGTGTCATGAATATGAAGATGATGACAATTTGTTTATTTTATATATGAGAAAAGAAGGAGATATGCGAAAAGATTCTATTGTTAAAGAAGAACTATTTAACGAACATATTAAAGATAAGTATAATGTTAAATTAGTATTAGATGACCGCGCACAAGTTCTGCGTTTGTGGTATAAGCTAGGTCTAAAAGTATTAGTTTGTGGTAATCCTTATATTAATTTTTAGTGTATAGTTAAATATAATAAGTATATATTAATATAATATCTTTAATACTTAATAAGAGATTTTCATGGATACTATAAGATTCGAAATAAATAAAAAAGCTAGTGAGAAATATCGTAAATTTTATGATATTGTTTTATTTCTTAATAATAGACAAGTTCCTCTTGATACATTTAATATAGCTTCTGTTTTAGGTGCTTATAGATGTAAATATGCTGAGTTCTTTCCTTTTACATGTAGTTGTGGAAGCCCAGGTTGTGCTGGATTTGGTAGAGAAGTAAAACAATATAGAAAACAATATACTGTTAAATTGGTATTTCCTAATTTAGAAGACTACAAAATTGATAAATTAGAATATAATTTTGGTATGAAACAATTTGATTTGCAGTTAGATATTTTAAAACATTTAGTTATTAATCTATCTAATAAAAAGAAAGTTCCTATCTGTCACGTAGCAGACTATTCTAATTATGAAAATAATTTATTAGGAGAAATTAATTATTGTAAGAAAAGATTTAAGAGAGCTAGTAATTCTTATGAGAATTTACTATTAAATTTTCCTGAGAATATTAATAATACTTATTACTATAAGTATGAAGAACAAGTTTCTTGGGAGTATAATTTTCAAGATTTAGTTTATATGTTAATAGGGGAACAACCAGAATATGTAGAAGAAGAATTTGATATGTTTCTACAATTATGTAGAGTTGGAGCTAGAGCTATAGTTCAATTCTTATCTGATGATAAGTTACTATTCAATAATATTTTTGAAAATAAGAATTTAAACGATCTATGTTATAAATTAAATAATGTAGATAATTTTGATTTATTTAAACTAGAATTGGTACAAAAATGAATAACTTATTCCAAGATTTACCTAATATTAACATCGAACTAAAATTTAACTACGAGGATATATTAAGTATGAATAACAAAATTCTATTAGCTTTATCATTATTATTAGTTATTGTAAATCCTTTCACATTTGAAGGGTTTATATTAGAATTAATAATGTGTGGTATTTTCTATAAACAATATAAAGAATATTGTAAGAAATGTAAACCTAAATCAATTAAATATGGTTTAACTAATATAATGTAAACTTTCTAATTACCTACATAAAACTATAAGATTTTATGTAGGTAAACTCTTAAATATCGAATTCATTTTTTTATCAACTATACTAAAATATATGGAAAATAATATTATCTCTACAAATAACATTGAATCTTTCTTAGAAGAACTATCAGAAATTTTAGGTAAAACTTTAGGACCTTATGGGGGTACTACTATTATTGAAGATAGTTTTGCTACTAATCATTTTATTACTAAGGATGGGTATTCTGTACTAAAAGAATTATATTTTAAAGATGCTGATAAAGCTATCATCTTAAAACTAATTCAAAATGTATCTAAGACGTTAGTGAGAAAAGTTGGTGATGGTTCTACTTCAGCAGTTATTGCTAGTAACTATTTATATAAAGAGCTTAAGAACATAGTAAAAGAAGATTCTTGTCCTCCTCAAGACATTTTAAATATTGCTAATTTCCTAGTAGAAGAAATATCTAAGTTAATTAGACAAAATGCTAAGAAAGCTACTATTGAAGATTTAAAAGATATTGCTTATATCTCTACTAACGGTGATGAAGAAATCGCTACTTTTATTAAAGAGATTTATGAAAAGATTGGTGAAACAGGTATTGTTAAATTGGAGATATCTAAAGACCAAGAAACAGAATATACTTTAAATAGAGGTATTGAGATTTTAAGAGGTTGTGTAGATGAAGTATTCTATAACAGTGAGAATGAAAAAGGTTTCTTATGTGAATTTAAAGATGCTTATGTATTCATGCTGGATGATATTATGACTGAAGTAGAATACAATAAATTTGTACCTATTCTAAACTATATGTTTGATATCAATAATAAAGAAGTAAGAACTAAAAATATTGTTATTATTGCTAATGGTTATGATAAAAATACTTTAGATATGTTTAGAGAATTAAAAAAGAAAAATTCTGGCATGGGAATTTGTTTAGTAGATCACGCTATGGTTAATCAACATAATAAAGATTGTTTTAGAGATTTAGTAGAATTTCTAGGCTGTGTTCCTCACTATAAGAAAGATAAAATTGCTGCTAGTAAATCTGATTATACTTTTGGTATGTTAGGGTATTGTAAAGGTTTTACTTCTTACTATGATAGAACTGCTTTTGTTGAAGGTGGTGGACTTATTGAAAATGTTATATTAAGACAAGAAGATATTAAAGAAAGAATTAAAGAGATTGAATTAATTGACGACCATTTAGATAGAACTATGCAACTAAATAGATTAAAATCTAGATTAGCTTCTTTAAATAGTACAGTAGCCACTATTTATATTGGTGGTAATACGGAAATAGAAAAAAATACTAAGAGATATTTAATTGATGATGCAGTACATGCTTGTAAATCAGCTCTATTAAATGGAATTGTTTGCGGAGGTAATCTTACGATACCTAAAACTATTCTTAATAATAGATTAAAGTTAATTAAGATGTTTAAAGATAAGTATGGTGAAAGGAGATTGAATATATTTACTAAATTATTAAGCAGTTTTGATGAATCTTTTAGAAAAGTTTATATTAAAATATTAGATAATAAAAATATATCTAAAGAAGAAAAATATGAAATAGTCGATAGATGTTTAGTAGAAGATTTAATTTATAATATTAGAGAAGAAGAGTATGAATACTATTATGAAATTAATGGTAGAGGTAGATTTAATAAAACTAATATTATTAACTCATGTGAAACTGATATTGAGATTTTAAAAACATGTATGTCTATTTTAGGGTTAGTTGCTACATCTAATCAGTTTGTAATTTATCCATTAAGAAAATAAAAAAATAAAAATATTAACATGTATATAAAGTACATGTTAATATTTCATATATCTAGCCGTCACTGAAAGCTGATGTTACTAAAAGTGCTGTTAAGAATCCAGTTACTTCTCTAAGTACATCAGGGGGTATAAAGTTTGTATGCGATAAACTAACTCCTAAAAGTCCTATAAAAGCAGTTCTAGTAGACTTTTCATTAAATCTTGCACATAACCAAATATAAAATTTTTTCATATTTATATACACAATATGTAATTATATATTAAAGTTAAAATAAAATGAAAAATTATTATATGATGTATAAAACTTTATAATATCTAAACAAACTAAGTCTTATATTATAATGATTAAATTTTATGATTTCTATCAAAACCCTGTAGGTAAAGGTAGCGGTAATGTGGGAGTAAGATATTTATTACATGATTTATATAGAGAGAAAACTATTAAATTAGATAAGAATAGATCAATAGAGTTAAAAGCATATAAGTTTAAAGATGAATATATATTACATTTTAAAATACAATCAGAAACATATAATCAAATTAAATATGATGTAGTATTTCAATTATCTCCTACAGAAGATGAAGATATTACAGAAAGAAGTTTTGATGATTATGAGATAAAATTAATAAGTAATATACCTTCATATGCTTATACATATTTATATGTGATAAATGAAAATAAATCTAGTATAGAACAACTACATAGTAAATTTGATAAGATATTTTTTACTAAGAAACCTGAAGTAAGGAATCCTCAAGAAACTAAAGGGTTCGAAAAGTCTATTCATATAGCACTTAATTACATGAGAATTAATAACTATCATTTTAAATATGAGTTAGATAAGATATTAGAGAAAGAAAATGATGAGAAGAAGATATATAAAGTAATAAATGAAGATTTCTTATCATTTGATAAAATTATGTATCAGTATAGTATGGCTAAAAAACAATTAACTGAAGAGAATAAAAAGAAGAAAGAGTTATTAAGAAAAGAGAAATTAGCTGATAAGAGGAACATAGAAAAACCTGTTAGTAAATTAAGAAAAAGTAGTATTAAGCCATTAATTAAATCTAATCAATTCAAAAGCGTATTAAAATCTAAAGATAAAAAAGATTAAAAATACCTCTACTTTATTAGAGTAGAGGTAAATTATTTCTATTTAAAAGGACTTTCTGGTCTGTTGATTTTTACTGGAGTACACTCAATATAAGCTAGAATCTTTTTATCACAAGCTTCTTCATCGGTGTAATGAAAATCTAATCCAATTGTATCAGATTTATCTAGATTATATACTTTTAAAGGTTTTTCTTCATAAACAACATAGTAACATTTATCACCAATATTGAATATTGTAGACTCTACTATTTGTTTTTTGTATTCATTTTTAGCAGTATACCATGAAGATAATTTTTTCTGTTGAATAGGTTCGTAAATTGGAGTAGGAAAATCAGATTTAGTTATACCTAACTTTACTAATAAATCTTTTAATTTAGTCTGTGTTTTACTACTCATTTTTTTAAGTCTTTTATCTTCAGCTCTCCATTCATCTATTTCTTTCTGATTTATATATTCTGGGTCATTTGGTTGAGGATTTTGTTTTTCCCATTTTTCTAATAAATCATTATGGTAAAAAGTCCATCCTATGTATAGTGGTTTATCTAAAATATTCCATTTAAAATTTTCAGTAATGTTTTGATTTAGCTCATTAGATATGATATCAATAATATCTTCTATCAAAGGCTTATTTACATTACAACCAGCTAACTGCGGTAATTTCTCAAGAAGTTTTTCTTTTAAATTAAATAAGTTCATTTCATCTACTCTTTAATAAGTTTAATATAATTATTTAATATATATTCTAAATATTTAACTTTGCACTAAGAACATAGAAATAATTAAACATAAAGATAAATAGGTGTAATATTAAGAATAATAAATATATATTAATATTATAATTTAAATACCTTTGGAGATTACTATGAGTTTCACTTCCTTAATGAGCTTATTGATTATATTTGAAGAAGTAATGTTCAGTTACTTTAAACTAGTACCAGAACATCTTAGAGAAATAGAAAAGAGGAAACTAGTAAGAAAGATAGAAACAGTCCTTGAAAAACTTAATGAAATATAATAAGGAGTAAACATGTTTGATAGAGGTTATAGAAGATTCTTAACTAGAAGAATTATTAATAAGCGTTTTAAATATGCTTTAATTGATATGTTTTATTCTAGTAAAGAAGATGTAGAAAGAGTAACTAAACAAAAACATAGATTTGCTAAAAGACATCCAGCAGATTGTGGTAATGCAAAATGTTTAGTGTGTCACTATAGCAAAGTATTAAGAAAGAAAAGTAAGAAAGATATTATTAGTCAAGATGTATTACAAGTTAATATGCTTGATTGTTAGTATTTGTTAAAGAAGAAGAGAGTCTTATATAGATTCTCTTTTTTTATTTAATATAAGTAAAAGATAAAAAAGATTAGAAATATATATTAATATTACATGTAACTTAATAATATAACTTTTAATTTGATATTTATAAAAATATTATTTTAGAACATTAAAAAAAGGTAAGTTTATGATAGAAGAGATATTTATAGAGAAAAATAAAAAATACTTAAGCGATGTGAAATATTTTAAAGATAACGGTTTACCAAAAAATGTTATTCTAGATAAAGCAAAGACCGGAAGTGGTGGTACACATATAACTTTAACTGATAATAGTCCATATGTTATTTGTGTTCCTTATAAAGCTTTAATAGTTAATAAATGTAGTAGCTATAATAATGTATTAGGTGTTGATGGTAATACTAAACAAAAAGATTTAATACAATACTTATCTAGTGTAGATATTCCTAAAATTATGGTTACTTATAATTCTTTAGGTAAATTAACCGACTGGTTAGGTGAAGATGTTATTGATTATAGAATATTAATAGATGAATACCATATATTATTCACTCAGTATAGTTTTAGACATGAAGCAGTGCAGATAGTATTAGATAACTATACTAAGTATAAAGATTTCTGTTTTATGACTGCTACTATGCTTGAAGAAGAATTCATATTAGATGAACTAAAACATATTCCACTAATTACTTTGGCTTGGCCTAATACTAAAAAAGTTACTGTAGAATCTATTAAATGTGATTCAATAAGAGATGTAGTTGGTAATATTATATTAGAATATATAAAGAATGATAAACTAGGTACTGCTCATTTCTTTGTGAATTCTGTTAAATTTATGAAAGAAATGATATCTCTATGTAAGTTAACTAAAGATAATTGTAAAATAGTATATTCTACGAATAACAAAGAAAAGATGCCTATTGAGAATGGAATTGTAGGTACTGAAGCTAAACGAATCAACTTTTATAGTTCTTGTGTATTTGAAGGAGCAGATATTTACAGTAAAGATGGTAGAATATTTGTTATTAGTGATAGCAACAGAGAAAATACTTTAGTAGATATTGGTACTGCTATGATTCAAATAGCTGGTAGGATTAGAGATACTAGATATTGGGATAAAATAGTACATATATATACTACAACTAGATATAATGTAGATATAACTTATGATGATTTTAAGAATTTAACAGATGAAACAATTAAAGAGGCTTATGACGGAGTTAATTACTTAAATAACGCTCCAGAAAATATAAAAAAAGATTTATCTATAGTACCTGAATCTTATATATTAAAAAGAGATAATGAATTTTATTTTGACCCTAATTTAGTTAAAGTAGACCTATTTAATTTTAAAATATGTAATCATGTATATCAATTAAGAGTTAATATTAACGAAGAGTATGAAAAAAACGGTTATGATTTTAATAATTTAGAACTAAAATATAAAAAAATTGCTAGAGTAGATAAATTAAAAGAAAATTTTAAACAGATTGTATTACAGGTAGAGAATAATCCAGATGATGAAGATATAGTATATGCAGCTTATGTGAAATATCCATTCTTAGAAGATGCTATAAAAATATTAGGTTTTAAACAAATAAAATATTTGAAATATAATCAAGAATTAATTAAAGAGCAATTAATATTAGTTAATAATGATAATGTAGTTAGTAAGATTATTAATTTGTTTAAGCAAAAAACAAAAGTAAATACAGGAATGTTTTTTAGTAATGTTGAACTCAAAGAGATATTACAAGACATATACGATACAGTAGGTTATGTTAGTTTAGCTAAAGCTAGTGATATAGAAAAATATTTTAATGTTAAATATAAAAAAGTAAATAATAATAATGGATATGTATATTTAGGTAAAGGCGTATTGGTGACTGAAAAGTAATAATCTATAAAATATTAAAAAATAAGTATTATAGACATATAATACTAATAAAATCAATTAGTTGAGTGATTTATAAAAATAGATTTTATTTTAAAGGTTACTACTATACGAAACTCTCCCAAAAAAATAGAAAGTTGAATGAAAATAACCTTTATTTTATATACACTTCCTAGTCATAATAGTTTTTAAATTTATAAACTCTAGAAAAATCACTTTATAAACACATAAGAATCTATCGTGAAATTTTTGGCTCGATTAGAGCCAAAAACGCTTACCGCGCAGGTTCACCAATATACTAATATCTCAAAATGAAAATCATTGAATAGAAATAATTAAAAATATATATTATATAAGTAGAAACAATAAGAATATTATCATAAAAGGAATCGCAAATATGTCAAAATTACAAACAAGAACAAAATTAGTATATGGGTGTGGTATTAATGACGCTGATTATAATACACAACCATATGTAGATAGTAAACAGGTTATATGTAAATATTGTTCAACTTGGAAGAGTATGTTAAAGAGATGTTATTATTCTAAATATCAAGCAAGAAAACCTACTTACATCGGTTGTACTGTATGTGAAGAATGGCTTACATTTAGTAATTTTAAATCTTGGATGGAAACTCAAGATTTTGAAGGTAAACAATTAGATAAAGATATATTAGTACAAGGTAATAAGATATACTCTCCAGAAACTTGTATATTTGTAACTAAAACTATTAATTTATTATTTACTAAATCTGATTCTAGTAGAGGTGAATATAAATTAGGTGTATATTTTAAGAAAGAGAATGGTAAATTTACAGCACAATGTCAAGTAAACGACAAAAGGAAATTTCTAGGTTATTATTTAACAGAAGAAGAAGCATATCAAGCCTACAAAATATTCAAGCAAGCACATATCCGTAATATAGCTCTAGAACAAACTGATCTTAGGTTAAGAGGCGCTATGTTAAATTATGTAGTAGAATGATAATTTAACTTAAATAAAATTGAAATTAATATCATACATATAGTAAATAACTACATGTATGATATATATTTAAACGTAAACTACAAGGAATAGTATGGAAATTGAAAAAGAAATAAAAGTATCACTAATATCTATAACTACTAGTAAAGAGATAAAAACTCCTAATACTATACATATTAACTTTATAGATTATTTTAATTTAGAAAATAATAAAATTAATAAAGAGTTAGAAATATTTAAAATTTCTAAAAAAAGAATATATTTAGGTAAAACTGGAGAGATTATAGAATCTATTGCTAATGAAGTAAATAATTGTTTTCATTATGATCTTAATACGTTAGAAGCTTATTTTAACATATCTAAAGAAATATTAAAAACAGAAAAATATTTATCAGATAATAACGTATTGATAGATTTTTATAAAGATTCTATAGTAGATAGTAATACTAAATATTATAATGCTAGGTTATTCTTTAATGATTTGTTATTATTATCAGAATACTTATATGATTATATTTACAAATTAGTAGAAGAAGAATCTAAGATAGAATTAGACGATAATAATTATAAAGATGATTTAAAATTTGAAGAATATCATATAAAAATTATATTAGCTACATCTTCTTTAATTAGATTTGTTATACCTCTAATATTAAAATATAATCAACATACAAAACTTCCAGACTTTACTAATATAATATTAGATTTAATTTTGATATATTTGAATAAATTCTCTTTATATTATGGTGATAATATAAATATAGCTAATAAGTTATATAGATTTGTTTCTTGTAGAGTAGAACCAACTGAATTTTCAGATAAAGGTATGTGGTTATATTTCACTAATGCTGGTAATACACCTATAGAATATATTGCAGCTACTTATAGGAAGTTATTAATAGACCAAATTCCTAAACTTAGGTTAGATTTAAACCCAATGACGTTCTTACATACAGTATTAAAAAATTCATTGGGTTATTATTTTGCAGTAGATTTTAAATTTGCTTATAGACCCATAGCAAAATCTAGAGAGAATGTTAATACTATAGATATATTTGATAACGTACATAATCAACACTCTTTATCAGAATACGAACATTTAATGAATAAACTAAATGTTAAAGACTATATTAGTATAGTAAAAGAAGAATTAAATTTAGATTTAACGGATAATGAAATTAATCATTATTTTAATAATTTAATAGTTAATAAAACAAATTTAACTATTATGTATTTATTCTATAACTATTATAATCCTTCAGTAGCAAGTATTAATTATGCTAATAGTAAAGATTTTTATACTCTATTAATTTATATGTTAGAGTATTTAAAACTTAATAATTATAATAATTTATATAAACTGCTATGTGCTAATACTTCAGATATAGTAGATAAGAAAAGTAAGAATAATAAAAAAAATATTACATTAAATACAGATAATAGTATATTTATAGAGATTAGTGATAAGTATTTAGATTGTAGTGATAAGTTAGATAAATCTAATTTCTATACACAAATTATTTCTGAGTTAACTAATAATAAAAAAATAAGTATTAAACCTTATAATATTTTAGATGGAGTAGAAGAAAAAGAAGTAATATATAATATAGATGAATTAGGTAATGAGATATTAACTTTTATTAATAATTTTGTAAAATAAAAAGAGAATGGTATATAGGATTATCCTAT
>Ga0316610_1000363_pt1 | contig 11266 bp, 1 predicted proteins | sample MIS2017111B_MG_FD_207677 | JGI IMG/M metagenome (GOLD analysis project Ga0316610, IMG submission 207677) | Microbial mat bacterial communities from Middle Island sinkhole, Lake Huron, Michigan, United States - MIS.2017.111B | ecosystem: Environmental > Aquatic > Freshwater > Lake > Sediment... | reverse complement strand
AAATCTGTACTTACACCCCCACAAAAACTAATTTTAAATAACGGACTGAATATATATGATAGTGTATCTAATATTGTTAAACTAGAAGAGAATTTATTGTTGTAGGAAATGGGAGGTTGACAAAATGTGATTATGAAGTAGGGTAAATACCTCAAAAGCTTGCTTCACATCCTTATCCATAACAAACTTGTATAGAGCGAAGCGAACTGTAATACTTAAGAATACCCCGTTGCTTGGCTATCGGGGAAGTTTATTGTTTCACAAAAAGTACAAACACAGTTTTTGATAATTAGAAAAAAGCTTCTATATTTAGTTCGAGTAAACTTTTGACATTAGGGCGATAATGAGGTATGTATTATAAATGTTATGTATACACCAGAGCTAAATATTAAAATCAGTGAATTTGTAAATACAAACTATCATTATATAGTCTCTATAACTGCAGTAATAGTTTCATTTGTGGCTTTTGAAAACCTAAAGCCTATAGAGCTTAGTTTCAATGAAATGAAAACTGTAATCTTGGATTGTTTGACTTATAATTACAAAAACAGAGATGAAATCTTTGAAACATTTAATCGTAAAATTTCTGATTTAGAGATTGAAAATAAAGTAAAATATAAAAGATATGAATTTAGTGAAACTTGGGCATTAAGTCGAGGCAGTCTTGTATACAGAGTATTGAAAATGTTGGCAGACGAGGGTTTAGTGGAATCTATTTCTTATGGTGAACCAAATGAGATAGGGGCTAGGGCAAAAAAATGGCGGAAAAAAATGAGCGGTCAGCCAATTAATAATGACTTACCAAATTTCGATAGAGGTATTCAATTTGCCTAGAAATCTTATCCCCTACATTCATTTAAAAATCTATAATTTGCTTATAGTCTTGTAAATGATCAAACAGGTTATTGATTATGATTTTCTCTTTCGTGATATATTTGAATTTATAACCATTACAGAGGCTAAGATCAAATAGGCACTAATTACCCAAATCCTGCTATCGAATGCAAATTCAGTTCCTGTTCTAACCAATTTGTTTGCAGCCACGAGGTCAAAGTTTGAAACACAGAAACTTGATTTTTGAGGTGATTCATTTTGTCCAAACAAAGCAATTCTTTCAAATATTCCTTCAGCTTTAGTCTTAATTCCGAAACTATCTACGGTTGAGGCAGTGAAATTTTCGATTTTCAACTCGTCCCATACTCCATTTTTCAACCCAAACAGTTTGAAGTTTTGATATAGTTTTAATAGGGTATTTTTTAGTTCTAGTTCAATTTGAGTATTTGGTTTATCTAATAAGTTTAAATCAGACTTAGGTTTGATATCGAACCCGTAAACTGCCTGTTTTGCGTCAGTTCCAGCAGGTAAATTATCTTGAAGTCTTTCCAATCGATTAATATCCAAACTATTTTGAGTTTCTGTTTTTGAAACTATATTTACCTTGGTTTTGATAGGGGAGTAGTTTTTAGAGCTTGAGAGATTATTTGGTTTTTGAGCTTGACTTAAATTGCAAATATTCCAGATTTCAAGCGAATCATTTAATGTATCTGCTACAATATTGAAATCAGGTTTTTCAACAACCTTGGCTGGAGTTTCAGGTTCTGGGGTTTTTTTATCATCTTTTTTAGGTTCTTCTGGTTTTTTAGGTGTTTCAACAGATTTTGGCTTATCGTCAGTTTTAGGATCTGGATCTTTGAGTACTATCTTGATAGATGTCCCTATTGTATAATCCACAACAGATATATCAGTAGAAGAGTTGTTTAATGGATTTAGATCAGGTCCGTTGTTACCGTCATCGATAACCGTAGAAGTGTTTTCGATTTTTCCATTAGCGATAACTTTTGTAACCAAGACTAAAGTGATAGTCTGGCCAACACTAAGATTTGATAAGTTCCATGTTACTGTATTTGTACCTAAGTTGAAACTACCTGCATTAGAAGCTGAAACAAAACCTAAACTTGAAGGCAACACATCAGTCACAATCAATCCAGATGCTCCACGATTGCCTAAATTTTGAATCACAATATTATATGTATTATTCTGATTGAGATCCACTAGTGTTTTACCGTCTGTTTTGACTATTAAAATATCTGTACCAGCAGTTAGCCCACCAATGCTATCAATATCCACTGCAGTATTGTTGGTTATATTAGTATCTACAGTTGGTATTCCATCATCATAGGCAGAGACAGAATTGGTTATACTAGTCACACCTGCAGGGAGTGGGTTATTGACTTGGATTTTGACTTTACGGGTGACTGATTGACCTGCACTTAGATCAAATAGTGGCCATGTTACCGAATGTGTAGCAAGTGTGTAGATTCCTAAATTATCGGAAGAAACATATGTAGTGTGTAAAATATCTGGTAAAGTATCGACAACCTCGATATTATGAGCTGTTACAGTACCATTGTTTGTAATAGTTAGGGTGTATTCTAGTTCATCATCTGGTCCAGTTGTGACCACACCATCGGTTTGAGTGATAGTTAGGTCGTGTTCACCCAAGACATCAGTTTTGGTAGAGTCTCCTGTAGCTGAAGTATCTGGATCGTCTGTTGGTGTATCAGTTATATTTGAGCCTTGGAGCACACCTTGGTTGTAAAGTGAGATATTACCTGCGATATTTGAAGGCACTAAGGCTCTAAAGGTGATTGTGACTGTATCACCGACCACTAATGGAGTACCAAGATCAACACTGACCTGAGTATCACTTGGATTATTTCCTGTGGTTACAGTACCTTGAGTGGTGGTTACCGAGCCTGTTACTAGAGTTGTTAATGGATCCAAAGTATCATTAAATACAGGATTTTGAATATTTTGTGTACCATTATTACCTAATACTACGGTGTATAAAATAGTATCGCCTGGGTCAATGTTATTGTTAGTATTTATATCTATACCCAAACTATCTGTTTTGGTTGCCGTTGGGCTAGGAGAAGTGAGAACTGGTGTCACAATACTAGATTCGCCATCATGGCTATTTTGCGGAGTTGGGTCTATGCCGTTTGCGTTATCATCGTCTATTGAAGCGGTATTACTAATATCACTTACTCCTATAGGCCATGGAATATTTGGTTTGACTGCAAAAGTGACATTTCCAGATGCGGTCGAATTAAGATTTCCAACGCTGTAGGTACAGACACTTCCGGCGTTATTATCTGGTGTGCAGCTCCAACCAGAAGTTGACTGGGCTGGTATAAAGACTGTATTTAAAGGAACAATTTCAGTAATGTATACTCCTGTTGCACCTTTGTTACCAGTATTGCTGTAGTTTAGAGTATATATTAGATTTTGTCCTGGTACAATGTTTGAGATACTACCATCAGTTTTGGTAATATTTAAATCTGGCAAAGCTTGAATAGGAGTGGTTTCGCTAGCTTGATTGTTTGAAGTAATAGGATCTACGCCGTTATTACCATCATCAGCAATATTTGTAGTGGTAGTAGTTTGTGTTACTCCGCTTGGGATTGATGTGTCGGTTTTGACCACAAAGGTCAGGTTGCCTGTTCCTCCAGAAAGCAAATCCGCAGGTAGGGTATAACTACAGATAGTTCCAGCATTATTGTCTGGGCATATCCAAGCAATAGTATTAATCAAAGAATCATAACTAGTATAAGCGGGGATGGCTACGGTGATTGTGACCCCTGAAGCAGCTTGAGGTCCGTTATTTTTGTAGTTTATATCATATGTGAGATTTTGCGATGGTGTCGCCGAGACTGCATTGTCAGTGATTGATATTTGTAGTTCTGGTTGTACATTTAACTGATCTAAATCTTGTGTTTGATTGTTTAGCAAGTCTGGATCTGTCCCGTTGGTTCCATCATCTGTGATTTGGGCTTGATTGGTTATACTGTTAACATTGCTTACAAAGGTTGCATCAGTTTTTGCAACAACTTGTAGAGTTTTGGTTTCTTGGGCGTTGAGAGTCAGACCTGTCCACTTTACTTGATTTCCAGTATTTGTACCCCCATTATCAGCAGATACAAAGCTGGTATAATTTGGTAAATTGTCAGTTACCTCAACACCTGTAGCTCCTTGAGTGCCAATATTTTCAATAGTTAAGGAATAAGTTAAGTTTTGATTTTCAGTGGTTGTGGTTACACCATCAGTTTTAGTAATTTTTAGATCAGGTAGAGCATCCAAAGGAGTGGTTTCATTGGCTGTGTTATCGCTCGGATTGAGGTCGGCTCCATTTAATCCATCATCTGCAATACTGACTGTATTTATAGTGGAGTTTACTCCTGCTGGTAAGCTAGGGTTGACTTTGACTGCAAAGAATATACTACCAGTCTGTGCTACATTTAAGTCACCAACAGCATAAGTACAAGTATTTCCAACACAATTCCAACCAGAGCTTGAGTTGGCACTATTAAAGGTGGTGTTGCTTGGAACATTTTCGGTAATCACTACCAGATTAGAGTCTTGGCTTCCAATATTTCCATAGTTCAAAGTATACACAATAATATCATTAACGGTAGCATTAAAATTATTATCTGTTTTGGTGACTTGAAGATCTGGAGCATAGTTGAGTTGATCTGTATCAGAGCTTTGATTGTTGAGCAGATCTGGATCAGATCCGTGGGTGCCATCATCGACCACGCTAGCTGTATTTGTAAAATTATTTTGTCCGCTTGGAATGGTGTTATTTAGATCCAAAGCAAATAGGACAGTTTGAGTACCTCCAGCATTAATGAGGGTGATGTCAAAAGTACAGACATTTCCAGTACAGATCCAACCTGATGTAGAATTGGAATTGTTAAAAGTGGAGTATAAAGGTATGTTTTCTGTTATTTGAATATTTTCTGCTTTATAGCTGCCAATGTTATCTACTTTAAGATTATAAATTAGTGATTGACCAGGGATTGCAGCACTTACTCCATCTGTTTTAGTTATTTGTAGATTTGGGGTTTGGATATTTAGGTTGGCATTTGCTGTTACTGTAGGATATGTTCTTTCGCCAGTTACTATGCCTGATAAACTACTATATTGGGTGATTTGAGCGGTATTAGTTACTACTTGGCCATTGGTTAAACTAGAGTTGATTTTGGCTGTGATAGTGAAAGTGCGACTTTGTCCTGCAGCTAAGCTGGATCCAGTGTAGGTCACTGTATTGGAAGCAAAATTATAGTTAAAATCTACAGGTGTGGATAGTTCGGTAACATTAGAAAACTTGGTTGAGTCAATATTGTCTGTAGCTACTATATCATAGGCTGTGGCTGTGCCAGTATTTTGCATTACAAAAGTCATGGTTACAGTGTCACCAGGGGCTGCATTTGCTGGAGTAATGTTTTTAGTTAAAGTAAGATTTGGTTCTAAAAGACTTACATTGGCAGGGGTTGGGTCAGTCACTGTTTGGACTCCACTTGTGGCATTGTTATACTTTACAGTTGCAGTATTTGAAAGTACTACGGCATTTTGGTTGGTAGGGATATCTTTGACTTTTGTGTGAACTCTTAGAATGAAAGTATTATTTGTCCCGCTGTTATCATTTGTGGTGGTAGTATCTCCAAAACTAAAAGTATAAACTGAACCAGCATTAGTTACTGTAGGTGTAGTACTGACAGTTCCAGCAAAATCATTACTAAGATTGCCACCACTACTTGCAGAGGTAGTGATCACTTCATAACTTTCGTAATTTAATCCAGCGGGGAAGGTATCTACTACTTGAAGAACTTGAGTCACACCTTCAGGTAATGTTACTTTAATATCATATGTAGGAGTTTCTCCAATTGTGTATTGAGTGGTAGTAGGAGTTAATTTATCAATAGTTGGGGCTGCAGTTAAGATTGTATTTAAGCTGCCATTGACACTATAGTCATTTAGAGCTCCTACAGAACCATTTCTCTCACCTGTGGCTGTACCTGTGGCTCCTGGAGTAGCAGAGCCAGTACTGTTGCTAGTGGTACCAGTACTTCCTGGTAACGACGTAAAAGTAACATTTGCAGTATTTGGGATAGTAAATCCTGTGGCTATATTAGCATTCAAAGTGGCCGTTACCTCGATTACCACACTATCATTAGGGTTTAAGGTGTCGATGTTATAACTAAGATTATTTCCAGAAGTATTGTTAGTAACTGTGGCGTAGACAGGACTAGACAATACATTGGTACCAGTGAGAGTAAGATTTGAGTTGAGAGGGTCTGTGGCTACTAGATCAAAGGCAGGCATGGCATTGTTACCACTTGAGTTATTTCTAAAGGTTAAACTATATTTGATTGTATCTCCAGCATCTACTGGGGTTTGAGTAATGGTTTTAGTGACTGTCATACTAGGCTCTGCTACTATCACATTGACATTTGCCGATGTATCTAAAGCTGTTGCTGAGCCGTTGACATAGATTTGGAAATTGTTAGCAAGGGTGGTGTTAGCTTGGTTTCCAACTACATTTTCAACTAAAGCGTTTAATTCCACTACAGCATATTCAGCATCAGCGTCATTGTCGCTGTTAGTTATAGATCCAATGTTAAAATTAGAATCAGTCCCTGTAACAAAGGTAAGCGGTGTGATCACAGAGCTCGGTATCGGACAAGTCGGAGTAATCGAGCTAGAGCTTCCACTCACATTTAGGCTGCTGCAGCCTGGAAGTGCTGTAGTTATTGCTGATGAGGTCACTCCACCACCATTTGAGACAAAGGCAATGGTACTAGTCCCATCATTTAGATAACGCATACCGTTTGGAATCTGATCTCGGATAATTGTATTTGGTCCGAGCGTACCCTCTGGCAAAAGTGTCACCAGCCTATAACGCACTACTTCACCAACTGCCACTCTTTGTGTTCCAGCCGCCAAGCCTGTAGAACTTTCCGAGGTTGAAATAAGAGTTTTAACTGGAGTAGTTCCTGTAACTGTAAGATTTACACTACCTGTAGTAGTATAGTTGTTACTGGCACCACCAATGTCAGCTGTGTTACCTGTTCTTTCAGTGGAAAGGGTGTGATATGTCGATTGAGCGGTGTTGATGGTACCTGGTAAGCTACTGTATTTGGCTGTAGCAGTGTTAGCTAAGACTTCTTTAGCAGTTACGGTATTATCGATAGTGACTTGGAAAGTGATGGTTGAAGTATCACTAGGCTTAAATCTATTCCATGAGGCAGAAATTTGATTAGAACCAAAACTTAAGCTATCAGGGGCTAAACCTGCTGTATTTGCAACTGAAGAAGCTACGTAAGTAGTTTTAGTTGGGATAGGGTCAGTAAGAGTAAGTTCATAGGCATCGGTAGTGTCAGCAACTGCGTTTTGCGAGACTACTATAGTATAAGTGAGAGTGTCTCCAGCGTCACCACTTGCAGGTGAGACAGTTTTAGTCACTCTCATTGCAGGTTCAGCTATTTTGGTGGTGGCTTGAGCAGCAGCAAGGCTTTGGGCTTGTCCATTATTCCAGCTAAATACCGCACTATTCCTTTTAGTTGCACTTCTGACCGCATCACTTGTGTTGACTACAATAGTTGTATATTTGATATCTATGGTTTCAGTTGTTGAGTTGGTAGTGTCAGCATTGGTCAAAGTACCAAAATCTAAAGTCAAAACTCGACCTGCTTGGTTCGGTAACGGTGCCAAGTTTGAAACTACAGCATTAGTCTGGACTTGGTTGAAGGTACCTATAGAGGTAGTCAAAGCTCCAGAGCTAGGAGTGATACTATCAATACTAACAAAAGCTAATCCTGGATCCAAAGTGTCAATTATTTTGGCTAGGTTAGTCGTTCCTTCTGGCACGGTTAATAATACATCAAACTGTGCTTTTTCTCCAATGGCTAGGTTGCTACCAGTAGTAAATGTTTGATCGGTGCTGTTTAAAGTTTTTGAAATACTTGGGTTAATGATTTGAGTAGTTTGGGTAGTAAAATCTGAGACAGTAGCGTAGTTTGTTCCACCGTTTAATCCAGCATAATTCATTAAAGTAGCAGTGTTGATAATTGTTTGATTTGGTTGAACAGTAGTATTTAAAATCAAATCATAGGTTACAATAATTATATTTTGACCCGAAGTTGGGCTGTAAGTACCTATAGCTCCTTGTGTAGGGGATGGGTCGGTGAGTTCGATGCCGCTTCCAAATAGTGGTGAAGTCTCAATAAGGTTGATAGGAGTATAATTGACCACGCTTCCAAGACCATTTGTGACACACATATTTGCTCCACCTATAGGAATACTATACCCAGCAGGAAGATCATCTTTTAGCTTAATATCAAATCCTCCTCCAGAATTTTGTCCACTGTTTTGAAGAGCAATGGCAAATGTTACTTTGTCTCCAGCGTCAACATTGCTGATATTGCTACCGATTGGAGAAGTGGCTAAATTGTTAGTGGTGGTGCTACCACTGAAACGACTACAACTTCCACCTGGGTTACTAAAACTAACAGGAGCTTTGGTGGTTGGGGAGTAGATAGCACTGGTATTATCTGAGCTAACCGCTCCTTTTGTTATAGAAATATTTGGTAAATTGATTTCAACTTGTACTATCGAGTCGGCTGTCTGATCTACACTGTTAGTTGTGCCAAAGTGTGATCTAGCTTGATTGGTTAAAAACATTCCATCTGCAAAAGGTTGGTCTTGCATCGCAACAGTGAAAAGTACGTCTAATGTAGCATTTCGATTTAGCGAATCAGCAAAATTTCCATAATTAAATTTCAAACTATTGCCTGGATTGTCTATGGTAACGGTTGGAGTTATGTTAGATATCCCATAATATGTATCAGTTGGACCAAATTTTGCTTGACCTGTGGCTGGGACAGCAGCACTAACAGTAGGATCAAAAGTAGTGTTTACAGAAGATGCTAAAAAGGCTGGAAGAGGTAAATAATCAATCAAGTAAAGATTTTCTACATCACTGACATCAAGATTGTATTTTAATCTATAGGTTACACTGTCTCCCGGAGCAAGGCGGACAGGAGAAGTAAAACCAGTCGAACCATTAACAGCGTAAATTGTCTTGGTTAAAGTTGCATTTCCAATAGTGATAGAAGTGCTACTAGTATCAGCTTCAGATTGTCCAGTCGGATTTAAAGTATTGTTATCTAGCACATCACCGTTAGCAGTGACATTGTTAGTTAAGATATCTCCCATATCTACATTTGGTTCTCCAGAGGGGAAAGTGTCGGTAAATTGTTGCTGGATAGTACTTCGAAACTTTACAACACCTTGGGTGGATCCGCCGTTAAAATTCGAGCAATTGACTGTGCCACCAGTGAGAGGGACACAACCACCTAAAACTTGTGAGTTCAAACCTCTGCTCAAAAGCTCGCTACTAATATCAAACACCACAGTCGTATTTCCAGTTCCAGGGGTATCTCTAACAACAGTGTAGTTGGCAGGATTAAAGGCTGTATTAGTTGTGCTTCCATTTGAAGTCCAAGATAAAGTAGGTGTGAATCCATTATCAAAGAGCTGCCCATCGGAAAAGACATCTGTTAGTTTCAAGTTTTGGAAGGCAAAATAGTCTGAAATTTGAGTATTTAAAGTATACTCTAAACTATCACCCGGTTTGTTGGTGCTGGCTGAAATATTTTGTACAGATTTTTGAATAGCAATCGACTTGTCGTTCAAAGTGTGGTCGTTTAAAGTCACATCACTTGAGACAGTGGTAGGTGTATCTCGACCATCAATAGGTGCCCAACTTCCTGATGTTTTAGCATCGTCAGTACTTGTGGTGTCATCTCCAGTGGTATGATTTATCACATCGGTCGCATTGGCATTTTGATCAGGGACAAAATATTCAAAAACAAATTGAGCGTCATTTGATCCACTTCCGCCTGTGATACTTGGAAATCTAACATTTATTCTGTTATTTGGACTATTTTCAGGAGATCCAACTGTAGGCAAGACTGTAGCAGTGCCTGTTCCTGGGGTTATTGAAATCATTTGTTTAAAAGCCAAATTGTTTGGCAAGAAATCTTGTAAATCAAGATTGGTTACAGTTTGACCGTTAGCAATATCTACTGAAACACGATATTGTCTTGGGAAATTTGGTCCAGTAGCAGTTTCGTTCTCTGGGCCTAAGTAGGTTTTGCTGAGTGAAAGTATGGTTGGAGTAGTGCTAGAATTTGCAAATACACCGACTATGCTTGGGTCGGTGGCAGGGTTATAAAGTGAGTCATTTCCATACCTAAAACCTGCTCTAGACTGGATAGTAAGTGGAGTCCCTGCGTCGGCTAAGTTACTCAGAGAAGCGTTTATGCTCACACTGACATTAGGTTGAGTGGTGACAAAAGATCCAAAAGGTAGTTGCAAAACTACCAGTTTATCTCCAGGGTTACCACAGATGGTCTGCTTTTGACCTAGGTTATTTACCGCATAAGGATGAGTGACAGGGGTTTGACCGCCACTACAGCCTGTACCTGTGACAGGGAAAGTGAGCTGGGTAGCTGTGACTGCAGCCCCTAGATAAGAAGCACTTATAAAGTCTATACCATCGTCAGTGGCTACACCTGCTCCGTCGATACCAGTTACAGGAAAGACTAGATCTATATATGGTCCGTAACCTGTGGTAGTTCCAGTATTGCTAAAGGTAGCACTAAAACTAAAATTTTCACCTATTTTTGTCTCGGCTGGTAAATTTAAACTAACGTTTGGGGTAGCTACAGCCTCTACTGGAAGTGGCTTATAGAAGTAGAGATTTACAGTGACAATAACTAAGAAAAATATTGAAAATGTAGTAACAAATCTTTTGTAAGGAAGCCAATTTGAATTGTTAAATATTGAATTTTTTTCAGGTTTTTGGTCTAGATTTGAAGTAGCCTCGCTTTGTTTTGGAGTACTCAATGTTGTCTTTAAAACAGTACTTCGAGTCTCGCTCGCTTGGCTATTTTTTACTTTCGTATTTTCAAAATTGGATTGAAATTTTAGTAATAATTGATTAAAAAGGTTCGCTTTTCTCAAATGTTTTGAAGATTGGATGAAGTGATTTTTAAATATGTTGTAAGCTGTAAAAGATTTTATTTCATGCTTAAAATCAAGATTTAAACTTGAATTAATTGATTTATCGCTAACATTGGTTTCGTGTTCTAAAATTTGAGGCGCTAAATCCTGTTTAATTTCATTTCTATTTTGAATTAGCTCATTGCAACTTTTCTTTCTGTATGAAACTTTCAAGTGTTTTAAGGTTTTTTGCCTAAAATGTTTTACCAAAGATAGCTCAATTTTCTCAAAAAAATTATCGATTGGTTGACTTGTATTTTTGTATAATGTCTGTCTCAAAAACTTATCCCAGACCAAGACATTGAAAAATCCTAAGACTGAACTTAAGATTATCAATAAAATATTTGGCACATTACAG
>Ga0316610_1000362_pt1 | contig 11266 bp, 3 predicted proteins | sample MIS2017111B_MG_FD_207677 | JGI IMG/M metagenome (GOLD analysis project Ga0316610, IMG submission 207677) | Microbial mat bacterial communities from Middle Island sinkhole, Lake Huron, Michigan, United States - MIS.2017.111B | ecosystem: Environmental > Aquatic > Freshwater > Lake > Sediment... | reverse complement strand
GTCTGACTTGAGATCAAATACTGACAGTAAATTTGTCTAGTAGTTTTCATAACAAATCACACTTTAGTTGTGTGTAGTAATACACAGTTATATTTTTTGTTTTATGTAAAGTGAGGAAGTCCTATTAGGTTTACCCTTAATTTTAAAAGAACCTACTTCTTTACCAGTAGGTGTAGTTGTTACCCTGCCAATGTACACTTTCTTACAAGACTGCTCACCAAGAGATATCAAAAAGGGAAGTTGTAAATCAGGATTAGCAACAAAACTAATATCATCTAGACAGCTAGCATATGCATTTAACACCTCAAATGACATATTTGGTTTTTGGTCCAATAAATTTTTTACAGAGTCACCAATCGATGGTGAAAATTGTCTCTTTTCTTGATGAGACCTAACTTCGCCTACAGGAAGATCCAATGTTGAATGATTCATATTTTAGCCAGCGCTGATTTTTGTATTTTATACTGTTGTTATTTTCAAACATATTATAGCTTAATATCACAGTTTTTACAAATGCACTCCTTGACATTGCAAACATTATACAGCATTTCAAAACAGTATGTCTAACGTTTTTGGGGTCTTAACAAGTAAAATTACTAAAAACCAACTTTTGCACCAAATCTCGGCTAAATTAGAAAAAAATAGTCGACTTTCACTCTATTTTTTGTATAGTGAATTTGTGATTCGAGCTAACCGACTCCCAGCCTATAAAGAAGTCTTAAATCAAGGTACCTGGACTGCTATCGATGGTAGAGGCTTGATGTGGTCACTTTGGTCTATCGAAGGTAGGAACTATTTAGCTATATTTTATGCTAAAGTTTTGGATTTATGCCTTGTTTTTGAGTCAAAGCTACCTAAATGGGGCGTTGTGATTTTGGATATTTTTCGCATTACTTTTTTTCTAGGTTTGTTTATTTTAAATTTAATTCTAAACCTTATTGTTGGGGCTATTACTATTTCGGGTAAATTTCGTTTTATTCAGAGAACCAAAACTGAAACTATCTTAGGTCGAGACTTTGTCTGGGATCTACTTCAAATAGCCCAAGATAAATCACTTAAAGTGGCTATTGTTGGCGGCAGTATCGAAGGTGATAAGTTTACCAAACATTTGATCAAACATCTTTTCCCAAAAATAGAACTAATCACTTGGGTCAAGCCACGAGAATCAAATCTAATTAGTGATATCCCAAAAGATGGGCAAGCTGTTAAAACTATTAATACCTTTTTTCCTTGGGTGGTGATAAGTAATTTGTTTGAGATCCTAATGCAAAAAATTAATCCTAAATCTGAGTATTCGGCTTTTGATCCACAAAAAGACATTTTAGAAAATCTAAGTAGTGATAACGTCTGCCAGCATTACCCTGATTTATGGGACGCTAAAGATTTTTTGAGACAAAACAAACCAAATTTTATTTTACTTTGTTTAGGTGGAGGTAGTGGAAAACAAGAATTTTTTGCTCAACACATTAAAAATGATTCTAGTATTGATTTTGGCTTAATTACTGGGCTTGGAGCTGCTATTGACTATCTAGGCGGTGAAAAATTACAGCCTCCAAAATGGGTATGCCAAATGGGTCTTGAGTGGGTATTTAGGCTTATTCATCAACCGTATCGAAGGCTTCGCATCATTGATGATATTTTTACACTCTGGTGGTGGACTAGCCTCCAACAATTTGTGGACTATCTTGGACTGCGTCACACTGTAGTTGGAAAAGTTAGCAATAAGGATGGGGATGAATTACTGGTGAAACATCGATCGATCTTGCCTGGGGATGTCGGTTGGGGGTATGTACAAGGTGGAGTAGAAAAGAATGAAAACGTTGAAGAGGCTATAAAAAGAGAAATCGGCGAAGAAGCCTCTCTAGAAACTAAAAATTTGCAAATTACCAAAATCCAATCTCAATACTCTCAAGAAATATACTCTCTAAGTCTAGCTAGAACTATTTTAATGAAAGCAAAGTATCAAGGGCTGGAATCAACTTTGATAGATTTAAGCTATATTGGAAACACAATTCCCAAATCAAATTGGGAAAATTTAGAAGCTCGGTGGATCCCAAAACATAGAGTTTTAGACTATCTAAGTCAAGAAAAAAAGATATACTACAACTCATAGTATGCAGTTTTGAAGATTCAAATATTGACAAATGCTTTGAATATAGTATAAATTTTGCTCCAAGTTAATCTATAGGCTATTTGCTTATAGACCGCATCTATGTTTAGGTCTTTAGTGTTAGCTAGTCTTATCCTGACTGCTCAACCTGTAATTGCTCAAAATCAAAGCTCAAATCCGCCTATTAATCAAGAGCAGGAGGTAGTAAATTTAAATACTTCTGATGATATCATAATCCAAAATACAGTAGAACCTTTAATTGAGAAAAACAAAAAAATCAAACTAGTGATAGTCCATGATCAACCTAAAAAAGAGGTTAAAAAAGTTGAAGCAACCCCTGCTTCAATAAAACCTGAAGTCAAAAATAAGCCAGTAATAAATGAAACTAAGGAAGTGTCTGTTAAAAAAGCCGAATTGAAAACAAAAGAGACACTTAAAAAACCAGAAGTCAAACCAGAAGTCAAACCAGAAGTCAAAAAAGCGGAGGCTAAAACAGAAAAAACTCCTGAAAAAAGTATCGATGAAACTACTGATAAAAATGTTAAAAAGCCAACTACGATCATTTTGCAAAGCAACGATCAAGTCAAAGAGAAAAGCCCAGAAACAAAGATTGCAACACCTGAAGCACCAAAGAAAAATATCGCTTTAAATCCTGATCAAATCAAAGAGCTAATCAAAAAATATAGTCTGATGTATAATGTAAGCGAATCTGATTTATCTCGAATTGCCGAATGTGAAAGTGAATTTAAAAGTGATTTGGTAGGAAGCGGAAAATATTTTGGCGTCTTTCAATTTTCTAAAAATACCTTTAATGAGTTTGCCTCTAAGATAGATATCGCTGATCCAGACCCATTAAACCCAGGTCAAAATATTGAAGTGGCTGCCTATATGATGGCAAATGGCCAAAGTTGGCGTTGGGGCTGTAAATAGAAGTCAAAAGCGACAATTCAACTTGTCAACTTTGCATTAGTGTAGTAAAATAAGATATTGCTATATTTAGAGCTAAAATATAAATAGAAAACCAAAATAAATATGAAGGTAAAATTCCCTAAAATTGGGTTGAAAGACCTTGGCGACATATTATCAAAAAAGATATTAGGTAGGTTTCGAAAGCATAGAGATTCTTTGAAGCTTAAAACTAATATATCCAAAATTTCTGGGTTTGTATTTTTAATTATATTAGGCTCTGGAATAATCGGATCAGGAGTAAGTGAATTTTGGTCAAATTTTTATCACACTGCTAAAGCTGCTGGAAACCCTACCATCTCTTCCATCACTCCAAATACTGGCAACACTCTTGGAGGCTATAAAGTAACTATAAACGGAACAAACTTTGCTCAAGGTGGTCCTCAAAGGATAGTATCAATAAATAATCCTGGAAGCACAATTACAAATTACGAAGGAAACTTTACCGTTGATACAGCTAGTTTAATTACGGCAAACAAACTTAGATCTGACTGTGGAGATATACGAGTAAAAGACAGCGATGGTAGTACAGATTTAAACTATTGGATAGACGGAGATTGTAATAGTACTAATACAGTTGTTTGGTTTAAAAAACCATCTCTGCCTGCTGGAAATAGTACAGTGGTTCTAAAGTATGGAGATCCTCTACTTACAAGTCAAAGTAATATTGCTAATTTCTCTTTTGGAACGGTATTGGCAAATCCATTAAATGGGCCTTCTACATTGCCTGTAACTAGCGGACTACAACTTCAGCTTGATGCCAACACCTTGATTGGAAGTGATGGAACTGCGGTTTCTACATGGGCCGATCAATCTGGAAATAGTAATAACGCCACTCAGGGAAATGGTGCAAATCAGCCTAAGCTTTATAATAATGTGGTTAATGGGAAGAAAGTTGTGAGGTTTGATGGAAGTGCAGCCAACCTTAGTGTGGCTAATAGTGGTAGTATAAATATAACAGGTGATATTGAAATATTCAATGTTTTTAAACCAACACTAGGATCAGGTATTTCACCAATTCATAAAGACAATCAATATGCCTACAATATAGCCAGCAACGGTCAATATGCTTGGGCAGATAGCTCAAATTGGAGTTATGCTAATTTTGGATATACTGATATTGGCCTACAAAATAATACTTTTCAGTTACTTGGGTCTTACAAAGCAAGCAATACTGTATCAACTAAATTAGACGGAGGTCTTAGATCTACCAAGACTTTTGGAAGCAGTATAACAGCAACATCCAATCCTCTTTATATTGGAGCATATAGTGGAAGTTCTAGTTATTACAACGGAGATATATCTGAAATTCTAATTTATAACCGAGCTCTATCCAATGCTGAAAGACAACAGGTTGAGTGCTATTTAGCCACTAAATATAATTTAAACAATGCTTCAGGCGCTTGTGGTGGAAATCTAAAACTTTGGCTTTCTGCAAACAATATTCAAACTAGCACAGCTTTTACACCTACTTTTGCTAGCCCTACAGGAGTCACAGCATCAGGGGGAGATCTGACACATACTGGTACTGCCAATAGCTGGAGTAATGGAATTATTTCAAATGAAAGTATAACTACTGGAAATGGCTATGTATCAGCTAAAATGCAAGAAACCAATACTTATAGAATGTTTGGGCTTTCTAAAGGAAATACTGATGGAAATTATACTGATATAGATTTTGCTATTTACCCAGCAAATGATGCCAGTATTAATATTTATGAAAGTGGGACAGGCAGAGGAAATTTTGGAGCTTATACAACCAATGATATACTAAGTGTTGAAGCTAGCGGTGATAAAATTTTATACAAGAAAAACGGTAATGTACTTTACACTAGTACTGTTACTTTAACAGCCTCAAATTATCCACTACTTTTAGATACTTCTTTTTACACTAGTGGGGCTACTCTAAAAGATGTAAAAATGTGTATCGGTATTTGTGATGGATCTAGTGTGCAGACTTGGAATGATAGAAGTGGAAATGGAAATAATGCTACTCAGGCTACAGCAGCAAGTAGACCACAAATTAAAACTAATATTCAAAATGGTAAACCTGTGATTCGGTTTGATGGGGTGGATGACACTATGAGTGTAGTCAGTAACACTGGATTAAATTTTGGCACAGGTGGGTATAGTTACTTGTTTGTAAATAAAATCAGTGGTTTTGTTCTTAATAATGAATATGGAATAATAAATAAAAATGCAACTTTCGAAAATTCCGCAGGTTGGGGGACAGAATATTCGTCATATGGGAGTAACGGTGTTGGATCATATAACACTGGTCAATTAACATGGGGAAATACAAGTGTATCAGGAGCACAAACAATAAATAGTTATAAAATATTTTCGACCATTAGAAGTGGCTCAGATTTATCTTTGTACAGTAACGGATCTCTTTCGCAAACTAAAAATCATGCAAACATAGCAATATCAGTAGATAATACACAACCAATTCAAATTGCCAAACACTCATGGGGTCCAAGTCTAAATGGTGATTTTCCAGAAATCCTAGTCTTCAACACCTCCCTCTCCACTCAAGACCGCCAAACTGTAGAAACCTACCTAAACACAAAATACAATCTTTACGGTACAAATCCAACTACATCTGTAGCTAGTGAAACTATTTCTACAGCCAGTGTTAGCTTTGGTGGAAACCTAGGTACAAATTTACAATATATTTCTTCAACAGAGCTAAAAGTAAAAGTGCCAGCCTCTACTCTCCCTGGGGATAAAACTGGAAGTGTAAATGTAGTAGTTACAAATCCTGATGGGTTGAGTGTTACATTAACAAATGGGTTTAGTTATTTACCCCCAAGTATTTCTAGTATTACGCCAAATTCTAGCTCTACACTTGGAGGGGTGGAAGTCACTATAAATGGGGCTAATTTTGCTAGTAGCGGCCCTCAAAGAGTAGTAACTATAACAAATCCTGGTAGTACAATCACAAACTATGAAGGAAATATTACCTTAGATACAGCAAGTCTAATAACAGCAAATAAACTGAGATCTGACTGCGGAGATATTCGAGTAAAAGACAGCGATGGTAGTACAGATTTAAACTATTGGATAGACGGAGATTGTAATAGTACAAATACAGTTGTTTGGTTTAAAAAATCCTCTCTTCCGGCTGGAAATAGTACAGTGGTTTTGAAATACGGAGATTTAGGTCTTACAAGTCAAAGTAATATAAATAATTTTAGCTTTGGATCAGTTCTAACAAGTGCTAATAACAAATTGTGGCTAAGTGCCAACTCTGGTGTAGGTACATCTACAGACAATACGGCTATTCAAACCTGGACTGATAGAAGTGGAAACAATAATAATGCTACCCAAGCTACAGCAGGTAACAGACCTATTCTTAAAAACAATATTCAAAATGGGAAGCCTGTGGTTAGGTTTGATGGGGTGGATGATTTTTTAGAAAAAACTTCAGTTTCTGGTTTCACCAACCAATTGACAAACTTCTTGATCTTTAGAAAAACTGCAGCTCCTCAAAATACTTATCAGAAGCTTTTTGGTTTTGGTACTAATAGCTCTACAGATCTTGGTTTTTTCGTCTCACAAGGTGATGCAAGCTACCCTTTTTATTCAGGAATTTGCAACACTGGTACTTGTGTTGGACCACATACACCTATAGTTCCAACATTAAACAGTGGTTATTCTATAACATCTACCTATGATAATGCTAATTTTATAAATTATTTAAACACTAGCCCAATAGGAACAGCACCCATTATCGGAAATTTAAGAAGCTCTTCAACTGTAAGAATAGGTTGGATGTATAACAGTGAGTATTGGAATGGCGACATCCCAGAAATCCTAGTCTTCAACACCTCTCTCTCAACCCAAGATCGTCAAACTGTGGAAACCTACCTAAACACAAAATACAATCTTTACGGTTCAAATCCAACTACTTCTGTAGCCAGTGAAACCACCACTGGTTTAAGTGTAACCTTAGGTGGAGCACCTTCCACTTCTACTTCTTTTGTATCAAATACACAGCTAACAGTAAAAGTACCAGCATCTACTTTACCTGGCGATAAAACTGGGGCTGTGAATGTGGTAGTTACAAACCCTGATGGAGTAAGTGCAACTTTAACCAATGGTTTTACTTACGCTGCACCTAGTATTTCTAGTATTACTCCAAATTCTAGCTCTACTTTGGGTGGGGTGGAAGTTACAATTAATGGGGCTAATTTTGTAAACAGTGGCTATAAAAGAGATATAACTATAAATAATACAGGTAGTAGCTTAACTGATTATCAAATAAACTTTACCCTAAATACACAAGAATTAGTTAGTGCTGGAAAAATGAAAAATGATTGTGGAGATTTGCGTGTGTTTGATACAGATGGGACTACGGCTTTGAACTATTGGATTGAAAGTGGTTGTAATACTGCCTCTACTTCAATCTGGGCTAAAGTGCCAAGCGTGCCTAATGGTAATAAAAATATTGTAATTACTTATGGGGATATTGCTTTGAGTGGGGTGAGTAGTTTGGAAAATACTATTCCTGTATTAGCTAACTCTTCAAATAGGTTGTGGCTAAGTAGTAATGATATTAGTGCTAACAACGGAACTGCTATTTCTAATTGGACAGACAGAACTGCTTTACCTGGTTTTGGAGGAGATGGTATAGCTAATAACGCTGGCCAGGTGACACCCTCTAGAATGCCGACAATACAAAATAATATTTTAAACGGAAGACCTGTGTTAAATTTTGTAGCAAGTTCGCAACAAGTTTTAACAAATTCGACAAATTTTTCAACCCCATACTCTGTTTTTGCAGTAAGCAGATTAACAGGAGGTGCAAATGGCAGAACATTATCAGGTATCTCAAATAACTGGCTTCTGGGTCATCATGGTACTGTAAATGATTTTCATCCAGGCGGATGGGTGTATGACTCGCCTACGCCAGCCGACACTCTTTGGAGACAATTTTCAGCTCAAGGTACAGGTTCGTTGAGTACTGTATGGAGTAACGGATTACAATTGGCTAGTAATTCTGGGGGTGTTCAAGGACCTAACGGAATATATATAGGAGGTGATGGAATGTTTGGAGAATACTCCAACTCTCAATATGCAGAATTAATAATTACTGGAAACGTGGTCTCAGCGTCAGATCGACAAATGATTGAAAATTATCTTAATAATAAATACAGAATATATGGCACTTTACCAACCATTACTATAAGTTCTGAATCAGGCTCTGGCGGTGGCTCAATTACCTTCGGTGGAGTTGCTGGTGTAAATGCCCAATTTGTTTCTTCTACCCAATTAAGAGTTACTGTCCCTGCCTCCACTTTACCTGGGGATAAAACTGGAAGTGTGGATGTAGTGGTAACTAACCCTGATGGAGTATCTGGAACTTTAAATAATGGTTTTAGTTACGGTGCACCAAACATCACATCAATTTCTCCAAACTCAGGGCCTGAAGCTGGGGGAACTTTTGTGACTATAAATGGAAGTAATTTTAGTGGTATTGGTAGTAATAACTATGCCCAAGCTATAAATATAAACAACACTGCAACTGGAGCTACAACTTTAACCAATTATCAGGTTAGTTTTAGCTTAGACACTGCCAGTTTAATTAGTTCTGGAAAAATGAAGAATGATTGTGGAGACTTAAGAATAAAAGATAGTAATGGATTTAGTGATTTACCATATTGGATTGAAAGTGGATGTAATACTGCTAGTACTCTGATTTGGACAAAAGTACCAAGTATTGGAATTACTAATAAAACCATTTATGTTACCTATAATGATAGTAACTTGGGTGTAGCAAGCAACGGCGACGCTGTGTTTAATTTGTTTAACGATTTTAGCAATACAAAATCTGGGTTTGACTATCCCGCAGGTTTTCACACCTTCAACAACGGAGTAATTGAATTAACTGGAAATAATAATTATCAGAATTTAAGATCTAACACCTCACCTATCTTACCCACAGAAGGATATAGAATAGTTAGTAGAATAAAAAGTACAAACACTTCTAGCAACTCATGGCATATTCAAGGAATTGATAGCACCCCTTCATCAGGTTATCAAAGGTTTCAATTGTATGATGCTAACTCATTTGGAAGTGGGTGGGATGTGCAATCTAGCAAGAATAATACTTATACAACTACAAATAATGTTTTGGGAACTTGGGCAAATAACATCTGGTATAAACCTGAAATTATTAAACCAGCAAATTCAACAACTTTCTCAGGCAGGCTTTTGGACGATAATTATAATCAAATTGGAAATAGTTACTCTGATTCACATTCGGCATGGAATACAGGCTGGAACTGGACAACATGGAGCTATAATTCAGGGGTAACCAACTCTATAGATTTTTTGTATGCCCGAAATTACAGCACTATCGAACCAGTAACCACACTTTCTTCATCCTCTATTGTTCGTATTACAGTGGGATCTACTCCAGCCTTAGCTAAATCTATCAACTCCACCACCCTCACAGGCTACATTCCAGCTGGTACTGGAGTACAAAACATTACGGTAACCAACAGTGATGGTACAAGTGGAACTTTAAATAATGGATTTACTTACGGAGTTAACGGAGTTGCCAACCCAATTTTTGATTTAGCAATTACAAATAACGAAAGTGAGAATGTACCACTTACTTGGACTGCTCCATTTAACAACGGTTCAAGTATTTCTGATTATATTATTAAATATAGTACCGATAACTTTGCTACAGAAACTATTGTAAACGACGGGGTAAATACCAATACAAATTATACCATTACAGGGCTTACACCAGGAAATAGCTACAAGTTTAAAGTAATTGCGGTAAATGGAGTGGGAAATAGTATTGATTCAAATATTGTCTCTGTGTCTAGTTTGGATTGTGACACCAACCTTAACGGAGCAGATTTTACACCTGCAAATGGAGCTACGCTTACTGGTAGGTATTGTAATATAGGTACTTTTACAGTATCTAGTGGTTTTACGGTAAATACTGCACTTGGAAGTAAGGTTAAAATTTATGCTCAAAATGCTAGTATTTTGGGGACTTTGAACGGTAGTGGCCTAGGCTTCCTAGGAGGTGGACAGTCAGGAAATCCTTCAAATAATGGTCAAGGGGCTGGAGGTGGATCAGCATTCCATCCTGACCCAACTGGAGGAGGTTATGGTGGAAATGGAGGTGGAGGAAATGGTGGAACAAGCTACGGATCTATAACAGAGCCATCAGATCTAGGAAGTGGTGGTGGTAGAGATATTGGTTATGGAGGGTTTGGAGGAAATGGAGGTGGAGCTATTAAACTAAATATTACAGGTACTCTGACAAATAATGGCACCATTTCAGCTAATGGAAATACGGGTAGCCCTAATAATGGAGCTGGAGGAAGTGGAGGAAGTGTATGGATAATAACAAATACCTTAGCAGGTACAGGAACAATAACAGCAAATGGAGGTAGTTCTCATCAATATACAGGAAATTCAGGAAGTGGAAGTGGAGGAAGAATTGCGCTATATTACCAAGCTAAAACTCTATCTGGATCTGTAACTGCAAGTGGAGGAACAAATGGAAGAGTTGGTGGAGCTGGGACGGTGTATGAAAAAGCTGCTTCTCAAACATATGGAAGTTTAAGAATAGATAATAATAATATTGCCGGCTCATCTTTTCCAGCCACTCCTATTAATTCTAGTAACTTAAGTTTAAATACTTTAGATTCTTTAAGTGTAACCAACAAAGCCAATGTAGTTTTAAACAAAGATTTAACCATTTTAAATACAAGTTTTGATGTAAACACAGGAACAATTTTTACGGTAAATAATACTTTAACAACAAATAGCTTAACTACACTAACTAATTCTGGAACATTCAACTTTTCTACAACAGGAAATTGGATAAGTAATAGTTTAAATAATCTTACTCTGGGTGGAACTTTAACTCTAAACACTTACACTCTACCAACAATAAATGCAGTTACCATAAATAGTGGAGGGAATCTAACCCACACACAAAATACAACAGTAGCAAACACGCCCTTCAAAAAAATTGAGTTAACTATTAACGATTTAACCGTAAACGGTGGAGGCCAGATTCAAACCAACGCCCTAGGCTTCCTAGGAGGTGGACAGTCAGGAAATCCTTCAAATAATGGTCAAGGGGCTGGAGGTGGATCAGCATTCCATCCTGACCCAACTGGAGGAGGTTATGGTGGAAATGGAGGTGGAGGAAAT
>Ga0316610_1000361_pt1 | contig 11287 bp, 4 predicted proteins | sample MIS2017111B_MG_FD_207677 | JGI IMG/M metagenome (GOLD analysis project Ga0316610, IMG submission 207677) | Microbial mat bacterial communities from Middle Island sinkhole, Lake Huron, Michigan, United States - MIS.2017.111B | ecosystem: Environmental > Aquatic > Freshwater > Lake > Sediment... | reverse complement strand
CGCTTTGGCAAGGTGACACGGCAGGATTTGATCACTTTTTGTTTCACGATGGAACAACTGACTCGTGCCGGCGTGCCGATTATGGCGGGTTTGGAGGACATGCGCGACAGTTTGCCCCAATCCAGATTGCGCGAAGTCGTGTCTAGTTTGATTGAAAATATTCAAGGAGGCGAAAATTTATCTGAGGCAATGCGCCACTTTCCTGATGTATTTGACCAAGTCTTTGTTAGTTTGGTAAATGCTGGCGAGCACAGCGGTAACATGAGCAAAGTTTTTGAACATCTGACCGAAACTTTGAAATGGCATGATGAATTGATTGCAAAAACTAAAAAATTGATCATGTATCCTTCCTTTGTGGGTATCGTAATTATCGGTGTTTTCTTCTTTTTGATGATGTACCTTGTACCGCAGCTGAAACAATTTTTTGAAAGTATGGGTAAGCAACTCCCTGTTCATACTCGCTTTTTATTGCAAATTTCTGATTTTATCGTAGCCTACTGGTATTTAGTGCTGTCATTGCCGATTACTGCCGCAATTGGACTGCACTTCGGTTTGATTTATAGCAGTCGCCTAAGATTTGCATTTGACCGGTTTAAGTTGCGAGTTTGGATTATTGGACCGATTTTGGAAAAAATCATTTTGGCACGGTTTACTAATTTTTTCGCGCTGTTGTTTAGCTCAGGAATTACGGTGCTGGATAGTTTGCAGATCAGTAAAAAATTGGCGGGGAATATGGTGATCGAGGCGGCAATTCAACGAGTTATCGACCAAATTGCTGATGGCGTGGGGATCAGTGAAAGTTTTGAGCGGGCGCGGCTGTTTCCGCAATTGGTGTTACGCATGGTGAAAATTGGGGAATCGACTGGCGAGCTTGATTCCGCACTGTTGAACGTGACATATTTTTATAATCGGGATATTCGTGATTCGATAGATAGAATTCAAACCATGATTGAGCCATTAATGATTGTTATCATGGGCTTGCTGTTGGGTTGGGTGATGTTATCGGTGTTGGGACCGGTGTATGACATGATCTCGAAATTTAATTTTTAGGTCTTTTTTTAAGCCAACTGGTTTTAGCATCTAATTGAATTGGTTGGTAAAAATGTAGAGCGGGCAAATATTCATCACCCACTCTACATCAAAATTTCTCAAATTTTAATATGGCTTCTGCCCAACATAATTGCCCGGTGGATTGTAGTTGCACACCCAAATTTGCGCACTGCCACAACTGGCTTTACCACATCCCACTTCCTTCGTGTCCTTCCACACCACTTGGGTATAATGTCCGCACATCTTTCCAGTGGCACAACTGTTTGTTGCATAAGTATAATTTGCAATTTCGCTTGCCCATGAATCAACTACAGATTGTGATGTCGGACTCATCCCCGAAGACCAATACAGGTTTTCACCATACTGATTATTGCTCCGATGTTGCATGGCACAATTCTGAGCTTTTAGGGTATTTGCCCACTGTTGCGCATACGTCGCCAAAGTGCTTGACCATGTAAGACCAGCAACCTTAACCTTGCTCCGCCATGCGTTATGCGCGGCAATCATTCCTGAAAATTCAGCAGGTTCCGTTGGTGTAGTTGGAGTTGTCGGCGTAGTTGTCCCACCAGTGGTAGGTGCTGCTTCCCCATTGCCCGGATATGTTGGATGTTCATACACTTCCACCAATCCCACACCCATCACCCCATCTTGAGGACTGATTTCTATGGTGTATAAGCCGGGATTAAGAACCACACTTAATGCGGCATCTTTCGCACCCGGCGGATTCCACTTAAGTTGTTGTAATTCCACAGCACTTGCCCCAACCGTCCAATCAGTATTGCTATGTAACAAGGTCGCATTTGGGTAAGTTTTGATGTCTAACTTAGGGTTAAATATCCCATCAACACTCACTGCACGGGCAATCAAACGTTTCGGTTCACCTTGCACCAACAGCCCAGCAATCATATAATTCAATGGGTTGCTATCAATTCGACTCCGAGTGCTGATCCCACCCAATTTCACCGTTCCAGTGCTATCCAATTCATAAACTTCCACAATCCCCACACCTGCAACGGTCTCAGGAGTCACTTCAGCGGTATAAAGCCCCGGATTCAGAGTAACAATCAATCCCGCATCTGTCGTCCGCGCCGGGGCCCAATTACGTTGCTGCAACTCCGCCGCTGAAGCCCCAGTTGTCCAATCATTATTGGTGTAAATCGTTGTTCCCAGTGGATAAGTTTTAATAGCGAGTTTTGGATTCAATATCCCATCCACGCTCGAAGCCCGGATGACCACTTTTTTCGGACTCACATTGACCAAAATCCCGGCAATCATGTAGTTCATTGGGTCAGTGCCCACATAACTTCGGGTACTGAGTCCGCCAAGTCGATTGGTGACCGCAGAAGCTGCCATCATATTGAATAATAATGCAATTGCCAAAACCGACTGAAGTAGTTTGGGCAACCCATTTTGTGTTGTTTGAAAGTGATAATTCATGAATCCTCCTGTCTTAAAGTGGTGAAAATACATTTGATACTGCATAAAAACTTAAAGTGTGCTGTGAATATTAATTCAGTGAAATCAAATAGGTAGCGTAAAATAAAAAATACTGCCCTGTCCCAATTCACTTTCCACTCCAACGCAACCGCCTAATTTTTCAACAATTTGTTTTACGATAGACAATCCCAAACCATGTCCATCGGCACGTTGAGTATGCAACCGGGTGAACGGCGTAAATAGTTGATTTTGTTGCTCAACAGTGATACCAGAACCGTTATCCCGAATACAATATTTTACCCCATTGTCAGCGAGTATTTCTGCACTGACTTCTAAATGAGGAATTTCGCCCCCATATTTCATTCCATTAGTGAGATAATTAACCCACACTTCTTCAATCCAAGGGGTATAGCCACGCGCCACCGGTAGTGTCTCTGGTAATACAATCGTAGCACGATATTGATTGATCAAGGTACTGAGTCGCGTATTAATGACCTGCTGGATTAATGACCTCATATCGACGCTATCAAGTTGCACAGTTTTATGGCGTGACACCCCTGCCAACAACAAAATTGCATTAATGATTCCCAAAATTTGCATCGCAGCATCATTAATTTTTTGCAATCGATCCAACGATTTTACATCAAGCGGTTTATCCGGAGTACATTTTTCCAACAAAATTTCACTCAGACCAATAACTCCACTGAGCGGATTTTTTAAATCATGAGCGACCGTGTGGGCAAATGCGTCTAATTCCATATTGCGTTGTTCCAATTCTTGGGTGCGTTTTTGCAATTCCACCGTGCGTTGCGCAAGCACCAAGTTAGCAGTTTCTAACGACATTTGCACTTCTTTGCGATGACGAATTTCCGATTGTAATTGTTCAGTGCGTTCTTGCAACTCATTGTTTTTATACTGAAGTTGTCGCTGTAATTTGTACAATCGCAGGTGGGCAGTAACCCGCGCCAAAACTTCTTCTTGTTGAATTGGTTTCGTAATATAATCCGCCGCGCCCACATCAAATCCACGAACTTTGTCAACCGTATCAGTCAACGCAGTCATGAAAATGACAGGAATAGCTTTTAATTTATCACGGCTTTTAAACACTTGACACACCTCAAACCCGTTCATTTTCGGCATCATCACGTCCAATAATACCAAATCTGGTAGGGCATGTTCCGCCTTGCGAATTCCATCCTCGCCATCTTGTGCAACCAACACTTTAAAACCTGCATCTGTCAGAAATTTAAACAAAACTTTCACATTTTCCGGCGTATCATCAACGATCAACAATGTACCTTCAGATGGGACAACACTCATGATTTTACCTTTATAATTAACCAGTTAAACGACTACGATGCTTAATTTGAATGAACCACACAATTTTTCCAAGTAACCCAATGGTCAATTTCCACCTCGTCAATAAAATCAAATAATTATTGGTAGTTGGCTATTTTTAATGATAGTTCAAATAATTTCTGAAACTTCATTAAATCATATTAACCCGGGAAACCATCAAACTAAATTTTTTTGATGTATTCCTAATTGCCAAAATTATCTGATTTTATAAAAATTCATTCAAACCGCAAATTTTACAAAATTAACCAAATTTAACTTTATTTTTCAATCGGTTATAGCAACCATTGATACAAAAATAATGATGCTCTTCACAGCGAATTCTGGCGTTACTGCTTCGTTCCATGCCATTCCCCGGATTCATCCCCCTCAGCGTCCCGCCACGTCCCGTCAAAACTCAAGCCATCTTGACTAAATTTTAAACGAGCGGTGCCAGAGGATTCATCTTCTTCATTCCAAAGTAATTCTAGCACCCGCCCGGTCAAAGTCCCACTCACTGTGCCATGAACCGCTTCGTCGTCAGAATCCACATAATTATAAGTACCGGACACCGTTTTACCGCGTTGTTGCAGCTTCAAAGTTCCAAAATCAGTTTCCCAAGAGCCTTTTAAATTAATCGGTTGCTTGGATTCAGTGTTGTCTTTTTTGCCATTGATCATAATAAGCCGGTCAGAACCGTAATTATCCAACTTTTCTAATTTCTCAGCCACCAGCCGGTTCCAGCGTTTTTGCTCGGCTTTATCCCGAGAATGTTCTGTTTCTTCATCATATTGTGCCTGCATTTGTTTTGCCGCTTTCAATATCTCATCAAACACCTTTTTTACTTGAGCAATGCTAGTAACCGATTCAATTTTCTGCTTAAATAATCGAATATGTAACTGAGCGATGTCAACATGCAGTTGTTCGTGTTGTAACAGATAATCACTCTCCTTGCCCTCTCGAATCCACGATTTATTAGTTTGAAAACAACTGTCTGCCTGTATTTTGTTGCCCTTCCAGTTATAGTAAAGATACCAATACGTCATCGCAGCAAACGGAGAATTTTCAGAAACTGCTCCTTGGAAGTCATTCCACTGTAATTTCGGATTTTCGTGCCAATTTATACAATTTTCTACCGCACCTGCCACAGAACACCAGCAATACAGCATCGCAAAAAACACTAAATTGAGTTTCATATCATCCTCAGATTAAATTGTTAATGTTCAATAATTCATCATTTTTTGGTAATTGGGAATATTACTCTGTGTAAATTTGGTTTTAAACCGATTCAAAATGTTGGTAACGGCATTGCCATAAAACTACGGATACGGGGAAACTTGTTGCAAATTTTGGGCATAAGGTTGCAAAATTTCACAGATGGTTCTATCTTGCAAATCTTCAGCTAACTGTCTGATTTTTCTGATAAATGGCGAAAGTTCTTGACAATTATTCTCCAACTGTTGCAGATAATCCAAAATTCCCTGAATGTCTCCAATGGTAGCCAAGTTGAGTAACTCTGACACTTGCTCAGAGGACAACGCGTGACATTCTGCAATAAAATCAGTGGATTCGATACTCACATCTGGCACAACGTCCTCTGTAATCCAAGAAAGTTTAAGATGTTTCTGAAGCCGAGCTAACAACTCCTCCATTTGTACTGGCTTGGCAATAAAATCATCACAACCTGCTGATAAACTTGCATATTGGTGATAATCAAACGCACTGGCTGAGACTGCGATAATTAAAGTGTCTTTGAAATCAATATATTCTCGCAATCGGTGCGCGGTTTCAAAACCATCCATGACAGGCATAAATAAATCAAGCAAGATCACATCCGGCCGCCAAGCAAAAGCCTTTTCTAAACATTTTTCTCCATTTTCTGCCTCTTGGATATCAAAACCCAGCGGTATCAGCAGTCTTGACAAAATTGAACGATTTTCCCATTTATCATCAACCAGTAAGATTTTACAGATTTTCAACTTATCATCGACAATTAGATGGTAGCCAGTGATGATCAGATTATCTTTCAGTTTAGAAACATAGTTAGTCACTTCAGGGAGTTCCAATTCAAACCAAAATTGGCTGCCCTTGCCCAACTGACTGCCAACTTTCACTTGAGTACCCATCATTATCGCTAATTTTTGAGTGATTGCTAATCCCAAACCGGTGCCTTCATTTTTGTACTTATCTTGACCAACTTGTTGAAAAGGCAAGAAAATTTTTGCGAGATGTTCGCCCGCGACACCAATGCCGGTGTCATGAATTTCAAACAGGGCACGGGACTTTTCTTTGAAATAATTGACTTTAAAATCAACGCTGCCATGATCGGTGAACTTGATGGCGTTACTCAATAGGTTGATGAGAATTTGGCGTAAGCGTTTTTCATCAGTGCGTACCGCAGCCGGCAATGCTGAAAGCTGTTGATAATTAAGAGTAATATGTTTTTGTCTAGCACGCATTTGAAATAAGTCAATAATGCTGTGCAGAAAATCGGATAGGTGAAATTCAGTTGGACACAATTCTACTCGATTTGCTTCAATTTTGGATAAATCTAAAATATCGTTGATTAAATTCAATAAATACTCGCCGCTGCGTTGCATAATTTTAATACTTTCATGCTGTTGCGTGGTCAGCGTGGTATCACGTTTTAAAATTTGGGCATAGCCTAAAATTGCATTCAATGGCGTGCGCAGTTCATGGCTCATATTGGCGAGAAAGGTGCTTTTGGCGCGATTGGCGGCTTCGGCGGCTAATTTTGCTTGTTCCATGGCTTGCATCAGTTTGATCGCATTGGCATCTGCTTGTTTTCGTTCAGTAATATCGCGGGCAATGGCAATAAAACGACTGCGTTGTCCCTGCATTTGGATGTGTTGAATGGAGACTTCAACCGGGAGCAAACCACTGACTTTGTGCTTGTGCACCGTTTCTATGGTGATCGCCAGAATATCTATTTGCAAAGGTTTCAATAAATCAAAGGCTTGATGCAAACTGTATTCTGGGTTGATGTCAGCAAACGTCATGTGTAATAATTCAATTTCGCTGTAACCTAACTGTTTGATTGCACCCTGATTAATGTAGATTAATTCCAAAGTTTCGGCATCAAACATGAATACGCCATCCAAGGTGAGGTCTAGCGTAGTTTTGAATTGATTCAATCGAAAAATCAAATCTTTAGTGTTTGCCTCTATGCGTTTTTGTTCAGTGATATCTTCGACATTTGCCCAAATATAACTTGCCCCCTTACGTTTGACCAATAGACCTGAGATACGCACGGGGACAAGGTAGCCTTTTTTGTGAATATATTCTTTCTCATAAGTGCCAAATCGTCCGCGTTTGCGCATTTCTTCAATCTGTTGCTTGGTAATGTGCAAGTATTCCATTGGGGTGATGTCGTAGTCACTTAATTTTCCAATAATTTCTTCAACTGTATAGCCGATGATGTTGGCAAAACTGGAATTGACTTCTTCAAAAATTTCTGAGCCATCTAAATGAATTAGCACCAAACCAATTTGCGCCTCTTCAATTAAAGTACGCCGATATTGCTCACTTTCGCGTAATTCGTCCTCAATGCGTTTTCTTTCTGTAATATCGACAGCAACACCTTGAACTAATTTAGGATTATTTTTAGAATCACGCACAATTAAGGCTCGGTCATGTAACCAAACAGTGTGTCCGTCACAGGCTTTCATGCGATATTCTGACAGAGATGGACGATTTTCTACTTCGGCTTGTTGATATTCGGTTAATACTTGTTCTAAATCATCGGGATGCACTAATTTGAACCAAAGCTGTAAGTCACTGATCCATTCGGGCACCGTAAAACCAGTCAGTTGTTCAATTTGTGGGCTGATGTAGCGCGCCTTCCAACCACCGCCTAGGTCGCAAATATAGGTCACGGCTGGAATTTGTTCCACCAATGTATGATACTTCATCTCCGCCGCCCGAAGTTGTTCTTCCATATACTTACGTTCAGTGATGTCTGTGAGGGTGCCCACATAACCTTGCAGAGTACCGTCAAGGCGGAACAAGGGCGCGATTTGCCCTAGTACCCAAATAATTTCACCATGAATGCGTTGAAAGCAATATTCTAGGTAAAAGCAACTTTGTTGAACTCGCCCATTTTCCCATTCAATCAAAGTCTTGTGGCGGTTGTCGAGAAATAAAATATCAATCCAGTTATGATTCAAAATCTGTGGTTCGGTCAGTCCCAAAATGTGACAAATTTGTTCATTAACATAGGTATAGTTGCCGTGAACATCGGTTTCAAACAAGCCGGCGGGCGAGGCAGTGGCAAGGGCTTTGTAACGGCGTTGGCTTTCGCTCAGAGCCTGTTCTGCCCATTTTTCCTTGGTGATATCTTGCAATAATCCTATCGCGTACAATGCGTTATTTTTATCATCTCGCACTAAGGTGATGTTGGTTGCCGTCCAAATCACATTGCCTTGGCGGTGCACAAATGGTTTTTCTGCTTGAATTAGCTTGATTTTGCCTTGCAACAGATGCTCAAAATGGGTGAGACTGGCGGGGCGTTCCTCCGGATGAATCACGGTAAACATGTTCATTGTCAGTAATTCGTTCTCGTGATAACCCAACATATCACAAAATGCCGGATTAACCATCTGAAACTGCCCATTAATTCGCACCAACATGATACCGGCGCAGGTGCTTTCAAAAATGCTCCGGAATTTGGCTTCACTTTCGCGCAGTGCGTATTCAATTTGTTTTAATTCAGTAATTTCCTGCACAGTGCCAACCACACGAACGACCTCGCCACGCTCATCCACCACGGCTTTGCCAAAACCTTGAATATAATGAACACTGTTATCGTGCCAGATCACCCGGAAGGTCGATTGATAGGGGATAGATTCACAAATCGCTCGTTCAATGGTACCCATCAGTTTTTCATAATCTTCCGGGTGAACAATCCGTTCAAAAAACTCATGTAATGGCGTAGGATTCACGGGCGGATAAACACCTAAAATTCTATAGCATTCGTCTGAGCATTGCTCTTCCCCAGTGATTAAATTACATTCCCAATTGCCCAAATGGGCGGTACTTTGCGCCTCAGCAAGGCGGGCTTCGCTACGGGTCAGGGCTTCCTGTGCCAGTTTGCGTTCGGTGATATCTCGCACCACTCCGATGATAATTTGCCGTCCATGCGCCCCACCATCCCGCACCATTGCCACGGACACTTCGCCCCACCAAAAACTACCCTGTTTATTCAAAAACCGATTTTCAATCAGTGGTTCAACTTGTTGTTGCTGCACTAATTTATTGGCTTCTGGGGTCGGCAAAATCTCAAGCAAGCCTAGGGTTTGAAAAAATTGATAACCGTTGAACACATCGTCAGGATGCACCAAATCTAAGTAATTGAATTGCCGAATTTCATCGGAAGTGTAACCAGTTAAAGTCAACCATTTAAGATTCCATTCAATAAAATACCCTTGGGTATCCAATACCACAATCCCAACTGATAAAGTGTCAAAAATCGCTTTGAACCGGGCTTCACTTTGCCGGAGTGCATCCTGTATCTCTTTGAATTTAGTAAAATCGTGCAATGAAGCCAAATATGACGTGGTTTCTTCCCAAGGAATTTCTACCATACGCACATTGGCAGTTCGTATCGAATAATCCTTACTGACGATATCGAGTTCAACCGTACCTTCGGTAATGGGTTGCAGCCCAAATGCCCGTCCAATCAAGTTGCCTGCCGGTTCATCCCAAAATTGTTCCGCAGCTGGGTTGACAAATTGAATCTTGCCGCCCCCATCAATGATAATCATACCGTCCGCATTTTTTTCAATAATGGTGCGAAACCGTTGTTCACTGGCTCGAAGCGCGATTTCGGCATGTTTACGTTCCGTAATATCGACCACAACGTTGACAATTGCTTGTAATTCATCATCTACGTCATAAATCGTATTTGCAGAAATGTCAGCCCATAAAAGATGACCTTCTTGATGCAACCAACGGAATTCTAAGCGATGATTGTTTGCTGCGTCTTGTTGCAATTGTTGCATAAATCCTTGCACTTGACAAATATCTTCGTGATAAATCAAATCAAAGAAATTTAAGGAATCAAGTTTGCTGCGTTCATAACCTAACATTTTGATAAAACTGCGATTAATTTGCAAAAAATTGCCAGACGCATCAATTAAAATAATAGCTACGGTCGCATTATTGAAAATAGCCCGCAGCCGTGCCTCACTTTGTTGCAACGCCCGTTCAATTTCCTGACAACCGCCGTCTTCCTTGCACGCAATCTGCAACATTTGAATGGTGCGTTGTAATTGAGTGTTATGGATTTCGACCTTGTGTTGCCGCGCGCAAAGCTCTTGAATTAGCTTATTTTTCTGCTGATCGGTTAAGCTATCAAGCGCAAGCTGTTCAATGTTAATCAATGATAACGCAGCAGGGTCAAACAGGGTTGATTCCATAAAATATTCGCAATAGCAAGGAGTTAGGTTAATTTTCTGAAAATTTGAGTTGCTACGGTGATTCAATCAGTTAATAACGCTGTTATTTCAGCATGATAGTATTTTTCCAATTCTGCTTCACTGACACGAGTGAGGGCTTCCTTGGGCAAGATTGACAGTAATTCCCATGCCAAATCCAGAGTGTTGTGAATGGTGCGATCCGTGGTTTCCCCTTGTCCAATGAATTGTTTTTCAAAACCATCGGCAAATTTTAAATAATTCTGATCGCTTTCCGACAGTTCTTCCGCGCCGATAATCGAGGCTAAGTTACGGACATCTAAGGCTTTCGTGTATGCCGCGTACAATTGGTTGGTGACGTGTCCATGATCTTCACGGGTATAATCCTTGCCAATTCCATCCTTCATCAAACGGGATAACGAGGGCGGAACGTGAACCGGCGGGTAAATACCCTGATTATGCAGTTCCCGACTCAGGACAATTTGCCCTTCAGTAATGTAACCGGTCAAGTCAGGAATTGGGTGCGTAATGTCATCGCTGGGCATCGTGACCACTGGCACCATTGTGATTGATCCGGCTCGATTTTTAATCCGTCCCGCCCGTTCATAAATTTCTGCTAAATCGGAATACAAATAACCCGGATAACCCTTACGAGCTGGCACATCGCCCTTCGCGGTCGCCACTTCCCGCAACGCCTCGGCATAATGGGTCATGTCCGTAATCACCACTAAAACATGACGATCCAAGTCGTAAGCGAGATATTCCGCCACCGTCAGAGCCGTGCGCGGCAAAATCAGGCGTTCCATTGGCGGATCAGAGGCAAGATTGATAAACATCACTACATTTCCCAATACACCACTCGCTTCAAACTCCTCTTGAAAAAAACGGGCATCGGTGTGAGAAACTCCCATTGCTGCAAAGACAATCGCGAATTGCGACTCCTGCCCCGGCAATTTGGCTTGACGCACGATTTGCGCCGCTAACCGATTGTGAGGTAAGCCAGAACCGGAAAAAATTGGTAATTTTTGCCC
>Ga0316610_1000360_pt1 | contig 11301 bp, 5 predicted proteins | sample MIS2017111B_MG_FD_207677 | JGI IMG/M metagenome (GOLD analysis project Ga0316610, IMG submission 207677) | Microbial mat bacterial communities from Middle Island sinkhole, Lake Huron, Michigan, United States - MIS.2017.111B | ecosystem: Environmental > Aquatic > Freshwater > Lake > Sediment... | reverse complement strand
CCTGTTCCTGCTCCTATGGTCGCTCTTAAAGCAGGCGCATCAGCATCATCAAGCAATGTGTAGGCAAAATCGGTAATTGGGTTAGCTGTAATGTTTCCTGTACTTTTCCGGGAAGGAAATGTATTGGCAGTAAGTGAAAGATCGGCTGGCGCTGCCGCTGTGGCTGTATTGTTTACCTTTATTGTGTTGGCTGCCATATTTGCCATCTTGGCATTGGTAACAGAACTTCCGGAAATTGTAGCTGCAAAACTCCCTGTTCCAGAGCCTGAAATATCACCGGTAAGGGTGATGGTCTGGTTGCCTGTGTTTGTTCCTGTTATGGCATCCAGTTTTATTTTATCGGCAGCGCTCATGCTGCCGGCAGATCCGGAGGAAGCTGCAGAAATTGAAATGACAGGAGTGTTTCCTCCAGATGAAACAATGGGTGCTGTGCCGGTAACACCGGTAACGGTACCGCCTGCCTGAGCTGTCCAGCTTGTGCCGCCACTACCGTCGGTTTGCAGCACCTGTCCGCTTGTGCCTCTGGTTTCTGGGAATAAATAGCTTGTGTTTGTGCCATTTCCATTGATGGTCAATGAGCCGCCAATGGTTGTATTTGCATTTTTAAGTATGGTTAAAGCGTTACTTCTGGCAGAATAAGTTCCGTTGCCTATTGAGAATAGTCTGTCTGTCGCATTTGGATTTGTTGCTCCATTGGCTCCAATGGTATATATTGTTGAATAATAGCCGAATACTGCTTCTCCAAAAGATGGTGCAGTACTATATGTGCCACTCGCAATGGAATAATCCCCACTTGCCGTATTGGGCCCACCACCGGTTACAACCGAGGACTCGCCGGTAGAAGCATTATTCTGACCACCTCCTACTACTGAATTGGATCCAGCACTATTAAAAAACCCTCCACCAATAAAAGCTAAAGTACCCGATGCAATATTATTCAAACCATTACCAATAAAACTATATTGTCCACTTGCTGTATTTTCTGAACCATTTACAATAGTTGCATGGTAGTTACTAGCATTATTTGAAAAACCACTTATAATAACTGAGTTATCTCCGCTTGCAACCTGTCCGGCATCGCCTCTTAACAATTGTAAATCTAATGCCCTAAACCCTCGGTTGTCACCTCCGGTTGCAGTTCCATCCGGTTGTTGCGCCAAAATGGAGCCGTTACCTTTGGGCGAAATTACAAAATCCACATTGGTCTGTGCATTGTTTCGTGCCAATAGTTTTACACCGTATTTAGAGTTATACAGATAATTGCTTTCGGTGAAGTTGGTTAATCCCCCGGCAGAAATTAAGGCTTTCCAAACCGGTGAAGCCGGTGTTCCTGAATTATAATAATAACCGGGTGTTAATCCCGAACCATCTGTGGTGTTGTACACCAGAAGGCTTGTTGCCGGGGTAGCAATTGTAGTGGCATCGTTCACCCCGGTTAATGCAATTTGGGGTATCAACAATCCTTTGTTAGCAGATTTTACGTGCAACATCGCAGAGTTATCGGGTGTGCTGCCATCATCATTAATACCCACGTTTTGTGCAAAGCTGCGCATTTGAAAAAGCAGTAAAAATGTAATGGCAAAAATTAGTAAGCGTTTCATAATCAATTATTTATTTATTTTAAAAATTATTCTTATTGAAAAAATTCAAAATCGAAAGATTCGGCCATGCTGAACCATCAAAATAATAAAACCCTTCGGTTCCATCGTTCTGGTAAACCAGCAAGCCTTTGGCAGGTGTTGCAATAGCAATTCTTTGAAATTCGGTCATCCTGGGAACAAGAATTCCCTTATTCGTAGAACTCACATCCACCATGGTGCTGTTGTCGGTTTCATTTCCGGTGGTGTTGATGACTACTCCAATCTGGGCATAGGTTTGGAAGCCAAGGAGCAGTGCTGTTACGATAAGTAGTAGTGTGTGTTTCATTTTTATCTGAATTTTCATTTATCAATATTTCTTGCTTCCTTGAAAGTGAAGTAAGCTGCTATGGTGTTAAAAATCCCGTATAGCTCGTACTTTATAATTAGCGTTTTTATCTCCATAGGCAATATTACCATTTCCAAAATTCACATAATAGGCTTCTGTTTCATTGAATGCCTCAAAACTCCAGTAAAATGAATTTGAAAAAGAACCTAAATTGTTTAATTTGAGGTTGTTGTACATTAGGATTAAGTCGTTCGATGATGGGAGAAACCAATCATCATAAATAAATGGGGCAACAGTTCCACTGGAATAAGCAGCACAAATGTCGAGCACATCGTACCAGGTTGCGGATGCACTCTGGTCGTAAAACGCGCAAACCTTTCCGTGCTGTCCTGTTTCATCCAGCCAAAAAACAAGTCCTTCCTGATAAGTAGCGCCAAGGTATAAAGGAGCGCCAGGGTATAAATAAGTAAACGTAATGTCGTTACTGTAAAATGTTCCTAAAATAGTTTGTGTAATTAATCGGACATGATAAGTAGTTCCAACTGTCAGTCCCGTAATCAGGGAGCTTGATATGGTAATATTCGTTGAGCTGGGAGTATAATACGTCGTTTCAGTTGTATTTCCATAGTCTGTCGTGGTACCATATTCGAATGTTACAGCCGAATACATATTGTTTGGATTAAAAACCCCATTGAATATAACTCCCTCTGAAGTCATAGTTGGTGCAAGTGTAGAGGCTGTGATAATGGATAATTGACTCTGCCATTGAGGTATTCCGGATGAGTTGATTGCGAGCAATTGTCCTGTGGTGCCCGGGGCAACAGTTACCCATGCAGTTCCGTTCCAGTATTGCATCTGGCCTGGGGCTGTGCCTGTGGCCTGCGCATCAAGCTTGATTTTATCGGCTGCGCTCATGCTTCCGGCAGCAGATATTGTGGCAGCCGAGATTGATATTGCAGGCGTTGTTCCACCTGATGATATGATAGGCGCAGTGCCTGTTACGTTGGTAACGGAGCCGTTTGTGGGAGTTGTCCATGAAGGAATTCCCGAAGCAAGGGTCAGAACCTGCCCATCAGTTCCTTTTGCCAGGCGGGTTCCGCTTCCGTTGGTTCCTCCATAAATAATATCGCCAGTGGTGGTCATTGGGGATAATGCATCGAAGGCGGTGGATTTTGTTATCGCCCCGGTCCCCCCGTTGGCAATGGAAACTACCCCGGAAACATTGGCCGCTGTGCCGGTCGTGTTTTGATTGAGTGTCGGGAAGTTCGTAAGATTAAAAGCGCTACCTGTTGGCGTAAGGTAATCTGTTCCGGCCACTGCTGCTGAAATCGTTGTTCCGTTTGATTTTACCAAACCATTGATAATTTTCACAACCGGGTCGGTTTCGGTGTAACTTGTCAAATAATTGGGGGTAAATTTTGAGTATTTTGTACCATCGAATTTCAGCAAATCGCCCGTTGATGAAGCAGTAACATTAAAATTAGCTGTAAAAAACGGGTCGGTTTCGGTGAAACTTGTCAGATAATTGGGGGCAAACGGCACAAATTTATCACCATCATATCTCAGCAAATCGCCGGTAAGTTGGTCATTGATGCTAAAATACCTCGAATAAATCGGGTCAGTTTCATTATAGGGTGTCAGAAGCGGAATCCAATTTATTTTAGATTCGTCGTAATAGTAAAATCCATAAAATCCGGTGGTTTGCCAAATCAGCAAACCATTTACCGGATTTACAATGGCATTGCGTTGCTCTAATGTCAATCGCGGAATCAGAAGTCCTTTACTTGTAGATTTTACATCCAACATGGCCGAGTTGTCGGGTGTGCTGCCATCATCATTAATACCCACGTTTTGGGCAAGGCTGCGCATTTGAAAAAGCAGTAAAAATGTAATCGAAAAAAATAGGAAGCGTTTCATATTCAATTATTTATTTTAAAAATTATTCTCATTGAAAAAATTCAACATCGAAAGATTCGTCCATGCCGAACCATCGTAATAATAAAACTCTTCAGTTCCATCATTCTGGTAAACCAGCAAACCCGTGGCCGGTGAGACAATAGCCGTTCGCTGGGCTTCGGTCATTCGGGGAATGAGAATTCCCTTTTCAGTTGAACTCACATCGAGCATGGCGCTGCTGTGGGCTTCGGCACCAGTTGTGTTGAGACCAACTCCGGTTTGGGCAAAACTTTGAATGCCGATGAGCAGCGCTGTTGCAAAAAGTAGAAGTGTGTGTTTCATGTTAATTTGATTAAAAGTGTTAATGAAATTTAATTGCTTAATAGTGATTGAATAGTTAACCCTTCGGCAGGCTCTGGTCTAGAAAGCCCGAATGGCACGCACACTGTTTGCGTTTTCCTTATCGTCGGAACCCTGGCTTCCGGAGTAGAAGTCCTGATACCATGCAGCGCTATTAGCAGCCTCCGTCGAACTCCAATAGTAGCTTGAAGTAAAACCTCCTACAATATTTTTTTGGGCATACAATAAATTTAACTCATATTTTGAAGGCAAATACCAGTCGCCAAAGTTTCCGCCCTGATAGTGGGCACAAACCTGTGCAGCAATAGGACTAGAATATGACCCTGGACCTGATTGTAGAAAGATACGTTCGGTATTTGCAAATCCGCCGTTGATACCATCCCTCCAAGCATAGCAGTTTGAGCCATAATATGTAGAAGTTGTCCATTTGGCCTCGTTGCTTTGGTCGGCAGTGGCAGCTATGAGTCCGTGGTGGCCGCCGTCATAAACATAAAATACGATGCCGCCGCCAAAACTATCGCCAATAGCATGGGTTGAACCATCCAATTTTGCTTTATCAGCGGCGCTCATACTTCCTGCGGCACTTGTTGTAGCAGCTTCAATAGAAATTTCCGGATTGGATGTGCCCGCAACCACATGAATCGGAGCAATGCCTGAAACAGAAGTAACTGTGCCGGATGCCGGTGTTAACCAGATTGTGCCACCGTTAGCATTGGTAGTAAGCACTTGACCGCTTGTGCCGATTGAACTTGAAACTATACCTGAAGCATTATTTATCAAAATACCCGCTGTTGTTAAAGCCGGAATGACGATTTGGCCATTTCCCTGTATCCTGAACAATTCAGTGGATGTTGTAGCCGAAGTGCCTGCATAGAATTTGTGGCTTACAGCCGTATTGGATATCTGATAGCGCAATGCATCATTATTGAGACCAAAACCTGAGAATTCGTGATCGTTATCGTTGTTAACATAAAAGGCAATTTTACGGTTTGTGATTGTACTTCCTAAATCGAGCGTAGCTTTGGGCAAAGTAGTGCCAATCCCAACTTTGCCTGTATTGTAGTAAATATTTAAACCACTGCTTGTCCATTGGCTGCCCACTATGCCGTCCAATTTTGTTTTATCGGATGCACTCATACTTCCTGCGGCACTTGGTGTGGCGGCTGAAATTGAAATGGCTGGTGCATTTCCACCGGACGAAATAATAGGCGCCGTTCCGGTAACTCCTGTAACTGTTCCTGTGGTTGGCGTTGACCACTGTGGCGCCGTTGCTCCAACATTCATGGTCAATACCTGTCCGGCAGTTCCTTTTGCCAGGCGGGTTCCTGTTCCACCGGTTCCACCATACACAATGTCGCCCTGAGTTGTCATTGGCGACAAAGCATCAAAAGCTGCCGTTTTTGTAGTAGCTCCGGTTCCGCCTTTGGTCAGGCTGATGGCGGTTCCATTCCATGTTCCGGTAGCGATGGTTCCAAGGCTTGTAATGTTTGAAGAACCCGTCCAGGTTGAAAGGGCTGTGTTTTCGACATTTCCCAAACCAACATCACCTTTAACCAGCGTAACTGCCCCGGTTTTTCCGGCAACTGAGGTTACTGGCGCAGCAGGTAACGTTGTCCAGCTTATACCTCCCGAACCGTTAGTGGTGAGCACCTGCCCGCTTGTACCAATTGAACTTAAAACTACACCTGTAGCATTATTAATCAAAATACCTTGCGTTGTTAAAGCTGGTATTACGATTTGCCCGTTTCCCTGTATTCTGAATAATTCGGTGGAAGTTGTGGCAGATGTGGCTGCATAGAATTTATGATTCGCGGATATATTTGCCAATTGGTAACGAAGAGCGTCCCCATTAAGCCCTAAACCTGTAAACTGATGGTCGTTGTCGGTAGTGGTATAAAATGAAATTTTACGATTAGTTACTGAGTTGCCCAAATCCAGAATTGCTTTGGGGGCGGAGGTTCCAATCCCAACTTTACCCGTATTGTAATAAATATCGGAACCTGTGGTCGTCCATTGGCTTCCGACAATTGAACCCCAGCCTGTGCCACCACTTCCATCAGTTTGTAATACTTGCCCGGTTGTTCCTCTTGTTTCCGGGAATAAATAGCTTGTGTTAGTTCCGTTGCCATTTAGTGTAAGTGAACCACCTATGGTAGTGTTGGCATTTTTAAGTATGGTGAGGGCGTTGCTTCTGGCAGTATAAGTTCCGTTGCCGATTGAGAATAGTCTGTCTGTCGCATTTGGATTGGTTGCTCCATTGGCTCCAATGGTATATGCTGTTGAATAATAGCCGAATACTGCCTCTCCATAAGATGGTGCAGTACTATATGTGCCACTCGCAATGGAATAATCCCCACTTGCCGTATTGGGCCCACCACCGGTTACAACCGAGGACTCGCCGGTAGAAGCATTATTCTGACCACCTCCTACTACTGAATTGGATCCAGCACTATTAAAAAACCCTCCACCAATAAAAGCTAAAGTACCCGATGCAATATTATTCAAACCATTACCAATAAAACTATATTGTCCACTTGCTGTATTTTCTGAACCATTTACAATAGTTGCATGGTAGTTACTAGCATTATTTGAAAAACCACTTATAATAACTGAGTTATCTCCGCTTGCAACCTGTCCGGCATCGCCTCTTAACAATTGTAAATCTAATGCCCTAAACCCTCGGTTGTCACCTCCGGTTGCAGTTCCATCCGGTTGTTGCGCCAAAATGGAGCCGTTACCTTTGGGCGAAATTACAAAATCCACATTGGTCTGTGCATTGTTTCGTGCCAATAGTTTTACACCGTATTTAGAGTTATACAGATAATTGCTTTCGGTGAAGTTGGTTAATCCCCCGGCAGAAATTAAGGCTTTCCAAACCGGTGAAGCCGGTGTTCCTGAATTATAATAATAACCGGGTGTTAATCCCGAACCATCTGTGGTGTTGTACACCAGAAGGCTTGTTGCCGGGGTAGCAATTGTAGTGGCATCGTTCACCCCGGTTAATGCAATTTGGGGTATCAACAATCCTTTGTTAGCAGATTTTACGTGCAACATCGCAGAGTTATCGGGTGTGCTGCCATCATCATTAATACCCACGTTTTGTGCAAAGCTGCGCATTTGAAAAAGCAGTAAAAATGTAATGGCAAAAATTAGTAAGCGTTTCATAATCAATTATTTATTTATTTTAAAAATTATTCTTATTGAAAAAATTCAAAATCGAAAGATTCGGCCATGCTGAACCATCAAAATAATAAAACCCTTCGGTTCCATCGTTCTGGTAAACCAGCAAGCCTTTGGCAGGTGTTGCAATAGCAATTCTTTGAAATTCGGTCATCCTGGGAACAAGAATTCCCTTATTCGTAGAACTCACATCCACCATGGTGCTGTTGTCGGTTTCATTTCCGGTGGTGTTGATGACTACTCCAATCTGGGCATAGGTTTGGAAGCCAAGGAGCAGTGCTGTTACGATAAGTAGTAGTGTGTGTTTCATTTTTATCTGAATTTTCATTTATCAATATTTCTTGCTTCCTTGAAAGTGAAGTAAGCTGCTATGGTGTTAAAAATCCCGTATAGCTCGTACTTTATAATTAGCGTTTTTATCTCCATAGGCAATATTACCATTTCCAAAATTCACATAATAGGCTTCTGTTTCATTGAATGCCTCAAAACTCCAGTAAAATGAATTTGAAAAAGAACCTAAATTGTTTAATTTGAGGTTGTTGTACATTAGGATTAAGTCGTTCGATGATGGGAGAAACCAATCATCATAAATAAATGGGGCAACAGTTCCACTGGAATAAGCAGCACAAATGTCGAGCACATCGTACCAGGTTGCGGATGCACTCTGGTCGTAAAACGCGCAAACCTTTCCGTGCTGTCCTGTTTCATCCAGCCAAAAAACAAGTCCTTCCTGATAAGTAGCGCCAAGGTATAAAGGAGCGCCAGGGTATAAATAAGTAAACGTAATGTCGTTACTGTAAAATGTTCCTAAAATAGTTTGTGTAATTAATCGGACATGATAAGTAGTTCCAACTGTCAGTCCCGTAATCAGGGAGCTTGATATGGTAATATTCGTTGAGCTGGGAGTATAATACGTCGTTTCAGTTGTATTTCCATAGTCTGTCGTGGTACCATATTCGAATGTTACAGCCGAATACATATTGTTTGGATTAAAAACCCCATTGAATATAACTCCCTCTGAAGTCATAGTTGGTGCAAGTGTAGAGGCTGTGATAATGGATAATTGACTCTGCCATTGAGGTATTCCGGATGAGTTGATTGCGAGCAATTGTCCTGTGGTGCCCGGGGCAACAGTTACCCATGCAGTTCCGTTCCAGTATTGCATCTGGCCTGGGGCTGTGCCTGTGGCCTGCGCATCAAGCTTGATTTTATCGGCTGCGCTCATGCTTCCGGCAGCAGATATTGTGGCAGCCGAGATTGATATTGCAGGCGTTGTTCCACCTGATGATATGATAGGCGCAGTGCCTGTTACGTTGGTAACGGAGCCGTTTGTGGGAGTTGTCCATGAAGGAATTCCCGAAGCAAGGGTCAGAACCTGCCCATCAGTTCCTTTTGCCAGGCGGGTTCCGCTTCCGTTGGTTCCTCCATAAATAATATCGCCAGTGGTGGTCATTGGGGATAATGCATCGAAGGCGGTGGATTTTGTTATCGCCCCGGTCCCCCCGTTGGCAATGGAAACTACCCCGGAAACATTGGCCGCTGTGCCGGTCGTGTTTTGATTGAGTGTCGGGAAGTTCGTAAGATTAAAAGCGCTACCTGTTGGCGTAAGGTAATCTGTTCCGGCCACTGCTGCTGAAATCGTTGTTCCGTTTGATTTTACCAAACCATTGATAATTTTCACAACCGGGTCGGTTTCGGTGTAACTTGTCAAATAATTGGGGGTAAATTTTGAGTATTTTGTACCATCGAATTTCAGCAAATCGCCCGTTGATGAAGCAGTAACATTAAAATTAGCTGTAAAAAACGGGTCGGTTTCGGTGAAACTTGTCAGATAATTGGGGGCAAACGGCACAAATTTATCACCATCATATCTCAGCAAATCGCCGGTAAGTTGGTCATTGATGCTAAAATACCTCGAATAAATCGGGTCAGTTTCATTATAGGGTGTCAGAAGCGGAATCCAATTTATTTTAGATTCGTCGTAATAGTAAAATCCATAAAATCCGGTGGTTTGCCAAATCAGCAAACCATTTACCGGATTTACAATGGCATTGCGTTGCTCTAATGTCAATCGCGGAATCAGAAGTCCTTTACTTGTAGATTTTACATCCAACATGGCCGAGTTGTCGGGTGTGCTGCCATCATCATTAATACCCACGTTTTGGGCAAGGCTGCGCATTTGAAAAAGCAGTAAAAATGTAATCGAAAAAAATAGGAAGCGTTTCATATTCAATTATTTATTTTAAAAATTATTCTCATTGAAAAAATTCAACATCGAAAGATTCGTCCATGCCGAACCATCGTAATAATAAAACTCTTCAGTTCCATCATTCTGGTAAACCAGCAAACCCGTGGCCGGTGAGACAATAGCCGTTCGCTGGGCTTCGGTCATTCGGGGAATTAAAAGTCCTTTTTCGGTTGAACTCACATCCAGCATAGCGCTGGTGTCGGGGTCATTTCCCGTTTTATTGATGGCTACTCCGGTCTGGGCAAAGGTTTGGATGCCGAGAAGCAGCAAGATTGCGAAGAGAAGAAGTGTACGTTTCATGTTAATTTGATTTTATCTTTTATTAAAATTTTAATCATTTTTAAAAGTGGCTTTATTTAAAAATATTTAATCCTTCACAAGCCTTACAGCGTAACCGAACTCCTTTGCAAAAGCAAATCTGTTGCAAGTAGTTGCATCATTGATTAGGAAGTAAAACCATGCAGAACTATCGCTTGTCCAATAGTAAGCGCGGTTTCCAAGTATGCTGAACTCACCCGTATTTAAACGGATGCTGTTTGGCAATGAGGTAAACCCAACGCTGTTGGTGGCGCCGGTGTTTGGACTTGTCCAATGTGCCAGTCCCATCTCTTTCAGTTTTCCGCCGGCTACGGCTGTGCCGCCCAAATAGGTAACCAGCGTAGTCCATTCGGCATCGGTTGCTACGTGCCAGCCTGCGGGGGCCAGGTTGCGGGCATCGCCGGCAGCAAACCAATTGTAGAGGGCGCCATAAACGGGTTTATAGGCTATGTCGTTGTCGTACCAGCAATAAGCGCCGGTAGTTAATGCAGCCCAGGCTGCATCGCCGGTTACGTTGTCAATAGGGTCGCCATTGCGATAGTGGGTTGTTTTCAGGTTTTCAACTGTCCAGATTTGTGTGCCTATGGCAACTGTCCGGTAAACATTGCCATCCTGGTCGGTCATCGTGCCGAAACTGGCGGTTGTAAAGCTAATTTCGGTTCCGTAAGCAGTTCCTACATTGTTGGTGGCGTAGGCACGGGCATAATACGTTGTGTTTTCTTCCAGACCGGTTATCACACTTGAAAACAAGCCGGTTCCGGCGCCATCAATAGTTTTGAAGTCGCTTGTGGTAGGGTCATGGTTTATGCTCCAACACACACCGCGGGCCGTAACCGGAGTATTGCCATCGGCAGTTACATTACCACCGCAAGTGGCGGCAGTGGGCGATATTTCGCTTGCCGCTGCGGTGGTTATGGTAGGCAATACCGGCGCTATGATTCCCGTTCCCATCGAGAGCGGATACCAAACATTGTCGAAAAAGATTTGCATTTGTTTGGCGGAAGTGTTTACGATGAGCATACCATTTGGCACATTTTGCGAAAGGGCATCGCGCTGGGCATCGGTGAGCCGGGGCATAAGTACGCCTTTGCTTGTACTGTTAATTTCGAGTGCTGTGCGGGTGTCGGGTGCATTAGTGCCAATGCCAAGTTGCGAAACATTGGTAATTGATTGGTTTTGGGCATTGCCACTGTTGGTTACAACATTTGCAAGATTTTGGGTTTCTGAAGTCAGATAATTGGGGGTAAACCGGACATATTTTTCGGCAACGCCATCATATTTTAATAAATCTCCGGTTACTGAACCTGTTACATCAAACGTCCTCATAAAAATCGGGTCGGTTTCATTATAGGGTGTCAGAAGCGGAATCCAAT
>Ga0316610_1000359_pt1 | contig 11366 bp, 9 predicted proteins | sample MIS2017111B_MG_FD_207677 | JGI IMG/M metagenome (GOLD analysis project Ga0316610, IMG submission 207677) | Microbial mat bacterial communities from Middle Island sinkhole, Lake Huron, Michigan, United States - MIS.2017.111B | ecosystem: Environmental > Aquatic > Freshwater > Lake > Sediment... | reverse complement strand
CTTCCGTAAAACTTTCAACGGTTGTGTTGGGTAAATTTAGCAATCTATCTAGATACAAGTCCATACCTGCCACCACTTATCTTTGTACTTTATTATACATTAATCCCCTCAAACCCAGAAGAGCCAAGTTTTGTTAAATGATCAACCGATCTTACTAACTGTACTTAGTTGGATTGCTACAACATTCGGGATTTTGATTTTAAAAAAATACGGATTTATTACTTGAATTTGTTGCTGAAAATTAGCTAGATCTAAATAATCAAAAGGTTAAAAAATGACTTCTTTGCCCAGCAAAGCCGATACTTTAGCTTCTATTGATCCCCATCGTCTAACATCTGCGGGCATTCAAGGTGTGATCCTCGATCTCGATAACACGATTGTTTCTGAAGACGATCGCTATCTATCGCCCCATGCCGAAGATTGGATTACACAGGCAAAAGAATTAGGGCTTAAATTTTTCTTTTTATCTAATGGCAAAAGACGTTATCGTGTGGAATATTGGTCTCATCACTTAGACATACCTGCGATTAGTCCTGCTAAGAAACCATTTCCTAGTTCATTTCGTAAGGCGATGCAACAAATGCAGGTTACATCAAGACAAGTAGTTGTGATTGGTGATAGTCGGCATACGGATGTTTTGGGTGCTTGGCTATCGGGTTGTCGCAGTATTCAAGTTGCTACGCTTCCGCATCCGCCACGATGGTGGGAAAAGTTGTTAGGGAAATATGTTCAGACTCCCTATCCTAAAAAACTCGAACTTTGGGATTTCAAAGCTTCAATTCACAACAAAAAATAGACAGTACCTTTTTGGTAAATTATGCAAAGTTTTCTGATTTCATCAATACTTATTTTAATTACGGTCGGATTGAATACCATCGCCCAAGCACTACTTAAGTTAGGTTCTGGTCAAAATCTACTGAATTTCTATTTATTAGGAGGGTTGGTTGCTTACGGTTTGAGTACGATATTTTATATTGTGGTTTTAGGTAAGTTCAATCTCTCTGTCGCCTATCCAGTGATCATTGGGTTAACGGTTTTGGCAACGACAATCACAGGTGCTTATTTACTAGGAGAAAAAGTGGCCACTGTGCAATGGTTTGGGATTGGACTGATGTTAAGTGGAATTTCAGCGATCGCCTTAGGAAAAGTTAGTTAATTGAGTAGTTATAGAATATAACTAAAATGCAAAACCCATTCAACTTCAATCAATCTAATCAAAATAAAATTAACAACAATTTTAGAGAAACTACTCAAAAATTTGAAGGTTTTGATTTTTTGCGGGCTATTTTTGCGATCGCTATAGTTGCCGATCATGCTGGGCTATTTTCTATTGTAACTATACAAGGATTAACCTCTGGAACAGATATTTTGTATGCAAATTTTAGCTATATTGCAGTTCCAGTATTTTTTCAAATATCACTATTCTTATTTTACTTTAAATCTAAAACAGTAGAACTTGAAAAATTCTTTCAAAAAAGAATAGTTAAACTGATCAATCTTTATCTGTTTTGGGTTTTTGTTTTTACACTTTCAAAAACATTATTTACAAAAGGTTTAAACAGCATTAATGATTTTGCTCCTTTCTCATTAAGAAGTATCATTGAATTTATAATTAGTGGCGGTAATTCACCATTTTATTTCTTCTTTTCATTGATTTTAATCACTGCTCTTGCTACTTTAGTGATTTTCTTTTACCAGAAAATAGCAAATAATTTCCTGAAATTGGTAATTAGTTATTGCCTACTGTTTCTGTCTTGTTTATTAATACTTTCTTTTTCATTAACTGACCTGATCCTTGATTTTATTAATGGTCAAGAATCATCTGTTATGAAAGCAATATCTAATATTGCCCGTTGGAACTATAATCCTTTAAATTTTCTGCCTTATATTTTCACTGCATCAATTACTGTACAAGAGTTTTATCATATTAATCCACAAGAAAAACATCCACACTTGAAGAAAAAACTATGGGGTTTGTTTTGTTTATTTTTGATATTTACTTTGTTAGAGTGGTTTTTACTTAAAAATCTAATTCATTACTCTAGACTTTCTCTTGTGTTTGGATCATGGCTCCTTTTATATCTTGCATTGATATCAAAACAAAGACCTAACTATGCTATTCGCTTTGTGTCAAATTTGTCATTAGGTATTTATGCAACTCACTTATTTATTACCCATATTTTTTGGATAGAATCTCCAAATTTCACCAATGTAGTTTTTGATGTATCCCCTAGATTATATGTGGTAGCTAGATTTTTAATTGTCTTAGGAGCTTCTATTGCTATGACCTATCTATTGAAAAAAACTAAATTCCTCAATAAATTTGTCTAAATTCTGATACGCATATATTTTTATTGTTTAACTATAGTAATTGAGTTTTATGAAACCTAAATTAATTTTTAAATGGCTGATTTGGCGATATCAAAAGTCTCGACTAGGTTCACTGGGTAAGTCTTCAGATGTAAGTATCTTGGCAGATATAAGGGGTGACAAAAAGAAGATTTTCATTGGGAAAAATGTCAATATTGGTAAATATGCAGCTTTAGAAGCTGATCCCGCTAATCATGACAAATCAAAGATTATTATTGGTGACAATACTTTAATTAGTTCATTTGCTCTTCTCCGTACCTACGGTGGCACAATTCAAATAGGGCATTCATCTTTTGTCAATTCATTCACAATTCTGTATGGACATGGTGATCTGATTATTGGCAATGGTTGCTTAATTGGTCCCCAAGTTACGATTGTGCCTGTTAACTATGGATTGCAAGATCGTAATATTCCCTTTAGAAAACAAACTCCCAGTTTAAAGGGAATTATTATTGAAGATGATGTCTGGATTGGGGCTGGAGCAACGATTTTAGATGGTTGTACGATTGGTACAGGATCGGTAATTGGGGCAGGTGCAGTTGTCACTAAAAACGTAGAGCCTTATTCTATTGTTGGTGGTATCCCTGCGAAAAAGATTAGGATGCGAGATTAGGTGAAAATGAACAGACTAAAAGCAATTAATTTTAACTTCGCTTCACGATGGGCTTCCCCCCTTTTTAGGTATATTCGCCAGTATCGAATTGATGTTTTGATCGTAGTAGGCTTAGCGATCGCGATCGCCATTTCCACCTACATTGGCACTTATCAACTTCCTGCACCTATTTTTACGGATTTGTACGCCCAAGATGTCTGGTTTGGTGGCGATATACCTACTGTTTTTGGGAATATCACTAGCCTGAATAGCGATTTTGGACGCAATAACAAGCATCCTCTTTTCCCCCTCATCGTTTTTCCCCTAGTCTTTTTAACTGGTAAACTATTTCATCTCGATCCCCTTGCCGCAGCTAGACTCTTCGCCGTTGGTGTCTCTACACTTTGGATAGGCGGACTGTACGCTTTATTTAGGGTCATGGGTTGCTATCGACTGGATGCCACTTTACTGAGTCTAGTTGGTGCGGCCAGTGCTGCTTCGATCTTTTGGCTGATTATTCCTGAATCATTTCCCCTCGCCTCTCTGACCTTTATTTTAGGTTTAATTTTTGTCACTCTCGCTCAATTTCGTCCCCATGATCAAAGTTTCTCAGGTGCTTGGTATATTGCCATTAATGTGATCACTGTGAGTATTACCATCACTAACTCAATGGTGGGCATTTTGGCTACCTTGGTAAATAATCACTGGAAAAAAGCAATCCAGATTTTTATCGGTTCTTTACTATTAGCAACGTTCTTATGGATTTTGCAACGGATTGTATTTACAAATTCTGGGTTTCCATTTCAACCTGGGACTTTTATTGGTGAAAAAAAGTTTGTTGCTACGGCTAGTGGTGGAACTTTATCCTTCCTGAGTGCCTTCTTTTACCAAACGATGATCATGCCAGCCACTCAGTTTGTGGATTTTGCTATTCGTCCTGATTGGGTAAAGATCGAAGCTAATCTGTTGGCTCCAGCATCGGGCAGTGTGTGGGGAACTGCGGCTATGGCAAGTTGGACGGCTCTATTGGGCTTGGGCTTATGGGCCTTTGCGACTATCAAGCGACATAACAAGCTAAGGATTGTATTGGGATTGACTTTATTAGCGCAGATGGGAATGCATAGCATCTATGGTGCTGATGAAACATTTATCTATTCGCTGCATTTCATCCCTTTATTATTGACCTTAGTTGCTTTTAGTCTGTTAACTCGCTTACGGATAGCCAGTCTCATCCTTGCCGCAATTTTGATTGTCAGTGCGGGGATCAATAATCGCACTCAGTTTACGGCGATCGCGGCTAATCTCTGGAATTATGGCACGCCACAACAGCAGGTCGAATCCCAAATCAAGCTACGTCCTGCCGATTTTGGATTGCGTAATACGGGTCATGTGGTATTAGCAAATCCGACAAGCTCAGCAACTAATAAGGCTTTTCATGATATCGGTGGTAGTTTTAGTCCACAGCCTAGTAGCTTTGGGGTTTCGATTTGGGTGGTCGATCGCCAAGGCCATATTAAAACCACCAGCGATCGCATTCCTTTAAATGAAATTCAGCAGCAATTTACCGATTTTGCTCCGCAGAAAGCACCAAAAATTCTCACAAAAACCAAATACTACGAAGCCTCTTGGGGGAGCATCTCACTTTGGAACTAAGCATAAATACTTATAACGAAACCTCAACGTTTTAGGCTTAAACAATAAAGAAAATATTGTGAATATCATTTATTTATCGCATATTGCTAATACTAAAAACAACGATTTTAGGCACTTTTGATGCTAAGTATAATTACTCATCGCCAAAGTGAGATGCTCCCGCCTCTTGGTCATTACCCAAGGCAGGAAATTGGCAACTGAATCTCAAATCCTTAACTAGTGATGACGATCGCATAGTTGTCGCCATTCGCAGTGTGGGGGCGGCAGGGGCGGCAATCCCCTCCCTTGATTGGAATGGTAATCGTCTGCTAATTAGCGATCGCTGGTCAATTAAAGATCTTCCCAAACAGGCTAAGGTTTATTTAGGCAGCGAAAATACATCGGGCTGGATGCGTGAGCAATCTGACCGTTCGCAATGGCAAGATCCCCATGGATGGAGTTATGCTCGCATTGAACTTAATCCTAGTGACAATGCAAATTTGCTGATTGAGGATAATCAGGCGATCGCTGACATCGAAACCCCATCCACCGCTCTCACTTCTAATCTAGTTCTGGATTTACCAGATCCACAATTTAGCGATAGCCTCAAAGCGACTGTTGCTCATCTCACCATGGGAATTGCTGGCAACCGCACCTATCCTAGCGATCCCGTCAGTTATCCTCTATCGCGTTTCCGTGATGGCGCTTATCAAATAGTGGCCCTAGCCCGTGCGGGACAATTGGATTTAGCTAAGCAACTATCCCCTTATTTTGCTGAAAATGATTTCATTAATAGCATCCTTCCTGAAGCCGATATCCCTGCTCTCGGTATTTGGGCGCTCGAAGAAGTTGCGATCGCCATCAATCAGCCCGACTATGATCGCTGGCTATGGTCACATATTCAGCGCAAAGCTAAACTGATCGGTGATATATTATCGACCAATCGCCCCGGCTATCCCATCTTGAGCGCAGCTAAAGCTCCCTTTGCCGAGAACTCTGAATTTGTGAGGGTGGATCTAGGAAAAATGGAAAACACTCCTGATGCGATTAATATCGATCCTGCGGCTAATAGCATCAATTATCGTGCTTTGCTTGATGCGGCTGCTTTAGCCGATCGCCTCAACAACCGCGAGTCTGCGAAACTATGGCGATCGCAAGCCGAAAAGTTAAAAGCAGCTTGGCAAAAGGATCAACCTATCACGCAAGCCAATCAACAACCAAAGTCAAAAATCAAATCCCCTGAATTTTCCGCCTTTACCGATGGACTTTGGCCGAGTGGTATTGCCGAAGGCGATCGCGCCGCCCTCACGCAAGTCTTCCAAAAACGTTGGGCTGGTTTAAAGGATAAGTCTGGAGCCTTTAGCCCCGCATCTCCGTCCATTCAAACGAACATTGCTGAAGCGCATCAATGGCTACTGCTCGATCAGCCAGAGTGGGTATGGCAAGCACTGAAATGGACTTGGCAAAATCAAGACTCCCCTGGTCTATATAGTTGGTCAGGCGATCGCAATCAGCTAAGTGATAACGCATTACCCAAGAGCTTTTCCCAATGGCAACGACTGCGAGGACGAGTTAACTCAACCCAACTCACTCCCCATTACTGGACATCGGCGGAGATGCTACTGCTTCAGCTAGATATGTTGACCTACAGCGATCGTTCCACCAGTCCATCCACTTTAATCATCGGTGCGGGAATTCCCAAAGATTGGTTGAGCAAATCAATCAGCGTCAAGGGTCAATTAATTGATGGCAATCTCGTGGATTGGGCTTGGGATGGCAAGCAAATGAATGTTCAAATTAAAGGTGAAAACCTTTTAGTTAAATTAGGTTCAGCATTTCCCAGAGAAACACAGCTAAAGTTAGAAATTATGCCTAAAGACAGCCTAAAATCAGAAATTTTGATTAAGGAAGCTTTTCGATCAAATTAGAATACAGCCTATTTAGATTTTGGGTATAACAGATAAATCCTCAAAGAGGTTGCTAAGCAACCTTTTTGAGGATTTATCTGTTTTTTAAGACAACACAAAAAATAACTTATTCTCCCCTACTAATATCTTTTTAATAACCTTTGTATAACTTTTATTTTAGTATTTTCTTATATAAGAATTAGTATAAAGACAATTAAAGTTCAAATATCGCTTGCAATTCTTCTTGACCTAAGATACTATGCCTATAGAATTTATAATCATATGCATTTTGCCTATAAATAACTCTTAATCTATAAATTATTTCGGATTGGTATATATGAAAATATCTTTGCAGTCAGCGATGTTGGGAATTTTCAGAATAGAAATCAGTAGGAAGTTCAACTTTAAGTAGCAGACAAAAAACTCGTCTTGCTAAGAACATTAATAAGTAGAAATTTTGGGTGTAACTAACATGAAAGCTTCAGAAAATCAACTAAACTTTGAACTTGAAAAATTAGCAGTTTTGGGTGGCTCGCCAATTTTTCAGGAAAAACTTCATGTTGGACGACCCAACATCGGAGATAAAAAACGATTTATAGAACGTGTTGAAGACATATTAGATCGTAGGTGGTTGACCAACGATGGTCCCTATGCAGAGAAGCTTCGGCATCAACTAATCGAATATACAGGCGGAAAACATTGCATTCTAATGTGTAACGGAACTGTTGCCCTTGAAATTGCTGCTCGTGCTTTGGAACTCAAAGGCGAAGTAATTGTTCCCTCTTTCACATTTGTCGCTACACCACATGCTTTGCAATGGCAAGAAATCACACCTGTTTTTTGCGATGTCGATCCTTTAACACACAACATTGATCCGCTCAAAATTGAAAAACTAATCACACCTAAGACAACAGGAATTCTAGGTGTTCATGTTTGGGGGCGACCCTGCAATATCGAGATGTTGACCAACATTGCTAATCGCTATCATCTTAAATTGTTTTTCGATGGCGCTCATGCTCTGGGATGCTCCCACAAAGGTCAAATGATTGGGAACTACGGAGAAGCTACTGTTTTTAGTTTCCATGCCACTAAATTTATGAATACCTTTGAAGGTGGTGCAGTTGTTACAAACGACGCTCAACTTGCTGACAAAATGCGCCTCATGAAAAACTTCGGCTTTGGTCCGGGCTATGACAATGTTATTTATAGCGGCATTAATGGCAAAATGTCAGAGATTTCAGCGGCAATGGGAATGACTAATCTTGAGAGCATACAAAACTTCATTGACATTAACTTCCGTAACTATCAGCAATATAAAGCCGAATTGGCTGACATTCCTGGAATCAATCTAGCTATTTATGATGAGTCCGAGAAAAATAATTACCAATATATTATTCTCGAAGTTGATTCTGAAAAGGCAGGGATTACGCGAGATCAGCTAGTGCAGATTTTACATGCTGAGAACATCCTTGCACGGCGTTACTTCTACCCTGGCTGCCACCACATGGAACCCTATCGATCGCATTTTCCAAATGCCAAACTTTTGCTGTCACAGACTGAAACGCTGTCGCAGAAAGTTCTTTCTCTTCCCACTGGCACTGCTGTCGATACTGAAATTATCAAAAGAATTTGTGGACTCATTAGGTTCATTGTTCAGAATGGAACGGAGATCCGACAGATGATGTCCGAGAGCAAAATGCAAAGCGAAGATGGTCATTTTGAGCATCTTCGCTCACAACGGTTAATAAGCTAATCGGCATTCATCTTTCCAAGCTACATCCCTTGATGTAAGGGTCTCACGCCCACTTTCATGCAACTTAAATGCCGATTAGCTTAGCAGATCATTAAGTAAGTAAGCTTATCCACCTAAGTACAGTAAACCCAACTATTTTAATCTCTTGATTATGATATCTCAACATTCACTTCCTCTAGTCAGCATTATTATAGACTGCTATAACCAAGACTCCCTTGTTAAAGATGCGATTGAAAGCGCAATCTCTCAATCATATTCAAACATAGAATTAATAGTGGTTGACGATGGATCAACTGACAAATCCAGAGAAGTTATTTCCCGTTATGGAAATTCTATATTTCCAGTTTTTAAACCCAATGGCGGTCAGTCATCAGCACTTAACATAGGATTTAAAGAAAGTCATGGAGAAATTATTTGTTTTCTAGATGGAGACGATCTATTTTTTGAAAATAAAGTCTTCCAAGTTGCTGATGCATTCGCATCCAATCCTGAAATTGATTGGTGTTTTCATCCATTAAGATATATTAATGAGTCTTTAGATAAAGTAATCACTGACTATCCATTACCACCAAGTGATCACTCTTGTGAAATTGATTTCAGGAATAATATAATCAAAAACGGAGTAATTCCTGTTTGGGGGCCTGCAACTTCTGCGATTTCACTCAGGCGCTCTCTTGCAGAAAAAATATTTCCAATCCCTGAATGCCTTAAGATTGCGAGTGATGCTTATTTAAGATACCCTTCTTTAGCATTAAGTAAAGGATATTTCTTAAACCAGCCTTTGTCATATTTAAGGGTGCATGGAAACAATGTATATAATTCTAATATTAACGATGATGTAAGCAAAAAACGTTATGCGAAGTCACTAATATTACAAGCTAATGCTTTACGAAATAACTTTCCAGAGATGGCAAAAGTATCGAACAAACTCTTTGCGTGGGGACTAGCTGATTTAGGAAAAGATTTTGAATTAGAGATGCAAAATCTTATTCATGATTATTGGTGCGGTATTTCCTTTTGGGAAAGAGCAGAAGTTTATTTCAAGCGTATCTATCATCAAGCAAAGCAGATTGCTTTGAAAAATTCATAACCCATCTTGAGAAGATTTTATCCTATACATGTATTGCATCAATGGGGCAAGAAAGCAGTTCAGTATCGTCTTCACATGGATAAAGAAATGCCTAAATCACTACCAATCTTGCTCAGGTTCAATATGGCAATTTATAATATTTTTCTAATATTTACTCTGCCAATATCTTTATCGCTTACATTAGGCTGTAATATTCTGTTAAACATTAATCCTGTATCTTCAGAAAATATTGTATTTCCTTCTGATGCAGGAGTAATTAATGTAAAAGTAAAGTATGGAGCGAAAGGAGATGGAATTACTGACGATACAAGGGCTATTCAGTCGGCATTAAATGCTTATCCTAATGATAAACGCATTATTTATTTACCAAATGGAACTTATCTTGTTTCTAATACACTAACTTGGCCTGCTGGTAAACCAGAAACGGGTAATGATTACAAGCATACAATCCTCCAAGGACAAAGTGAGAAGGGAGTAGTTATCAAGCTTAAAGATCGTGCGGCAGGTTTTACCAATCAAAGTGCGCCGAAAGCGGTTATTTTTACAGGAGATGCTCCTGCTCAACGATTTGGCAATTCAATTAGAAATTTGACTGTAGATATAGGAGCAGGCAATTTAGGAGCGCATGGTATCCAATTCAATGCCAGTAATCAAGGAATCATAAGCCATGTAACGATCCTGTCTAGGGATGGTCAAGGCGGCATTGGCTTAGACATGGACTTTACCAATGAGATTGGACCACTTCTAGTCAAAAAAGTCACAGTTAAGGGATTTCAGTATGGCATTATGACCTCTAATACTGTAAATAGCCAAACCTTTGAAGATATTCTTCTAGAAAACCAAAGTGTTTGTGGACTACTAAACTATGGGCAAGTCATTAATATCCGTAATTTAACTAGCGACAATACAGTAACTGCCATTAGCAATAAACTGGGACAAATGACTATTATCGATTCGTCGTTGAATGGTCGAGGTAAGGCTTCATCTCAACCTGCGATTGATAATGGCGATCGCATGTTAGTCAGAAATGTTAGCACTTCAGGCTATCGCGTAGCGGTTGAAAGTGGTAGAACCTCTGTTTCTGCATCGAAAGTAGATGAGTTTGTGACAGGTTCCATTATAAAACTATTCAACTCACCGCCAAAAACATTAAATCTGGCGATTAAGGAAACTCCCGATGTGCCTTGGGATGATCCAGTAAAAACTCCTTGGGCAAATGTGGTTAGCTATGGTGCAATCCCTGACGATGGCAAGGATGATACGGTTGCAATTCAAGCGGCGATCGACTCTGGTAAAACTACGGTTTACTTTCCCGCAGGCGGTACATTTGAAGTCAAAGGGACAATTCTTGTTCGCAATAATGTCCAACGAATTTTGGGGACGGAAGGCCGGGTCAAAGCGATCGCTAAGAATGCAGGTTTTAAAATAGTTGATGGGAATAGCTCAATAGTTGTGATTGAGAGAATTGCTAATGGCTATGAGTTTCCCCTGATATTTAACAATGCATCTTCGCGCACTTTAGTATTAAAAAATTTACTTGATGTCACAGGTAACATGACTGGCTCTGGCGATGTTTTTATTGAAGATGTAGGCGGTGGTAATTGGTATTTTGGCAAACAAAATATCTGGGCTAGACAATTTAATGTAGAAAATGCTGGTACACATATTACAAACGATGGTGGTAATCTTTGGATTCTAGGATTAAAAACAGAACGTGGAGGTACGATTATTGATACTAAGAATGGTGGTAAAACTGAATTATTAGGTGGTTTGGCTTATACGACTAGCCCCTCATCTGACGGCACACAAAAACACCCTATGTTTATTAACAATGAATCTTCTATATCTATTACTATGGCTGAAATCAACTATGGTGGTGCGCCTAATTATGAAATATATGTCAGTGAGATAAGAAATAATATTATTCGCAATTTACTGAATAAAAGCCTGCCAAATTACCTAGGTAGTGGTAAGCAAATTCCACTTTATGTTGGCTATTAATTTGCCAAACAAAGACAGATC
>Ga0316610_1000358_pt1 | contig 11368 bp, 7 predicted proteins | sample MIS2017111B_MG_FD_207677 | JGI IMG/M metagenome (GOLD analysis project Ga0316610, IMG submission 207677) | Microbial mat bacterial communities from Middle Island sinkhole, Lake Huron, Michigan, United States - MIS.2017.111B | ecosystem: Environmental > Aquatic > Freshwater > Lake > Sediment... | reverse complement strand
CCGCCGCGCCCCACGCAATCCCACAGCTTGCAATTTCATTAAAACCAAGTGGCGCAGTAAAATTTCTGGCAATTTGGTGTGTTCTCGCAGCGGGAAGGCAACGTTTTCAAAGACATCTAAATCGGTCAGCAACGCGCCGCTTTGGAACAACATGCTCATCCGTTTGCGTAATTCATACAAGGCTGACAGCGATAATTGGGTCACTTCTTGACCATCGACCTCGATTGTCCCCGCGTTTGGCTTCAGTTGTCCGCCAATTAACCGCAACAAGGTCGTTTTTCCGGTACCGCTGGGGCCCATGATGGCAGTGATTTTGCCACGCGGGATGTCCATGTCAATGTTATTAAAAATGACCCGTTTGCCACGCGTAAATTTTAAGCCGCGAATTTTTATCAGGATGTCGTCGCTCATGAGTCCATGATTATCAAATGAAGTTGTTAAATTGTAGCATGTTTAGGTAGTTTTTATTGTGAGTTCATCTGTCTAGGAAATCCCCCTAACCCACTTTGCGAAGGGGGAAATCTTTGCTCACCGTGATAATAATGTGGGCAGTGCTGCTCGTAAATACACCATCATCGACCAGAGCGTGAGGAATGCTGCAAAGTATAAACTGAACATGCCTATTTGCGCAATGTCCCATCCTAAAATCGGTTGATGATAAAGCAATAATGTCAATGCGATCATCTGCATCATCGTTTTGGCTTTTCCTAACCACGACACTGCGACTTGTTCCCGTTGTCCACACGTTGCCATCCATTCTCGCAAGGCGGAAATCACGATCTCCCGTCCAATGATTATCAGCGTCGCTAGGGTAAAACCGATGTGAGTATGAGTTTGTTGCAATAAAATCAACGCAGTGGCAACTAACAATTTATCTGCCACGGGATCGAGAAACGCGCCAAATGCCGTAGTCACTTGCCAGCGACGCGCCAAATAGCCGTCAAACCAATCAGTTATGGCGGCAACTGCAAAAATTATAGTTGTCACTTCGTATTTCCAAGGACTTGGTAAATAAAAAGCGACAATGAAAACGGGAATCAGAAGAATCCGTAATATCGTGAGTTGCAGTGGAAATGTCATGTGATCAGCCAAAGTAAAATGAGTAATGTGAAAAATGAATAGGCAAGGTAGGTGCGAATATTGCCCGTTTGAATGTGGGCTAGATGGCGCGCCAAGACGGTTACCCCGTGAGCAATCGGTTGATAGAGGGTTGCCCATGAACGATCAAATAGTTGCAGTTGGTAATGTAATTGAGTGCGTTGCAAGGTGGCATCTTGAATTTCTTCAATTTTTTCTTCAGTCTGCCACAGTGGTTTGAAAATCCGCCGTAACGGTTGGGCAAACGCGGTGGAAGTGTATTGCATCCGATTGCTCAGGGGCCCAAAACCACAATCCCACGGTGGAGAGAGTCGCCAATTGCCCGATTTAACATGCAGCAAGATGTAACTTAAGCCAAAAACGGCAATAATTGAAATCAAGACCAGTGGCGCGGCGTAGGAAGCCGTTTCTGCGGAAATTGGAGTCAGCCAAATCCAACCTTCAGCGTAGGCACTGGGCAGTCCTTTGCCTAATAAATTTTCAGGGACTTTTTCGATGACCATCACCACGAAGGAGGGAAAAATTCCCAATAGTAAACAGGCGGCAGCTAAAATGCCTTGGGCGATGTTCATGCCTAAACTGCTTTCGCGGGCGCGGCGGACGTGACGAGAGCGAGATTGCCCTAAAAAAGCCACGCCATATACTTTGACAAAACAACTGGCGGATAAGGCACTGGTGAAGGCTAACAGCGCGGCACTGAAGGGAATCATGGCGCGCAAGACTCCGCTTTCTAAATGAGGCGTTTGCAGGGCGGCTTGAAAAATTAACCATTCTGAGGCAAAACCATTGAAGGGCGGTAACGCGGAAATTGATAACGCGCCGATGAGAAAAAAGAAGGCAGTCAATGGCATCCGGTGAATCAAGCCACCCATTTGTTCTAAATTTTGTTCATGAGTGGCATGTAACACTGCGCCGGTGCTGAGAAATAGTAAACTTTTGAATAATGCGTGGTTTAGCGCGTGAAAGAGGGTGGCAATCATCGCCAAGGAGCCTAACATGATGTAATGATGGGCGGTGAATAAAATGCTTAAACCCAGTCCCATGCAGATGATGCCGATGTTTTCAATGGAAGAGTACGCGAGTAATTTCTTCAAATCATTTTGCACTAAGGCGTACATGATGCCCAAAATCGCCGAACTGCCGCCCATTGACAATAAAATAAAGCCCCAACTCCAATGCAAATGCGCGGTGCCGAGCAGATCGAAAATGAGCCGAATCAGCCCGTAAATGGCAATTTTCAGCATCACACCACTCATCAATGCCGAAATATGTGATGGGGCTGCGGGATGAGCTTCGGGCAACCATGCGTGCAATGGAGTTAAGCCCGCCTTCATTCCAAATCCAAATAAACCTAATCCAAAGGCGATACTTGCCCAAGTGAGGGAAATGTTGGCACTGCGCATGGCATCAAAGGTAAATCCGCCGCCGGCATTGGCGAGAACGCTGAAGGCAAGCAAGATTGACAATCCGCCCACATGTGCCATGAGGAGATATAAAAATGCTGCACGCCGATTGTGGGCACTGCCATGTTGATAGGCGACTAAAAAGTAGCTGGATAACGACATCAATTCCCAAGCAACCATGAAAGTATAGGCATCGTCTGCCAGTAAAACCAATAGCATTCCAGCGATAAATAACCCGGTGAATACGCCAAGTACCGCGAGGGGATAGGGCGTGTGTTCAAATTCCTTGACATAGCCGGGGGCGTAAAAACTGACTGCAAGGGTGACAATGCCTACGATCACAAAGAAGAATCCAGAAAGGGCATCCAATCGTAAATGCCACGCTAACCACGGTAAACCCAGACCGAGTTGCTGTTGAATCAGACTGTTATCAATCAAGGTGGTGATGCCACTGCCTATTGCTGCAATCCCTGAAATTCCTAAAAGTATGAAAGATAACAAGCGGATGCGAGCAGAATGATTGGCACCAAGTGACACCACACTGGACAACAACGCGCTCACGATGGTAATGATTAACATCAAGAGTGAGAATTCCATAACCGTAGCATGAAAAGTGGTAGATTCGCTATTTTAACGCAACTGTTTGCATCCATACGCCATGTATCGCACTGAATGTTGAATTTTAAATATCTAATTGATTTTAAAAGCTCAACCGATGTTTTTAACCGCGAGTGACTCAATTTGAATTTTCGCTGAGAACCAATTAATTTCAAGAAATTATCAATCATCTGCCCGTGGATTTTTCAATCTTTCCGCCGTTTAAACTTGGGACGTTCATCTCCCCAAAGACGCGCAATTTGTTCCCGCAGCATCGCAGTAGTTATGCCAAATGATTTTGCCACCCCAGAAATACTTCCGCCCGTTTGTTCCATCGCCGCAGTAATGATCGCTTTCTTGATCCGAGTGATGCGATAACGTAATACCGAACGACTCATTTTAAGCAACTTTGCCGCGAGACTGAGATTGTGTCCGGTTTGTTCGAGCGCGGCAATAATTTTGGCTCTTTCTGCTTCTAACTGGGGGGGTAAAGTGATGTGTGCAGAGTTGAGTATTTCATCTTCGGCATTGGACAGGTCATCACCGATTAGCTCCTCGGAATTTTTTGACTCCTCAACCGTGGTTTCCAAGCTAGAATCATTCATGCCGGGCAGTTGTAAATCCTTGCACGAGATTTCATTGCTCTGACAAATCATGGTGGCTCGCTCTAAAATATTTTGTAATTCACGCACATTGCCATAAAACGGGTGATTTTGCAATACCGCGAGGGCTTCAGAATTTAGTTGAAATGTTGGGCTCATGTTCGATTCCGCGCTGAAATGATCCAAAATTTTTGCTGCCAAGAGCGGGATGTCTTCAATTCGTTCTCGCAAGGGGGGGACGTGCAATTCCATTACCTTGATTCGATACAATAAATCGGCGCGGAAATTCCCTGATTTGACCAATTCATCCAAATCTCGATGGGTGGCACTCAAAATGCGCACATCGACTGGAATTTCTTGATTTGATCCCACGGGACAAATTTTTTTCTCTTGAATGGCGCGCAATAATTTTGCTTGGATAGCCAAGGGGAAATCGCCAATCTCATCTAAAAACAATACCCCGCCCTCAGCCGCTTGAAATAAACCTTTTTTATCCTGCGTAGCTCCGCTGAAACTGCCCTTTTTATGTCCAAAAAATTGACTTTCCACCAAATCTATAGGAATCGCACCGCAATTGATTGCAACGAAGGATTTATCCGCACGAGAACTGAGTCGATGGATTGCCCGCGCCACGACTTCTTTACCCGTACCAGTTTCGCCACTGATATAGACCGGAGCTTGTTTGTAAGCAAAAGTTTCAAGTTTGGAGCGCAACTCCCGCATCACATTGGAATTACCGATCAGATTATTGGCGATATATTCCCGTTTTTCAGCATTTTCCAGTTGAATATTTTCTGAAAATCTCAGCGCGTTATTGATGACATGACGCAGCGTAACGATGGTTGTCGGTCGAAAAATGTAGTCAAAAGCCCCCAATTGTAAAACCTGCACCGTAGTTTCTAAAGTAGCAACACTGGTGATGGCAATAATGGGTACTCTGGGTTTTTCCTGACGAACTTGGCTGATCACGTCCATGCCCCCAGTTTGTCGCCGTTTACCGCCGCGCGTGTCCGGTAACAACATGTCAGTGATACATAAAGTAAAATTCTCAGTTGCGATTAACTTCAATGCCTCATTTACAGTGCCTGCCTTAAGACTTTTAATTCCCAAATCTTTGAGCGTTCGTTCTAACATGAAGAGATAATCATCTTCATCATCAACGATTAAACAAATCGGTTGCCCTTTTTTCACTTCTTTAATCATAAACTTATCAACTCCGTACCCAAAAAATGGATTCTGAAACAACAACCGGCTTCGGAATTTTGCACCAATTGCAGCGTTGCATCATTGGCTTCACAAATTTCTTTGGCGATATACAAGCCCAACCCTGTCCCCATCGACTCGGTGGTAAAAAAGGGTTCAAAAATATGTTCTGCAATATCCGGTTGCATTCCCAAACCACGATCACAAATATCCAAATAAACTGAATTCGACTCGGCAAGCCCGCCAATAACGAATTTTAACAACGGGGTAGCCCGACTGTAACGCAATCCATTTTCCGACAAATTGCCCAACACTTGATATAATTGCACCGGATCAAAACGTACCGTTGCTTGCAGAGATTGGCTATAAATTTCAATATCTTGCAGTTGTAAATTGTGCTGTACTCTTAAATCGGTGACAAAATCTTGCAACCAGTCATAAAGTTTAAATTGCGTCAATTCCCCTGATAAACTTCGATGAGATCGCCCCAATTGCAACACACTTTCAATAATATCGTTGACCCGCTGACAATTTCGCACCATAATTTCTGTCAAGTGTTTATCATCTGGAGTCAAGTAATCAAGTTCTGCGAGCAATTGTCCCGCATAACTGATTGAATTTAAAGGATTACGAATTTCGTGAGCGATGCTGGCAGTCAAACGCCCCAATGCCGCGAGTTTCACCAGTTGCGCTTGTTGGGCAATTACCATAGCATCTTCCAACAGCACCAAAATATTAATCACTCCGTTACGATTCAATCGCTTAAAGGTTGGTATCACATCAACCTCACCGTTTGCTGGACGAAATAATAATGAGGAACGTTTTTCGCCACGTCGCCATTGCGATACCAAATCAGCGAGAACCGGCGCGACCATGTTGAGTTTTTGTTCCAGCAAGTTGGGATACAAGGCATTGTTATTTAAGCCTAATAAGCGTTTTGCAGCATCGTTGAACAAGCGAATCCGCCCCACTGCGTCAATCACCAAAATGCCAGATTGAATATGTTGCACAATTTGTTCATTTAATTCAGAAAAATAGCGCAAATGCACCCCACGTTGGCGAGCCAAGGCTTCGGTAACTCGGATGCGGTGCGCGAGAGTGAAGGCAAGATAGGCGGTTGCAAAAAAGGACATGCCCAAAATTCCCGCCTGCGTGTAGTTGGTATTGGGAAACCATTCGTAAAAATCGGATAAGGTCACTTGAATCAAGATGCTCAAACTGGCAACCGCTGCGAAGAAAAATGCCGTCCGCCCCTCGGTCAATAAACTTCCCCCAGCAATGGTGATGACTAATAACATTCCAATACCGCTGCTCGCCCCGCCACTTGCGTGCATCAACAGGGTAATTGCCAAAATATCCACCATCACTTGTTCTAAAACTTGCACGCGAAATAGTAATAAATGGTATTGTATCGTTGCAATACTAATTAGTCCAAATAACAGGTATAGCAAACAGATGCTGAGAAATAAAAATTTATTGTGAGCCCCTAAAAAATTGGGTGCCAGTCCCACCATCCATGAACTAAAAAACACGATAACGATGCTTAACCGATAGAGATTAAAGAGATGCAGTAAACTCCAATCCGGTTGTGGAGTATGGCGGGGCAGGGGCGGAGTTATTTGAATTTCAGTGGGTTCTATCATAAAATTAATCCTCAATCACGCTACTTTTCTTGCTACCATTGTTGCCAATAAAAATCGTTGGCGAAGTCAGTCTTAATTTCGCAGACTTGATCGCTTTGAAATTTTTAAGTGTGACAGTTTCTATCATCGTTTTCATTTCTTTTCTCGTTCAACAGTTCGGACAGTTGTAAAATTATATCTTAACTTCGGACAATTTTTCATAACTACTTATCAAAATCAATAAGTTATAATTATTTTGCTGATTCGCTAACTGATTGATATTAAGATATAATTTTAGAACTGTCCGAACTATTGTTCAAGCAGAGCCTAAAATTGACCACTCCAATCCATTCGCTACAAGAAAGAAACATGCACAATCCGCTACTTACTCTGCAAGACTTACCACCATTTTCCCAAATTCAACCCGAACACATCGTCCCCGCAATCACTCAATTACTGAATGACAATCGTGCCGCCATTCAACACTTACTCATCACCGCACAACCACCGACGTGGAATAATTTAATCCAACCACTCAATGAGTTAAGTGACAAATTGAGTCGCGTCTGGTCTCCCATTGGGCATTTGCACGGCGTGGCGGATTCGGAAGCCCTGCGCGAACCTTACAATCAAGCCGTCGCGATGAAGTCGGAATATCACACGGAAATTGGACAAAATCAAGTTTTATACACTGCTTATCAAACGATTGCCAACAGTGCCGAATTTGCCCAACTTGAGCCCGCGCAACAACAGATTATTCGCAATGAACTGCGAGATTTTCGCTTATCTGGCATACAGTTACCGCCGGATCAACAAGCCCGCTGCAAAGCAATTTATCAACGACTTTCAAAACTCAGCACCGAATTTTCTGAACACGTTCTCGATGCCACGCATGGTTGGAAAAAACACATCACTGACGAAAATTTACTCGCCGGTTTACCAAATTCAATCAAAGGGTTGGCGCAACAAAATGCTCAACAAGAACAGTTGCCCGGTTGGTTATTCACGCTTGATTTACCGTGCTACTTACCGGTGATGAATTATGCAGATAATCGTGAATTACGGCAAGAAATGTATGAAGCCTTTGTAACTCGCGCTTCTGACCAAGGCGTGAACGCGGGGAAGTGGGATAACTCAGCGATTATTCAAGAAATTTTAGCACTGCGTCACGAACTTGCCACGCTGTTAGAATTCAACAATTATGCCGAATTTTCGCTCTACACCAAGATGGCGGACAGTCCCAAACAAGTGATTGATTTTCTGCTTGATTTGGCAAAACGGGCGCGTCCTTATGCTGAAAAAGATTTGCAAGAACTCCACACGTTTGCAAAACAGCAGTTTGGAGTCGAAAACTTGGCAATGTGGGATATACCGTATTATTCTGAAAAACTACGTCAGCATGATTATGATATTTCTCAAGAAATGCTGCGTCCTTATTTTCCATTGCCAAAAGTTTTGTCCGGGCTGTTTGAAGTGATAAAACGATTATTTGGCATGTCTATTCAAGCACATCCGAACGTTGACGTGTGGCATGAAGAGGTGCAATTTTTTGATATTTGCGACAGTACCGGAGCGTTGCGAGGACAATTTTATTTAGACTTGTATGCGCGCAAGGGCAAACGGGGCGGGGCGTGGATGGATGAATGTGTCACGCGCAAAAAAACGGTTGAGGGCGTGCAAATTCCCGTGGCTTATTTGGTGTGTAACTTTACGCCGCCGGTGGATAAACAGCCCTCATTATTGACGCATCATGAAGTCACCACGCTATTTCATGAATTTGGGCATGGATTACACCATTTATTGACCCAAGTTGACTATGCACCGGTGGCGGGAATTAACGGCGTGTTGTGGGATGCGGTTGAATTGCCTAGCCAAATTTTAGAAAATTGGTGTTGGGAAAAGCAGGCATTGGATGAGATGGCGGCGCATTATGAAACCGCTGAACCGTTGCCAGAGAGTTTATTTGCGAAAATGACTGCGGCGAAAAATTTTCAATCCGGGCTATTTTTGTTGCGACAACTGGAGTTTGCGATTTTTGATCTGCGAGTTCATGCGGAATATTATCCCAATATGGACGTTCAAGCCCTGTTAGACCAAGTTCGGCAACAAATCGCCGTGTTGATCCCACCCAGTTTCAATCGGTTTCAGCACAGCTTCACTCATATTTTCGCGGGTGGCTATGCTGCCGGCTATTACAGTTACAAGTGGGCTGAGGTACTTGCCGCTGACGCATTTGCGAAATTTGAAGAAAATGGTATTTTTGACCAGAAAACCGGGCAAGCCTTCCTGCATTGCATTTTAGAGCAGGGTGGTTCACGACATCCAATGGAATTATTTGTGGCATTTCGCGGGCGCGAACCTCAGATTGACGCATTGTTACGGCATTGTGGCATGGTTTGAATCTGATCTTACCGAGAAAAGTCAGTAATTCTCAAGTTTGGATAATTTTAAGATTATATCTTAATATCAATCAATTAGGATAATTCGGACAGTTCTAAAACCATATCTTAATATCAATCAGTTAGCGAATCAGAAAATAATTATAACCTATTGATTTTGATAAGTCGTTATGGAAAACTGTCCGAAATATTGATACAACAATCGCTGTGGAAAGCACAAGTCGCTGTCAGCACAATTGCTATCTTTTCACGTTTCAATGATATAATGATAGTATAAAATAACTTTATTTATTTTAGAAAATCAGTCAATCCAACTGTCGAACAAGTTGAGCGTTGCGTAACACCTTTTCTCTTTGGTAAGATTTTGGATCAATTTGGTAGCAGACAATGACCACTCGAGTGATGGAAAAAACCTACCGCATCATGATTATTGACCGTTCCGAGGTCGCGCGTTCTATCATATCCCACATTTTACAAAAAGAAATGCACGGCGCGTACATTGTCACCTGTGGCAGTGCCGAAGAAGCCTTAGAATATTTGCATCGTGAAAAATTTGATTTGATCACCACTTCGCTGCTGCTGCCCGGTCTGGATGGTCTTGATTTATGTCATGAAGTGCGTAAAAGTGAGAAACAGCATCTCACCCCTGTGATTGTGGTATCGAGCGATGCGGACACGCGGTTGTTGCGCGAGGGATTTTCTGCCGGTGTAACCGATTATTTCAATAAATCTTTGGGTTACAAGCGGTTGGTTGAATTTATTAAGGATGTATCGCAACGACATTCTGGACTGGTAGGGCGGGTATTGTATGTTGAAGATAGCCTGAGTACCGCGCAATCGACACAAACATTGATGGAACGTCATGGTTTGTATATCACCCATGTCGCAAGTGCGGAGGATGCCCTCGAATTGCTGCGAAATTCCAGCACCGATCCAGACAGCGCGGGGGAAGAAAGTCAGGGTTATGACATCGTATTTACCGATTTTTTCCTCGAAGGACAGATGACTGGTGGCGATTTACTCTACGCGATTCGCACCCAACTGCATTATTCGCGGCAAGAAATGCCAGTTTTAGTCATCACGATTGAAGATAATAAACGCTGTCAGGCAGAAATCTTTCACGCCGGTGCCAATGATTTTATTACCAAACCAGTGATTGAGGAAGTGTTGATTGCGCGGATCAAGTCATTGTTATTGGTCAAACATCAATACAATGTGCTGAAACGCTATTCCAAGGACATGTATCACCTTGCCACTACGGACAGTTTGACGGGGGCGCGCAACAAACGTTATTTGCTCGATGAAGGGCCCACGTTTATCACCCAACATCCCAATACTTGTTTGATGATGGTCGATATCGATCATTTTGAAATTATTAATGATGTGCAAGGGCATCTCATCGGCGATCACATTTTACATATCATTGGCAAATATTTAAACGAATATTTTTCTGACAACGTGATGGTGGTGCGCTTTGCAGGTAAAAAGTTCACGGTGCTTATCCCCGGTTGTGGGGCGGACAAGGGGCGAGAAATTGCGGAAGATTTACGGCTGAAAATGTTGGGACTGAATCCCGAAGGGTTGGAAGTGACGGTCAGTATTGGCGTAGCATCCACGGAAGGCGTGGCGGGAATTCCGTTGGCTACCCTGATAGCAGATGCTGATCACGCATTACACATTTCTCAAGCCCAAGGACACAATCGCACCAATATTTGCATCTCGCACAAGGAAGAAGTCCTAGAAAATTAGCACGACAGTACAACGAGTTACGGTTCAGACAACAGAGAATTTATCATGTTACCCAATCAATCTACCCATGTACGTTGCTTACTTGTTCCAGTGGGCGGCGGCAGATCGCAATTGTTGATCCCCAGTGCGGTGGTCGCGGAAGTCACCAATTACAAACTGCCAGAGAAGAAAATAATCAATCCACCCAAATGGTTGCTCGGCATGGTCGAATGGCGGGGGCAAAATGTTCCTGTGGTTTCTATTGAAGATATTTTAACCCAACCACTGGCTACCTCGGCAAATAATCATCGTTTAGTGATTTTGTATGGGCTGGAAACTTCACAGTTTTTGCCGTTTTACGCCTTCATCGCTTCGGATATTCCCAGTGCCATTTCGCTGAGTAACAAGTTTCTAACTGAATTTACTGAAGAAAAACAAACGGGTTTGGTATTCGAGGTCACTCTTGCGACCAAGACTGGGGTGGAAACCGCTTATATTTTGGATGTCGCTTATGTGGAAGGTTTGTTGCGCAAAGTGCCGGAATTGTTTGCCAGAAGTATTACAGGTTAGCAGTAAATTATCCAACAACTTTGCTTTTATCTAACAGATTTAAGAGCTTGTTTGATATGAATCTATTTTTCGGCAACCGAGTTGATGATTTTTTCCCGCCACAACACAGTTTTCGCTGCAATGTCGCGAATATCCAACGAGGTCAA
>Ga0316610_1000357_pt1 | contig 11396 bp, 8 predicted proteins | sample MIS2017111B_MG_FD_207677 | JGI IMG/M metagenome (GOLD analysis project Ga0316610, IMG submission 207677) | Microbial mat bacterial communities from Middle Island sinkhole, Lake Huron, Michigan, United States - MIS.2017.111B | ecosystem: Environmental > Aquatic > Freshwater > Lake > Sediment... | reverse complement strand
TGTTTAATTCATCACTAATACACACCTTCGCTATATCACAAGAAGCTACAACTTTACCTTCGTATAAATCAGGTAATATAAAAGACTTGCCGATAATGTACGCATTTCTTGTAACATCCGTTGTGGCGATCATCAAATCACCAGTTTTGATGACTTTAGAATCGCTTACTGAACCAGAAAAATACTTAATCCCCTCATATTTGTAACGACCATCTAAATAAAATGAATTAAGATTAACCATCGGAATTCCAACGTCTTGTATATCAGTTCCTTTATATGAAATTCCTCGTTCAATCGTAATGTGTTTTTTTAGTTCTTCAACCGCCCACCCATCAGGAATTTCTCTTTTCAGTTCGTCATTCCAAACCATTTTGCCGCCACTGGTTTTATAGGGCTTGCCGTCTTTATCAGGAAAATCAAACTGCACAAACCAATAGTCATAAAGCGTTTTTGCCATTGCTTCTAACTCAGCATTGATTTTATTGTTGAGTTCTATTTTTGAATCTAAGGACGACAGAACAACAGCTATTTTTTGTTGTGATTTTAAGTCAAGTTTTGGAATGCTTATATCGTTCAGAATAGGCATTGTTAAAAATTTAGTTTGTGAACCTTGAGCTTTTTCTTTTAAACGCTTTAACTCTAATTTCAATGAATAAAAGATATAGTCCAAATCAAAATTAGGTTTTTCAGTTAAAATATATGTTCTTTGATAAGCGTTAAATTTTCCATTAAAACGATTAACATGAAAATTACCAGCCGCATTATTTCCAGCTATCAAAATTACAGAATCATCAAACGCATAGGAATCAATGGTTAAAGGTTCTGGCGCACAAGTATAAAATGGATATTCGCCACCTAAAACAAACTGATTTGAATCTAATTTACCTGTTGTGATATTACAAATATCTCCAATTTTTAGTTTTTCAAGCATACTTCAACCCCGCCAATTGCTTTGTATTTGTAAAATTCATGATTGCATTAAAAGTAATTGAAGTTCTGGATATTTTGGAAAATTATCATCAATGCTTGCAAGTTGGGCGTGATATTCCAACGCGCTAGCAATAATAATTCTATCGAAAGGGTCTTTATGTATTGGCGATAAATAAACGGCGCGGGCTGAAATAGCAGCAGTCATTGGAAGGAGCTCAACGCCAGAAGGTTCTAAGGCTTGTTCTAACCACGCATTCACATCACAAGGTAATTCTAATCTCCCCCGTTGATTAGCTAATGCGATTTCAAAACACGATACGGGAGAAACAACGATTTTGTCTGCATTTTCAATTTGTGCTAACCATGAATTTGGAAAGCGTGAGTATTCTTCGTTAATCCACCAATACCAAATATGCGTATCCAGTACAATCATTTCAAACATTCCCAATCTGCTTCATCAATTGGACTGACAATATCCCCCAGCGTTTTTCCTTTACCCGCAATAGAAGCTGAAGGCTGACGTTTTTTAAACGGTTTGATTTCTTCAATTATTGTCACGATTACTCGCGCATTATCCACATGAGGCATATCGCCTAACCATTTAAACTGTCCGTGTTGATAAGTGGCTTCATAACTTCTTAACATAAAAACTCCTAAAATTTTACACTTGCCAATTGCTTTTGTGTTTCATAACCCAACCGAAGTTTTAGCCCCTAAACCCGTGTCTTCTACTAATTGCGTCATACTTCGCGCTTTGGCGATGTCGCCTAGGGCTTTGGCAATAAACGCTGAATCATTGCCCGCTTCTTCAAAACAGGCTTCGAGGTATAAGCTCATATCCTCTTCGGTTTTAAGATGGTCGAGAATGTCCCATTTTTTTAATTGTAAAGCCATTAGTTTTCCTTGAATTCTTTTGCCAGTTTCAACGCTGTTTTAATATCATTGGTTTGGGTTGATTTATCACCGCCTGCCAACAACACAATAATTTCTAGCTCACGTTGAACAAAATATAAACGATAGCCAGCTCCGTAGTGAATACGCATTTCAGAAACACCTTCACCCACAGGTTTTATATCGCCTAAGTTACCCTCTTGTACTCGTCGCAACCGAGCATTAATCCGTGCTTTAGCGGTGTTATCGCGTAGTTTTTCAAGCCAATTATCAAAGGTGTCTGTCGTTAAAACTATCTTCATAATTTATTTAATTGCAAACTCGCTAATTGCTTTCTAATCTCAATTTCTAAATTGCTAGATTCAGCAAACAGTTTATCGAGATTTATTTTAAAGTTGGTCATTTTATTTTCAAATTCAGCGGGTGTAATGTCGGTATATTCGATTTTTACGTCAAAATATTGTCCCGCACTAAACGAATAATTTTTAGCCCTGATGTCCTCGTAAGACACAACCACCGTGAAATCTTCAACAGCTTGATGTTTATTGAATGTGCTAATAATCGTTTGTTCTTCTTCAGGTGACAGTAACGTTTTTTGATTTTTGCCGTCTTTAACTTTTGTTCCCAATTTAGACGCATCCATTAACACGATGTCGCCTTTGGTGTTGGTTTTGTCAATAAACAAAATTGAAACGTTCGTGCCAGTCGTTGCAAAGATATTGCTCGGCATCGACACCACACCACGCAGCATTTTTGATTCAACTAATCGTTCACGGATTTTTTTTTCAATGCCACTCTGAGCTGTTATAAAGCCCGTAGGAACGACAATAGCGGCTTTGCCTTTGTCTGATAACGAAAACATGATGTGTTGAATAAAGAGCAGATAAATTGCCATTTTATCTTTATCTTTTTTAGGCACATTCGGAATGCCAGCAAAAAAACGGTCATGATTTTGGATTGTTCCTAAATTGGTAACATAATCGCTAAAATCTAATTTAAATGGTGGATTTGAAACGATGTAATCAAAGGTCATCAATTTATTGCCGTTTTTGTGATACGGCGCGAGGATGGTATTTCCTTGAATAATATTTTGAATTGAATGGACTAAATTATTCAAAATCAAATTCAAGCGAAGCATACTGCTACTTTTTTGAGAAATATCTTGCGAATAAACCGTACAATTTTTTTCACCAATCGCATGAGCTAAATTCATCAACAATGTTCCTGAACCTGCGGACGGATCATAACAAGTGACATTATTCACAGGCGAATCAACCAAAATGGAAGCCATGATTTTTGATACCGCATGAGGGGTGTAATACTCGGCATATTTACCGCCGCCGTCTTTGTTGTAATCCTTAATCAGGTATTCAAAAATAGTCGAAAAGAAATCAAATTTTTGATCAAAAATTTTCTCAAAACTAAAATTCACCAACGGGTTAATAATAGCTTTGCAGAAATTATCGCGTTTTGAACTGTCGGTGATGTAATTGCTAAGTTCATCAAACAAGGTGATTTTTGCGCCTGTTTCTGTTTTAACTGAGAAAATATCGTTATTGAAAATCGCAATATCTCGTAGGGTATCATCAAATAGTTTTGCAAATGCCTCTTTATTTTGGTTGTTGTACAAGTTACTTAAAAAGTGTTCCCGTTTGAGTTTGGCACTATCTTGATTCACCCGTATCAACAGCATTTCATATTCGTTATCTGAATAGGCTAAAATATCTTGTTCCCAATTTTTAGATTCACTCAATTTAGAATCAATTAATTTCACTTCATACCCAAACTTATCATTCATGAATTTATACAAAAAAACCTGCGTGATAATTTTAAATTCATTACCATCATTCCCTAACCCATACGACGCGCAAACGATTTTCAGATTATCAATGAGTTCTTTAGTTTGAACTGTAAAATCTTGCATTATTATCGGCTTCCTTGATATTCGTTCATATATTCTTTAACTATATGCTCGTTAATGTACTTAATTGATTCAAGAGCGGTTTCAGAGTCTAATTTAATTGTGTGTGTTTTAAAACCATCAACAACCATTCTCTGTGTTGCACTTGAAAAGTAATTTTCATTATCTAATAATTTTAAATTTATTAAAATTAGATTTTCTACTTGACCTTTTATGTGCAGTAAAACTCTTGCAATTTCACTTTCTCTTCTTAAAACAGTGCTTTTTTCTAAAATACGTTTATGAATCCGAGCATATTTCACATCATTGCCATATTTAGCTCTGAGTAAATTATTCTTTCTATTAAGCTCATTGACTTTAGCCGATAGAGTTTGCAGTGCCACGATGTTTTGTTTCATTTCGTCTTGGGTGATTTCATTTAAATTCTTTTTCTCAAATAACCGTTTTAGCTCGTCATGCAAACTAATAAATTCAGGATCGTGCTGGTCAAAGTTTCCATTCAATGCTTCACGAGTTCTTCTTAACGTATCTTTGAGTTGATCAGCAATCACCATTTCTTCTTCTGAAACTTTACGGAACATAAACAATACATTTTCCAATGCTACATTTAGTAAATTCGTGGTGCTGACGTTATTTTGTACCGATTCTCTTACATTCAATAATTCCAAATGCCGCGAAGTTTCATTGTAAAGCTGATTTAATTTATTAAAATCAGTCTTTTCTAAGAGTTCAAAATAACCTGACAAACGAATCAAGTTATACAGGTTTTTAGCGTTACCCAAAACCTTTTTTATGCCTAAAACAGTTTTACGGTCGCTGATTTGGCTAATTTGTTGAGAAAATATTTCAGCATTATTCAAATCATAATGAAAAAGCGTGTCTTTAATTTCTCTAATTTCTTCATCAATTTCTTCTTTAGATTTGAACAAATTGCTGTAGGTTTTCATCTCATCGCCCAGCTCTTTTTGTAATTCATCAAAATAGGCTTTATTGGTAGCGTCAAATTCTTTACTAATATCAGCAAAATCAACTACATAACCGTAGCGATGTTGTTTGTACGGACGATTAACGCGGGTCAAAGTTTGCAGTAAATTATGGTCTTTAATAATCCGTCCGATATAAAGTTTCTTCAATCGTTTAGCATCAAAACCCGTTAGCAGCATATTGTAGACAAACAGTAAATCAATTTGTCCTTCCTTGAAATTATCGACTTCTTGTTTGCGGTCATCTTTACTACCTACATCATGCAAGATTAAAGCGGCTTTCAACGTAGAACTGTAATTAGCACTAAACAATTCAAATAGCTGTTTGGCTTGGTCAGAACTATCACACACCACCATACCACCAATTGAATTATCATCAAACCTTATTCGACTTTTCTGAAAATCTTCGACAATGTAATTGAGCATCGGTTCACAGAATTTTCTATGTGCATAAACAGCTTTTTTATCCAAGTCACCTTTTAAAACTTCGATTTCTTTCAGAGCTTCTTCAAGTTGTATTTTGTATTGGGTTTCTATGCCTTCGCGTACGAGCTTTAACGTGTAACCATCAGCAATAGAATCATTGTAATAATACTTATGAATATAACCACCAAACGTCTCACTAGAGTATCTGCCTTTAATAATTAATGGAGTTCCTGTTAAACCAATCATAATGGCATTTCTATCTGAATTAAATAGATTGGCTAGAAAACTGCCTTTGGGATTGTAACTTCGATGGACTTCATCTAAAAAATAGATGCGCTGAGTATTAATATCATAATCAGTGCTTTTAATAATATCAGTATCATCTTTAAATTTTTGAATATTTACAACGGTAATTTCACTTTTACCTTGTGAATTACTAATGGATTGCTTCAATTTAAAATTAGCAGAAAGCTCCTCTTTCGAATTTACAGAAGATACACTCAATCCTCGGTGATTAAATTCACTTTTTGCCTGATTCATTAAATCAATACGGTCAACGATAAAGTAAAACTTGGGTACAATAGTTTTGCGGTGAAAATAATCAGTTAAGTATTGGACGTTATAAAATGCCAGAGCTGTTTTACCACTGCCTTGTGTGTGCCAAATAATGCCTTTCTTAGAACCATTTTCAATGGTTCGCTCAATGGCTTTAGTAGCAAAGAATTGTTGATAGCGCATGATATGTTTTTCAACTCCTTTCGGTTCTTGAACATAAACAATGCCATACCTTAACATTATAGCAATTCTATCTTTGCAAAACAGTGAGGTTAATATCCGATTAGTTGGAGAATTAGGATTTTTATTAGTTATGAATTCTGGAGAACCTTTAATCGCTGCAAGATTATTATCTTTCAATACGGCATTTTCGATTTCGTTATCCTCTGGATTTAGAAATCGTTCTAAATTTAAATCCTCTTCTCTAAAATAATTAAAATTTACTGATGAATAAGACGTTGACGAATAAAATGCACCTTGAATAGGTTCAATTGATTCTAAATCATATTCCATGTTATTGGAAAAAACTAGAATCTGTGAAATATTAATGAATTTACGAAATTTTTTATTTTTAAAACGGGTATTAATTCTGTCTCTCTCAGCTAATATACCTTCAGAATTATTTGGTTTTTTAACCTCAACAAATGCGAGTGGCATCCCATTAATTAAAATTGTTATATCTGGTCGAAAGTTATCTTCACCATTTTCGTATGTTAATTCAGTAACAACGTGAAATGAATTATTATTAAAATTATTAAAATCAATTAATTTAATTTCTGAGCTTGTAACAAGCATTTTATAGAATGTTTCTCCCAAATCTTCATAATCTAAAATTAACGATATTTTTTTAAGATATATATCGACTGAATTTTGATCTAAAGCTGGATTGATTCTTCGAATGCTTTCAGAAAAAATATCAGTGAAAATATTGGTATCCTTATCGCGTTTTGCTTTACCTAAAGGTAAATAGTTATAACCCAGTCTACACAAGTGCAGTATGGCGGGAATTTTCACTCTGGTATTTTCATTAAAATTCATGCGATTTCTCAAAAGTTCTAGTGATTAAGTAATATTGTAGCGGGAAGAATGTACTGACCATCTTCCCAATTCTAAGATAATACTTGGTTGTTACACAAAATTAAACAAATCGCTTGAATTGCACCTATTGTGTTTTACACGCTTGACTTCGTTAGTTTAAGACCCCCTCTATGGCGTTTATTTTACCGTTTTTAGCCGTTTATTCGATTTTACCCTATCAGCCTATCCATTTTGACATTTAACGATTCTAAAGGGATTCTAGGCGTTAGCAAGACCTAAATCAATCAAACAACCCACTACTGAAGTTCAGGTGTTCGTAAAAAATACGGAGATGCAGCTCACAAAGAACACGTCATTGACCTCCTTTGCCGCGTCTGCGTGGAAACCGTCCGCATTGTCCAATCCCTTCATGCGAGTGTTAGCTTAAATTTTTTACCTTACTAGCCTTCCGCCTTCCAATGTTGGACATTTCATTTGGACACTTCGAAAACATCAGTTTTTTATTATATTTCAAAGAGTTATCTATAGTTTGGACACTTGGACACATAAAATCGCCCTTGTCTTCAATTCAGGTTTAAAGCACACCAGTGGGATTGCTGTGTGTGTTCTCCTTTTTATTAATATTATTTTACTGAAAATAAGTGTCCTTTCATGTCCAACTATCCATTGGTTTGATTTTAAAAGAGAAAAATCACTTTTCGAAGTGTCCAAACAAATGTCCAACAAGTGTCCAAATGTCCAAATTCCCATATAAATATAATAAAAAAGCCTACCACATTGGTAGGCTTTGTGTAAAAAAATAAGATGTTATCTATAGTTATTAGTTACATAAAATCGCAGTTTTCCAGATTTGTGCTGCTCACCAAACCACTGTGTTAAGAGTTTGTTCATATCTGAAATGTCAGCTCTCGAATGTTTCTCAAAACCGATCAAGACAAGAGCATCATGAGCGTTTAAGCGAGTCGGTTTTTGATATTTCCAATCAAACTTTTCATGAAAAGCCGCTGCAAAACGATTTTCTTCTACAAAGTGTTGATTGCTACTTTCTAATAATACTTCCTCTTCTCTAGTAAGCCACCAATTTTGCTCTTGTTTGTAAGAATGCGCTACTTCTGCCCAGACTTGTTGCATATCGATGTTGTGGTAGGCGTTAAGTTTCAAGACGGGGATAACCCAGAATCTCACATTCCCGCTCGAATCTTTTAAAAAATCCTTATCATTAACCGATGCACAGAATACCGTTTGACGCGGATATTTACTTTCACGCTTGGCATAAGGGCGACGGACAATATCGATTTTTTCAGAAATAAAGGCTTTTAATTTAGCAATATCCGATTTTTTAAAAGTTGCATCAAGTTCACCTAGCTCGACAATCCAATGTTCAATCGCTTTCAATATTGAATCTTTTGATTCTAAATCTAAGCTAACCCCATCCTTAATGTATTGATTTAACTCTTTGGGTAATAATGATTTAAACCAACTCGTTTTTCCTACTGATTGTTTGCCTTGAAAGACCAAAACCCCCTTTGACCAGAATTGATAGTCTTTGTTATAAGCAGCCGCCACACAAGAAATAAACCATTTAGATAATAATAAGACCTTTAAATCATTAGAAAAATCATCGCTGGTTTCAATAGTTTCAAATAAATTTTTTAAACGATTTACGCCGTCCCATTTTTTTGATTCAATAAAATCAACGATAGGGTTGTAGCTATTTTCCGATGCAAATTCAGTTGAATAGGTTGATACATCACTAGTGGGCATGCGATTGATTCTGCAGATATTAGTTAATTTTGAAATCGCAATATTATCGCTTTCTGCCCCCGTTATTCTCTGATTATTTTGGTAAAACTCCTCTTCTTTTGAAATAAAATTGTATTTTAAATCAATACCGTATTCTTTTAACAAAACTTTAAAATTGGCATTCGAAGAAATTGGCTTATCGCTATGTGAATGAACAAACAACTCAATTTTAAGCGGCTTATCTGTGGCGGGTTTCTCTATTTCTTTAGGGTTGTATTTTATCGTGCTGTAATCATTATCAAGCGGTTGTTCACGCGGTTGTAATTTCCCACTTTCTAATCCACTCTTAATTGTCGCCCGCGCCTCACCCTCACCTAAACCTGCACTGATAGCGGCATCAAAAAGAGATGATTCAATATAGGCTTCATTAACGTTTGCCCATGTTGCAGAAACGAGTTGAGCTAACACATGCGACGATTTATTTAGTGTGTTATTTCTAGTGCCTTCAACAGCATTGCGCACACTATTAAGTTCGTTTTCAATCACAGTTTTTACATAAGAACTGTAATCACGCTTGCGAGGTATTTGTGTAGCAACGCTATTTTGAGGACTTCGAATAGGTTTTTGAGCGTTTTCAAAAGGTATAATGAGCGGTTGCCAATCTAAGAATGCACCATCATTGTCATGAAACTCAAAATATTGTTCACGCTCCGATGGACAAGCGGGTAGATAGTGCATTCTACAAACATCTTTGCACGCAGGATCAATCAAACCATTTGTGATATCAAAAGCCCATTGGTAAAGAAATGGGTATTTATTTGCGGGGATTGGATTTGAAAGTGGGATTACAACTCTATAAGCACAAGGTTTCTCTTCTGTCGCGTTAGAGAACGTTGTGTAGGCTGCGAATGTAATTTCCATGTTTTGCCAAATAGATAAATCAATCTCATTGGCATGGTCAAAATCTAAAATTAAGAGGCTTGATTCTATGGCATTTCGTTTTAACCGAGTACCATTAAATGTTGCACCACTAATTAGCTGACCATCTTTGTCATTTCTAATTATCGGCTTGCTAAAAATTCCGAGCAAGGAAGCCCATGTTTGGGATTCTTCTCTCGCTGAATTTTCAAATTTGTTGTTAAAAAAAGATATTGTAAATAAGTTACTCATAAAGGTATTTCCCTCATAAAGTGAAATGAAAAATACCTATGGCACCCAAAACCAATGTAACTATAAATTTAGTGTTTCTAACTGAAAATAATCATGTATAACAATATTAATTATAATGTTTTTTCCACAAAACAGGCAAAATCTACGCAAAAAATCATTGCAAGTGATTTTATATATGATATAATCGGTGTTATGAAGTGTCGGATATGACCCTGGAAAGTAATATCGACGTATCGCGCCATAGGCGTTAAAATCTATCAACAGTTACTGCGGTAATACTTCAATATTATCGCAGTTTTCCGTTGACCCAATTATTATAGTAGATTAGAATAATTAAGTCAAATTTGTCCCTCACAACTTTATAGTCTTGAAAGCTGTTAGTACAGCTCGCCGTTGCACACCGCACAATATCACCAATATTTAGAATCCTCATTATTTGATAAGTCATTGATGCACTCGATTTTCTGCCTCATTTTAAAAATCAGTCTAATGAGTTATCTATCAGAATTTTCCCATAGCTAAACCGTTTGTATCCTCTTAGCAGTTTTAAGTGCCCTTAATAAAACATTGCCGCGCCTTTTTTAGCCCATTATCTTTTTCTGGCAAGCGGGTCTCACCATAGATAAACCAACCAAAAGCAAAGCACGATTAAAACTCTATAACACGGTTTTTTTAACTAACCTATTGATACGATAGATAAATCTTAAAATGGATTTAATAAATCAGAAAATCGCTTATAAGTTGCTGTTTTTACGAAAGTAATTGATGTTTTCAGTGTTAGGTATTATATAGGGCTAGTTATTCACTGAAATTACCTTTTTATTTAATTTTATCAATAATTTACAAGGTAAAATCCGATTTATTAAAGTCATTACTTTTGTTGTGTCAAATTTACTGCTATTTTCCCGATTAATGGCTTGTCTATTCTAAGGAATTTTGTGACCTTATCGACCCCAAACCCATAACCACTTAAAAAGTCAGTTATCCATTTCATGCGATTATTTGGTTGCGGAGGTAGAGGCTTAAACCCCGCCGCTGCAATCCGATTGTTACGCTGTTTAATCCACTTAAAACACTCGTTAAGCGATTCAATTGTCACAGGCTTAGAATCACTAACATCGAACCCGTCTGCATTTAATTTGATGTTTAACGCGCTAAAAATTTGAGTTTGCACGACGTTGATCATAATTGGATATTTACGCAAAACAGCGGGTAAATAACTATCCGATTCAAAATCAATTTCTTTGAGTGCTTTCTCAATTAACTTGTTATCGCTTAAAAACAACAAACTTGCCTTATATGCCGCTGCAACTTCAATTTCTCTTGTGAGAACAAATTTAATATTTTCACAAGTCAAATCTAATTTAAAACGATTCTCTATTTTGAATCGCATTAGTTGATTTGATTCTTTAGTCGAACGCTTATGCTTTCTCCGCAAGGCGTTATATTCAACTTCATCAATTGACTGCTCTTTTTGAATGCAATCAATTTTTTCTATAATCACCGCTTCTTTAGCTTCTTTTGAAAGCAAAGCTGCGTCCTCATTCTTACCAATAACAACGCCAGTATTTTTATAACCAGCGTTCTCTAAAAGTTTAATCAAAATATGACGCGCATATTTCTTTTGTTCTATTTCTGATTTAATGAGGTCAATAATAAAATTATCCAAATCAGAAAGCCCGCTGCCGCGTTCAATTTCTTTTTTGAGAACCTCGACCGTGTGAGTAATAAATTCATTA
>Ga0316610_1000356_pt1 | contig 11425 bp, 13 predicted proteins | sample MIS2017111B_MG_FD_207677 | JGI IMG/M metagenome (GOLD analysis project Ga0316610, IMG submission 207677) | Microbial mat bacterial communities from Middle Island sinkhole, Lake Huron, Michigan, United States - MIS.2017.111B | ecosystem: Environmental > Aquatic > Freshwater > Lake > Sediment... | reverse complement strand
GCAAACGTGCACAAAATATACGCCGCCGATTTTGTTGCCGATAACGAAGGAACAGGAATTATTCACATTGCAGCTTATGGTCCAGACGACTTTGAGTTAATAAAAGATCGAAATTTACCTGTTTTATTGTGTTTGAACGAGCATGGCGAGGTTCTTGAAGATCTTGATCCAGCTCTTAAGCCAGTGTTTGGCATGAAGTATGAAAAGGCCAATCCACTTATCAACGATATTCTTGAAAAGAAAGATTTACTTTTTGCTACCGTACAATACGCTCATAAAGTTCCATATTTCGATAGAGATGGAAAAAAAGTGTATTATGCACCGCAAACAAGTTGGTTTATTGCAGAAACAAAATTAAAAGATTCTTCTCTTGAATTGAACGAACAAACAACGTGGCATCCTGAAAATTTCAAGCATGGTCGATTTGGAAAAGGGTTAGAAACTGCACCAGATTGGTCTATTTCTCGAAACCGTTACTGGGGAAGCCCTATGCCTGTTTGGCAAACTGAAGATGCCTCAAAAACATTGTTTATCGATAGCGTTGAAAAGTTAGTTAAACACACAGTGAACCCAATTTATCGCATTTTGAATACTCGTGATTTACGTCCAGAATTTTACGATGATCATAAAACCGTTATTGTTAGTGATTCTTCAGCAAAACTACCACTTGGGCTGAACGCAACACAATATCGCAGTAAAGCACTTACTGAAGTACGCCGCCAGAAACAGCTGGAAATTCAAAAATTTGCATACCACGCACAGCATATTTTAGATGAAATTAATGAGCTTTTTGAAAAGTACGATACCGTTCAACTTCTCTTCAACGAAGACGAGCAGCGGTTATGGACAACGTGGCTGCTTACCCTTCATCCGAATAGTAAAAAAGTGAGTGAAGTGTTCTATTTCTACAAACAAGTGCATAAAGAGTTTGACGAATATGTTCCAACGAATGGTATTCAACTTCTCGATTTGCATCGACCAATGATTGATGATATTTTGTTGCAAGATAAAGTTGGCAATATTTACACCAGAATTCCTGAAGTGCTTGATTGTTGGGTAGAAAGTGGTTCAATGCCATGGGCTTCTTGGCACTATCCTTTTGAAAACAAAGAATTTGTAGAACGCAATATTCCCGCTGACTGGATTGGTGAATCACAAGATCAAACACGTGGTTGGTTCCGTGCTCTTCACGTTTTAAGTAACGGAGTATTTGGAAAACCTGCATTCAAACAAGTAAACACGTTCGGTCTTGTTTTGGCTGCAGATGGGCAAAAAATGAGTAAATCGAAGAAAAATTATTCCGACCCTCAAGTATTGCTCGATAAATACGGATCGGATGCATTGCGTGCTTATTTACTTGCTTCACCTGTACTGAATGCTGAAGCGTATAGTTTTGTAGATCGAGATTTAGAAACTACATTCCGCTCTACCACCTTATTGTTGGCAAATAGTATTCAATACATTACCTACATTTCTGATGTATATAAAAATGAACCAGTTCCAAAAACAATCAAACATCCGTTAAATCAATGGTGGTTGGCTCGTACTCAGCAATATTCATTGGCTGTTCATGCTCATCTTCAAAAGTATGAAATTATGGATGCAATGCGGCTTGTTGTTCCTTATTTGGAAGAATTTTCAACCTGGTATATTCGCCGAAGTAAAGACATATTAACAACGCATGGTGCTGAAGTTACGCTTACGTTGCAAAAAACAATGCGTGAATTTGCTATTGCTACCGCATCTCTTCAGCCATTTAATACCGAGCGATTATGGAGTGCTTTGCAGCCAACAAGTCTTGAATCTGTTCATTTAACCGATTTTGATCAGCCCGAGCAATTAGCTGAAAAACAACATGAAATAGTACAAAAAATGGAAACTATCCGTGCCTTGGTAAGTAGCGTTCACGCTGTTCGTAAAGAGCAAAATATTCGCGTACGCCAGCCAATGTATGTTGATATGACTCAATTTGATATGGGTGGTGAATTATGGTCAGATATTTTCTTACAAGAATGTAATTTATTGGTAAAAGATTTGTCTCGAACAGAAGGAGAATTATGGACATCAGAAAATGAATTGTACGGATCTATTAAGCTTGATTTACTCATCGATCAAGATTTAGCAGTACTTGGTTTCACTCGTGATTTTGAACGTGCAGTACAAGACTTTCGAAAGAAACAAGGGTTCCGTGCTGGTCAATTGGTACAAATGCATTGGCAACCTGTTGATATTATCGATATCGAGGTATTTCAACGAGTATTGAAAGAATTAGATTGGGCGAAACTGAATGTTGAGATTTCTTGGGTTGAAGCTGGTACAGAAAACGCACTTGATTCTACCCTCGATAAAAAATTTGTAGTAAAAGGACTTGCAACCATTTTAGTTGATAACTAGGACTATTCCCCCTCCGTTTTATGTCATCACAAACACCTCACACAGAAGCTGAGCAGCCCTCTTTTCTTTATCCAAAAGAGAATCAAAAACCATCGTATCATACTATTCTTGCTTACGGTTTAGTTGGCTTATTTGGCCTGTCTGGTTATATTTTTGGAGGTATTGTTGGTTCTGTTCTTGCTTTATTTATCAACAAAAACCTTCTTTTTCCGTTGGTGTATTTTCCCGAATTTTTAGGGCTTATTTTTGCTATTGGTGCTGCGTATCACATTATACTGAAGCAGTCGTTTTTATCATTTATTACCACATCTAAACGTATTTCAATACGCACATTTTTTGTGGCAGCGGGTGTGTGTTTTTCTGTACTAGCTGCGGTTGATGTAGCCTTCTTTTTCATCTCCTCACTCCTTGGTTATTCTTCCTTTACTCCACAATTTTCTGCTGAAAATATATCAGCTTTTTCTCTTAAATTGGTACTTATATTTATTCCAGTTTCTATTTTTTTTGTTATTCAAACCTTGGCTGAAGAACTTTTTTTTCGCAGTTGGCTCAGTAAATTTTTTGGACTTTTTCACCTGCCATTTCCTGTTATTGCGGTATTAACATCTCTTCCATTTGCTTTTGTACACGGCAGTAACCCCGAGGCAGCTGAATACGGCTTTTTCTATTTCATCATTCTGTTTGTATTGGCGGTAACACTATCGCTGCTTGTATATAAAACAAACGGGCTAGAGGCAGCTTGGGGAGTGCATTTTGCCAATAACATGTACGCTTTTTTTATCGTTTCGTATCCATCATCAGTAATTCAAACACACCCATTGTTTCAATCCAACTCTAACATCGTTCTTGAAAGCTCGGCAGTTTCAGTATTCCTTGGCTTTTTGATAGCGATGGTGGTTAGAAGGAGGGTGGAAAAAGTGTAAATGATTTGAAAAGCCCTCTTTTATTTTTAGTTTGACAAACTTATGGAATCAAGATAAACTTTATATGTTTTAATTAACATATTTGTTATATAAATGAAATACTTTGAATTTTATCAATACTTTAGAACATTTCCTCTTTTTTCGTACGGGGAAGTTAAAAAGGTGTTTCCCAATCTCAATTCTATTCAGCTTGTAAGATGGCAAAAAGAGGGTTACATTAAATCAGTAATTCGTGGTTTTTATGTTTTGGCAGATTTTGAGAAGACTTTTACGTTGAACGAAACGTTTTTATACCTCATTGCCAATAAAATTCGTCAACCATCATACATTTCTCTAGAAATGGCTTTATATTGGTATAACATTATTCCAGAAGGAGTTTATCTCATAACTTCCGTAACCAGCAAAACTACTACTGAGCTTACCTCAAGTTTTGGTAAATTTAGTTTTAGAAAAATAAAAAACAACCTGATGTTTGGCTACAACATAGAGACTTTTGAAAATTACAATTACAAAATTGCCAGTTTGGAAAAAGCTATTTTAGACTATTTATATTTAAACCCAAAAATTGAAGCACAAGAAGACTTTGAGGGTTTACGGTGGAATGTATCGGAATTAAAAGAAAAACTCAATGTGGATAAATTTAACCTTTATCTTCAAGCCTTTAACAAAAAAGCTTTGGATAAAAGAGCTAAGAAGTTTGTGCAGTATTTAGAAACAGTTACGTTATAGCAGTAGCTTTAACAGCCTCATACACCTTATTAGCCTTTTTATCGAAAGAGTGGAATTCGTAGTCCTCAATAACAGCTTTTTGTATTAAATAACAGTCTACAATGTCTAACGTGGTATCTCGATATGTAGCGAGTGTTGGTAGTAGTGTATTTAAATTTTCAAAAGTAAAGCAATTTAGTTCAAGTAAAGAATTGATGCTATTAAACACTTCTAATCTTGTAAGTTGATATATATTGCCCGTCAATACATACACTAGCTCGAATAGCACAGCTTTATCTACAAATAGTTCTATGTTTTTATCGAGTGCGGAATCAATTACAGCTAAAACATGTTTTACATGGTCAGAATTATCTTGAATTAGTATTCGAGCTAAAAAATTTGTATCTAAAATATATTTTGTCATATTGGTCATTATTTTTGATTAAAATGATCTTTTTTAGCCAATTCAATTTGTTCTTCTAAGGTTAAATTTGTTTTTATTTTTGGTTTTACTGAACCAAGAAGCTGGTTTATTTTATTCTTCACCTGTTTTTTTTGATTAAAAAGTTGCATAGCATCATCAGCTAATCCGATAGTAATTATATCACCGTAATTGATACCGAGATCTTTTAAAAAAGCTTTTGGTAAGGTAATTTGACCCTTTCGAGACACTTTTACACTTTTTATTTTTTGCGAAGTAACTGTTACTGACATATGCTACATAATAACAAAGTAAAGAAAATATGTCAAGTAAAGAAAAATGAGAAAGACACGTTTATTTTATAAGAAATATCAAAAACCCCTGAAATAAATTCAGGGTGGCAAATGATTAAACTGTAATAATAACTACGACAAATTACTTGCGATTTCGTTCATTTCTTGGGTAATTTTTGCCTGACGCATGCGGAAGAATGAAAGTTGCAATGCTTGGTTCATTTTCTTCGCATTTTCTGTTGCCTGATTCATGGCAATCATTCTAGCTTTTTCTTCGCTTGTTTGCGTTTGAATAACAGCCAAATTCAAGAACGACTGTAAATACTGGTGAATTAATTCCTCGCCAATATCTTCCACGCTTGAATCGAATCGGTAGTCGTGTTCAGGTCTTTGATTTTCATCAAATTCAGCGTTATTTTTTGTTGAAAGAGGGAAAATAGTTTCAGTTGTAACTTTTCCATCAAGCGTCAAAAATGTTGCTTTTACGGTACGAATGGTTTTATCTTCCTTGTATTTCTTCAATATCAGCTCAGAAAGGGCTAAAATATCGTATTCATCGAAATCTTTGGTTATTTCCAAAAATGCAGCGTAAATAGTACCACCTTGTCTGCTCACATTTTTCAATGCTGGTTTATTGATGGTAATAATTTCAACCTGATTTGAATCTTGTGGATCAATACCGTCTTCTTTCAAGCTTTTGTAGGCAGCGAAGGGAATACTTCTGTGAAGTCCACCACAAAACCCACGAGTTGGTCCAACAATTAACAGAAGAGTTTTTGTTGCTTTTGGTCTTGACTGAAATACATCGTGTTGGGGTAGGTGGCCTTGTAAGGTTTGTTCCAACTGCTTCATCTGATTTAAATGCTTATGAGCGTACTTACTTTTGGCTGAATTTTTCTTATACCGAATTGCAGCTACTGTTTGCATAGCTTTGGTAAGCTGTGAAGTGCTTTTAATCGATTTAATTCGTCCTTTCAGTTGTTGTAAAGTAGCCATAATGGTGTGCTTTTATTCAATGTATTAGGCAGCCTTTGCATTTTCTAATGAATACAAATATTCATCTACTGCAGTTTTAATTCCAGCTTCAGCTTCATCTCCCCAAGTTCCTTTGTTTAATGTTTTTACCAATTCAGCGTGATGTGAATTCAAAAATTCTGTAAGTCCTGCAACCCATTTTGCAATGTTTGAGGTTCCAAGTTCATCTAAATAACCTTTATTTGCAGACCATACAAGTACGGTTTCTTCCGCGAGCGAGTAAGGATTTGTTGGAGGTTGTACTAGTAGCTGTGTAATTGCTTCACCACGAGTTAATTTGGCTTGAGTTTGTTTGTCTAAATCTCCTCCAAATTTTGAAAAGGCAGCCAATTCACGATACTGAGCAAGTTCTAATTTTAAGCTTCCTGCAACTTTTTTCAAGTTTTTTGGTTGAGCTGCACCACCCACACGGGTTACGGAAAGACCAGGGTTTACCGCAGGTCGAATACCGCTGTTGAACAATTCAGATTCCAAATAAATTTGCCCATCAGTAATAGAAATTACGTTGGTTGGAATGTAGGCCGAAACGTCTCCCGCTTGAGTTTCAATAATAGGAAGAGCTGTAATAGATCCTCCACCAAAATCTGCACTCAGCTGAGCAGATCGCTCGAGTAATCGTGAGTGTAAATAAAATACATCTCCAGGGTAGGCTTCTCGCCCTGGTGGTCTTCGGAATAACAAACTGAGTTGTCGGTATGCCCATGCGTGTTTGGTTAAATCATCATACACAACAAGTACATCTTTTCCTTGATCCAAAAAGAATTCAGCAATAGAAACACCAGCGTATGGTGCAAGATATTGCAAAGAAACAGGGTCAGCAGCTGAAGCAGTTACCACAGTAGTGTAGTTCATGGCTCCGCTATCAGTTAATCGGCGAATAATTTGTTTTACTCGTGATTGTTTTTGTCCAATTGAAACGTATACACAAAGGATATCTTTTCCTTTTTGATTCAAAATAGTATCAATAGCTAATGTTGTTTTCCCTGTTTGTCTGTCACCAATAATCAACTCACGTTGACCAAGACCAACGTTTACCAACGCATCAACCACTAAAATTCCCGTTTGTAATGGCCGCGTTACTGGATATCGTGTCATAACACCTGAGGCAATACGCTCTAGTGGCATAGCTTTTGCAGCCAAACCTGGAACATATTGAAGCCCATCAAGAGAAACACCAAGCGGGTTTACTACACGAGACAAAATGTTAGAATCTACTTTTACCGACAAAATTTCGCCAGTTGATCGCACACTTAATCCTTCAGAAATATCTGAATAGTCATCCAAAACTAATAAACCAGTTCTCTCTTTTTCAAGGTTGAAGGCAACTGCTGTAATTTGTTTTGTTGGGTGTTCAATAATAACAATTTCGTTAAAGCCAACTTTCGTAAGACCTTCAGCGTAGGCAACACCATCTTGAATGGAAGTTATAATTCCAACATGAGTGTGCTCAGGAGCAGCATCAGCGTGTAAAATACGGTTTTGAATATCGGGAATAAAAGACATATCGGGAATTTCAGGGTAAAAATAAATCTGGATTATTCATCCAAATAGGGAAGTAAATGAACTACAACGTAACCTTGTTGAATAGTGAATCCATTTGATAACTTAAATTGAAAGCAAGCTCTTCATCGCGAAACTCAATAAGCAAGCCAACTAAAAGAGATTCATCAACCTTGTATTGAAAAGGGTGTGAACCAAATTTTGCTACTAATTTTTTTTCTAGTAGTTGTTTTGTTTGTTCAGAAAGTTTGTGTGAAGTGGTAATACGAATATTGTTCATATCAATGCATCCTATAATTTGTTGATAATTTCAGCGAATACTTGATCGGAAACTTCTTTGCTTAAATTCAAATGAGCTAACGATTTTTTGCTAATATCTTTAATAATAACAATACTTTCTTGTTGTGCTTTTGAACTTGCATCTTGCAGAATTTGTGTAGCTTTGGTTTGAGCCTCAGCAACAACACGTTCTCCATACTCAACAGCGGCTTGAATAATACGCTCTTTTTCTGGTTCAGCTTCACCACGAGCTGCGTCAAGAATTTCACGAGCTTGTTGTTTTGCTGCCTGAATAAGGTTTTCAATTTCCTCATCAGCATTCGATTTTTGCTTCTCAAGCTCATCTTTTTCAGCTAAGGCTTTTGCTATAGCATCTTCACGTTCCGTTAGGTATGTTGATACTTTTTGAAACACGAACTTATCGAGCACCAACAGAGCAATGATGAAACTGACAAGATAAAAAAGAATTTGCCAAATGTTAATTCCTAAAGCGTCCATATAAATAAATAATTAGTTTTGTGCGAACAGAGTGTTTTGCACAAGTAGCTATTACGCAACAAACTTAATAATGAATCCAGATAATACTGCAAAAATAGCCAAAGCTTCAGCAAACGCACAGAATAAAATAGCAGCAGTTTGAATTTTAGTAGCAGCTTCTGGGTTTCTACCGATAGAATTTACAGCGTTACTTCCAATCATACCAACAGCAAAAGCTGGAGCGATAATACCTAAGCTAACAACAGCTGCAAAGGCAATTTGAGAGATTTGTTCAATTGTCATATAATAAAAATACAAAAAAATAATAAAAAAACTTAGGATTCGTGTGCAATCCTAAACAAAAAGAAGAAATATTATGTGTTGTTCTTCGCTTTGTTCAGTACTGCAAGCCAGCCTGAATAGAATATTAATGTTCTGCTTCAGTTGCTGCCATAGAAACAAAAATAGACATTAAATTTACAAAAATATAGGCTTGAAGAAGAGCTACAAAAAACTCCATTAAAATAATAAACGTTGGTACTGGAGCTCCACCACTTAAGGCGGCAACAACAACTAATAGCACTTCACCAGCAAAAATATTTCCAAACAATCGAACACTGAATGAAATAAGCCTTACAAATTCAGAGATAAGCTCTAAAATTCCAATAAAAGCATGAACAGGTCCGTGTTTAACAGAAAAGAATTTACCCATGTATTTTTTGAACCCAAGTGCAGAAAAACCTGAATATTGAATAGTTAAAAATGCAATAATTGCTAAGGCTATAGTTGCGTTTAAGTCGGTGGTTGGGGCTCGGAAATAAGGAACAAACACTTCTTTTTTATCAACAATTTCGTTGAAACCAAGTTGCATAACACCTGGTAGTAAACCAAACCAACTTCCAAACACAATGAATAAGAAAAGAGTTATAACCAACCCTAAATATTTTCGTGCTCTGTTTTCTCCAACTGCTTGTTTTACAATTTTTTCTAGAAATGAGTAAAGGAGTTCAACAATCAACTGAGGGCGACTTGGAACTCCTGTTTTTCGAAGAGTGCTGTTTACGTAAACACCAAGTAAAAACAAGGTTGCAAGAACAAGCATACTCCCAAGCATCGAGTTGGTCACTACAAATTCCCCTATATGTGCAATAGGTTCAGCTTTAAGCGATACGTGTATTTCAGACATCAAGTTTTTATCAAAATTTATAACATGTTATTCACATTATTGTGATTTTTTGTTTGCATCAAGTTCTTCCAAGCTTCCAATCATGTAAAAATCGGTTTCGCTGAAGGTGTCGAATTCACCAGAAACTAAGCGTTTGAAATCGGCAACAGTTTGCTGAATAGAAACATAAGTTCCTGGGTTTCCTGTAAATTGTTCAGCAACGTGAAATGGTTGAGTCAAAAATCGTTGAATTTTACGAGCACGCATAACAGTTAATCTGTCTTCATCGCTTAATTCATCAATACCTAAAATTGCAATAATATCTTTCAATTCCTTGTATTTTTGAAGAATACGGCGAACTTCACTTGCTACTTCAAAATGTTCTTGCCCAACAACTTCAGGACTTAACGCATTTGAAAATGATGTAAGCGGGTCAACAGCTGGGTATAATCCTTGTTCAGCAAGTGATCGCTCTAATACCAAGGTTGAATCAAGATGGGCGAAGGTTGTTGCTGGAGCTGGGTCGGTGTAGTCGTCAGCTGGTACGTAAATAGCTTGTACCGAGGTAATAGAACCATTTGTTGTTGAAGTAATGCGTTCTTGTAATTTACCCATTTCTTCAGCCAAATTTGGTTGGTATCCTACTGCTGATGGAAGGCGACCAAGTAAGGCAGAAACTTCGCTTCCAGCCTGAGTGAAACGAAAAATATTATCTACAAATAATAGAACATCTTTTCCCGATTCATCGCGGAAGTTTTCGGCAATTGTTAATCCAGTTAAGGCAACACGTAAACGAGCTCCTGGTGGTTCGTTCATTTGTCCAAATACCAAGGCAGTTTTTTCAATAACACCACTTTCTTCCATTTCACGGTACAAATCATTTCCTTCACGAGTACGTTCACCAACACCTACAAATACTGAATATCCAGCGTGGTACCGTGCGATGTTGTAAATAAGCTCTTGAATAATAACAGTTTTTCCAACTCCTGCTCCTCCGAAGGCACCTACTTTTCCTCCTTTAATGAACGGACACATTAAATCGACAATTTTGATACCTGTTTCTAAAATTTCTAATTTTGGCGACTGTTCCTCAAGTGTTGGTGCGTTTCGGTGAATACCTAGTCTTCGTGCATCTGCTGGAAAATCACCTTTTCCGTCAACAGGCTGCCCAATTACATTCAAAATACGACCCAAAACTTGTTCTCCAACTGGAACCATAATAGGCCCGCCGCTATCAATAGCCTCATCTCCCCTGGCAAGACCTTCGGTTGAATTTAACGCAATTGTTCGAACGATACCACCTCCAGTGTGCTGCTGAACCTCAAATGAGTAGACCTGACCGTTTTTATTCACGGTAAGAAGATTTTCTAAACGAGGAAGGTTTCCTTCTGGAAAGGCAACATCAACAACAGGTCCGATAATTTGTGAAATAGTTCCAGTAACTGACATAAAATAATGAATAATGAATAGTAAATGAGGATCTCAATATCTAAAATATCTGTTTTGTTATTTGCTGATTTCTTTGTACCACTGGTATTTAGCAAGTCGTTCTTCAGCAAGTAAATAAACTTCACTTACCGTTGGCTCGTAATGTCCAGCTGATTCAAGGGCTTTGGTTATTGCGTCCTGAATTTGTTGGCGTTTTTGCTGAACAAACTGAGGAGTTACTAATCCTGGCTGACCTTTTTTTGCAACTGTTACTTCTTGAGCTGCAGGGCAACTTATTTCCACGTTTTTATTTTTTACGTGAAGTAAACCACCGTGGGTGAAGAATAATTCTATAACTCCATCAGCACGCTCAATTTCTACTTCAGCAATTTCAAGAGTACATATCAAATCTTGGTGACCTGGAAGAATTTGCAATTCGCCTTCGCTGCTGTGTACTTTAAGGCTAGTAGCCTGAGAGCTAAACAACAACGATTGAGGTGTAGCTAGAGTTACATTCATATCTAATACCATCAGACTTACCTTTTATGATTTAGTCAAAGCTATTTCTATAAGAATGATAAAAACTAGATTACTGTGTTCAGTAGATTACCTTAGAAACCTTTAAAATCAAGTATTTTTGACAATTTTTATTTTTTTATCATATTTTTATTTATAATAATAAGAATTATTTCTTTTAATTTTTTTCTAAAAAATAGAATTTTTAGTTCTCTTTTTAGCATATCTTTACAAATTTATATTATTGAAATAAGAATTAAACAAGAACTTTTTTTATGTTTAGTAA
>Ga0316610_1000353_pt1 | contig 11454 bp, 3 predicted proteins | sample MIS2017111B_MG_FD_207677 | JGI IMG/M metagenome (GOLD analysis project Ga0316610, IMG submission 207677) | Microbial mat bacterial communities from Middle Island sinkhole, Lake Huron, Michigan, United States - MIS.2017.111B | ecosystem: Environmental > Aquatic > Freshwater > Lake > Sediment... | reverse complement strand
GAGGTTGTGAAACAATTTATTCAGAAAGGGGTATCGGTTGATGCGGTATTTGCCCATAATGATAATATGATTCTGGGAGCGATTGAGGCGTACGGTTCCAAAACGCCCAAGCCGATGTTTGTGGGATTTGATGCGATTCCTGAAGCAACCGAAGCGGTTAAGCAGAAAAAACTGACTGCCACCATTGCCCAGAAGCCTGAAATCATGGGCGCGAGGGCTGTTCAGACTGCGACTCAGGCGCTCAGGGGAGAAAAAGTATCCAAAGCCCTGCCGGTGGAATTGGATCTGATTGAGAGATAATATGAAAGCATTCAGAGGCATCAAACAGACCTTTTATCTGATTGTGGGATTACTGCTTCTGTTGTTCTGCGCGGGATATATTCAGATTGCCATTTTCGTCAATAATATGGCAGATAGTTCGGCAGAAGAGCAGACAGCGTCATTCATCTCAAATGATATAAATCAGTTGGAAAAAGAGTTCTGGAAACTCCGATTTTGGGGCAAAGTGATTCATACGGAACAGCATCCTGACGCGGACAGATATTTCGGAAGAACGATAGAATATGTTAAAAAAAGCATAACTACGTTCAATCCGAGATTTTTTAAAGAGAAATTTTCGGGGAAAATGGAGAAAATATCTCTTCTGATAGCCGCGTATGAAGGTGCTTTCAACCGGCTGACTCAGCTTAAATCCAATCGGAAGCTGAATCTGGTAAAACTGGACTCAAATTATCGGATGCTTGCCTCTGTAGTGATGATGACCAACGATCCGGGTTTTGCAACGCCGCTCAGAAACTCGGATCGTTTTCTGAATAATTATCTTCAAAACCGGCGGGAATCGGAATATCAGGCGTTTCTGATGAATTTCGATCTGTTGAAGAAAAAACTGTCTGCAACGGAATTGGTGGATAACCGCTTGAAGTCGTATATGGTTAATATCGAAGATTTTATGGGGTATGATTTTACGCTCGAATCCGAAAGCAGAAAGATCAACAAAGAATTTGATGCCATCAGCCTTGAGTTGACCAATCTGTTTGCCGCAATGTCTCATATTGCTCAGCAATTGTCCGAAGAAGCCATTTTAACCGGAAATAACCTGAGACTGACCCTGCACCAGTTATTTCTGCTTTCCGGCATCATCATGTTTGTGCTGCTCATCCTGATTCTCAGTGTGATAGAAAAGAAAATCATCAATCCGATAAAGTATCTGTCCATCGTCATGGGGCAGGTAAAAGCCGGGGATGCCGATGTCCGGTTTGTTTCTGAAATAACTAATGAAATCTCCGATTTGGGATTTGCCTTCAATGATATGCTGGATACCATGAACCGGCATCGCTTTCATCTTGAGGATTTGGTATCAACACGCACCGCCGAGCTTGAAACGGCAAAACGTCAGGCAGAGCAAGCCAACAGTTCCAAAAGCGAATTTCTTGCCAACATGAGCCATGAAATCAGAACCCCGATGAATGCGATTCTCGGATTCACAGAGCTGCTGTCTTCGCTGATCAAAGACGGACAGCAGAAAAGCTATCTTCAGGCGATTCAATCCGGCGGCAAAAGCCTGCTGACGCTGATTAACGATATTCTTGATTTATCCAAAATCGAAGCCGGAAAGTTTGAACTACAGTATGAGCCGGTCAATCCGTATACGATTTTTGATGAAATCAGACAGATTTTTGCACTCAGAATATCGCAGAAGAATCTTGATTTTATTATGGAAGTTTCAGAAGATATTCCTGAAAGCCTTCTTCTGGATGAAGTCCGGCTCAGGCAGGTGCTGTTCAATCTGATCGGCAATGCGGTAAAATTTACGGATAAAGGGCATATCAGGATTTCTGCGAACCTAACCCCCCGGCCCCCTTCCCTGAAAGGGCAGGGGGAGATGTCCCCCTCCGCAAAAGGGCAGGAGGAGCCTCCCCTCTCCGTTTCGGAGAGGGGCCGGGGGAGAGGTCGGGGCAGCTCAGTTGATTTGTTGATCGCCATTGAAGATACCGGCATCGGCGTTGCGGCTGACTCTCAGCAGAAAATATTTGAAGCCTTTTTACAGCAGGAAGGGCAGAGTACCCGCAAATACGGCGGAACAGGTCTCGGGCTGGCGATTACCCGCCGGCTGGTTGAAATGATGAACGGAGATATTTCGCTTAAAAGCGAGCAGGGAAAAGGAAGCATCTTTGAAATTGCGCTTCATAATGTTGCGGTGTCCGTATCTGTGCCAAAAGCAGAGTCGGATAAATTGGCAGATGCAGACAATATTATTTTTGAAAATGCAAACATACTGATAGCCGATGATATTGAAGCAAACCGCCTTCTGCTCAGGGCATTTTTTCATAATATGAACTTAAATCTCACAGAAGCCGAAGACGGGCAGCAGACAATTTCAAAAGCCGAACAATATCAGCCGGATATTATTCTGATGGACATCAGTATGCCGGTGATGGATGGATATCAGGCAACCCGGCGGCTGAAAGAAAGCAAAACTTTGAAACGCATTCCTGTCATTGCGCTGACCGCACGCGCTATGGCGCAGGAAAAAGAGCGGATTATGTCCGCGGGCTTTGACGGGTTTCTCACAAAGCCGGTTCAGCGGGCGGAGTTGTTTAAAGAACTCTCCCGATTTATTCCGTACATTGTTAAAGAGAAGATTTCGGACAACGTAGGGGCGAATAATTATTCGCCCCTACCGACGGAAACTGTTGAAAAACTGCCGGAAATTATTGAGCGGCTTGAAAATGAATTTTTCCCGTTATGCAGCAGCGCCCGCGAAAGCGGAAATTTTGCCGATATTGAAAATTTTGCCAATCAGATCACAGCTTTCGGCGAACAGTATTCATTAAATACGCTGATTGATCTGGGCAAAAATCTGCTGGTGTATGTCGGAAATTTTGACATTGACAACATTGAGACTGCCCTTAATTCCTATCCCAAACTTGTTGAACAGATCAGAACCACAGGAAAGAAAACATAATATGGAAACTTCAGAACCCGGAAAAACCATGACATGGGAAATCAGCCGCAATCATATCCTTGAACGCCTTGCTGTGGGAGAATCGTTTCATACAGTTTTGGAACTGATTGCCAAAGCTGTCGAGCAGGAAAAAGAAGGCTATCTTTGTTCCATTATGATTTCAGACGATCAGGGAAAACGTCTGCTGCATGGCGCGGCGCCCAGTCTCCCTGAGTTTTACAATCAGTCAATTCACGGACTGAACATCGGCAGCAGCGTAGGCTCAGCCGGAACAGCGGCTTATACCGGAAAGCGCGTGGTGGTTGAAGATGTTCAGACCCATCCCTATTGGAATGCGTTCAGAAATTTGGCGCGGAAGGCAGGCATCAGATCGTGCTGGTCCGAACCGGTTTTAGCTTCAGCCGGAAACGTCATCGGAACGGTTTCCATCTATCACCGCGAACCCAAATCCCCCAGCAGACAATCCATCGGATTGATGGAGGCAGCCGCACGTCTTGCCGGTGTTGCGATTGAGCGCAGACTGAAAGATGGTGAATTGCGTAAAAGCGAGCGTCATTTTCAACTTTTTTTCGATCAGGCGCCTGTGGGAATCGCCATCAAATCCGCAGATAGGAACAGCTGGAGGGTCAATAAGACTCTGGCAGATTTCTGGGGATATACAAAAGAAGAAATCGAATCCATGTCTATTCCGGAACTTATGAAAAGAATTACGCCGGTATATAATCTTAACGCCACCATGAAACAGATAGATAAAATTCTTTCCGGCGAGATGATCAGCATTGAAAGAGAAATAGCATACATCCGAAAAAGCGGAGAACTTGTGTGGGGAGATATAAAACTCATTCCCATCATGGGTGAAAAAGGGGAGCATTTATCGCATATATTGACCGTTCAGGATATTAATCAGCGCAAAAAAACAGAAAGCAATCTTTTACAGGCAAAAGAAGAATGGGAACGGACTTTTGACGCGGTTCCCGATATGATTGCGATTTTAGACAAACGGCATCGGATTGTTCAGGTTAATAAAGCTATGTTGTCCACCCTGAATATTCCGCCGGAAATGTGCATCGGAGAGGCATGTTATGACATTGTTCACGGATCAGATGAAATTCCCGAATATTGTCCTCATGTGCGATTACTGAAAGACGGAAAAATCCATACGGCGGAAGTTTATGAGAAAAAGTTGGATGCCTATCTGAACATCACCGTATCGCCGCTGCATGACAAAGATAAGAATCTTTTCGGAAGCGTACACATTGTCCGGGATATTACGGAGCGCAAACGCGCCGAAAAAGCCTTAAAACAGGCAAAGGAATATTCAGACCTGATTTTCAAGCTTGTTCCCAGTCCGATATTCACGGTGGACAACAACAAAAATATCAGCAGTTGGAATAAAAAAGCTGCGGAATTGACCGGTTATGATGCGGAAGAGATTATCGGCAAGCCCTGCACGACATTTATGATAGCGCCTTGTAAAGGAAAATGCGAATTATTTGCACAGGATGTTTCAAAACCGATTATCGGCAAAGAAAGCACGATCCGAAAAAAAGACGGAACAATTCTGGTTGTTCTGAGAAATTCGGATTATCTCAAAGATTCCGAAGGAAATATTATCGGCGGCATTGAAAGCTTTGAAGATATAACCGAGCGCAAGCTCATGGAAAAAAAATTGATAAAAGCCAAAGAGTCCGCAGAAATTGCCAGTCGCACCAAGTCTGAATTTCTTGCCAATATGAGCCATGAAATCAGAACGCCGATGAATGCGATTCTGGGATTCACCGAGCTGTTGTCTTCTCTGGTGGAAGACGAGCAGCAGAAAAGCTATCTTCAGGCAATTCAGTCCGGTGGCAAAAGCCTGCTGACACTGATCAACGATATTCTGGATTTATCCAAAATCGAAGCCGGTAAAATGGAAATTCAATATGAGCCGGTCAATCCGCATACTATTTTTGATGAAATCAGACAGATTTTTGCCTTAAGAATCTCTCAGAAGAATCTTGAGTTTATCATAGAGGTTGACAAAGATATTCCCGAAAGCCTGATGCTGGATGAAGTCCGGATCAGACAGGTAATGTTCAATCTGATCGGCAATGCCATCAAATTTACGGAAAAAGGACATATTAAAATCAGTGCGAACCTAACCCCCCAACCCCCTTCCCTGACAGGGAAGGGGGAGACTCCCCTCTCTGCTTCGGAGAGGGGCAGGGGGAGAGGTGTTGATTTGCTGATTATGATAGAAGATACGGGTATCGGGGTTCCGGCGGAATCTCAGGAAAAAATATTTGAGGCATTCCTCCAGCAGGATGGTCAGAGTACCCGGAAATACGGCGGGACCGGGCTGGGACTGGCAATTACCCGGCGGCTTGTTGAAATGATGAAAGGAAATATGGCTCTTGAAAGTGAGCCGGGACGGGGAAGTATTTTCAAAATTACGCTTCATGGCGTGGCGGTTGCCGGAACAGTTGCAAAAACTGAAGAACATAAGCCGGGCAATGCGGAACATTTTATCTTTAAACAAGTAGGTATATTGGTTGCAGATGATGTGGACCTGAATCGTTTTCTGATAAAATCCTTTTTCAAAAAATCCGATGTCTGTATTGTTGAAGCCGAAGACGGGCAGAAAGCGGTTCTTGCCGCAGAACAGCATAAACCTGATATTATTCTGATGGATATCAGCATGCCGGTCATGGATGGTTATGAATCAATGAAACAGATTAAGAGCAATGCAGAATTGAAACACATTCCCGTCATTGCACTGACCGCACGCGCTATGACTCACGATAAAGAACAAATCATGTCCGCAGGATTTGACGGATACCTTGCAAAGCCGGTGAAACGCGCCGAATTGTTTTATGAACTCTCCCGCTTTATTCCGTACGCTGTTAAAGAAAACTTTCAGGACAACGTAAGGGCGAATAATTATTCGCCCCTACCACCGGAAACGCTTGAAAAACTTCCTGAGATTATCAATCAGCTTGAGAAAGAATTTGATTCTTTATTCAGACAAGCCTCCGAGAGCGGCGCGTTTAATGATATTGAAAATTTTGCCAATCAGATCAGAGCTTTCGGTCAACAGCATTCATTGCACACCCTGACTGCCCTGGGGCAGGACCTGATAAAGCATACTGCAAATTTCGATGTTGATAATATTGACGCCGCATTAAACTCTTATCCCAAGCTGATTGATGCTGTAAAATGTCTTATCCGACAGGAAACACAACCATTATGAAACTCAGAACCATTTTGTTTACGCTTTCTTTACTGACGCTTCTCTCTTTGTCCATTGGCGGATATCTTTATTATTCATACATTAAGGAATCTTTCTTAAAGGAAACCTTAAGGCAGGCTGATTTGCAGGCGAGCAGAATCAGAAACCGGACGTCATCATTTCTGTCGCAGAATCAGAAAGCGGTCAAAGCATTTTCAGGAATCGGGCAGATTCAAGCTGCGATTGTGCGAAAAGAAGAAGCTGTTCTGCAACAGGCAAATGCGATTTCAGATAACTGCAAAACCTCTTTTGATGCGGATGTATGCTATCTGATCAGCAAAGACGGCACTACGATAGCTTCTTCCAACCGGAATGACAAAGATAGTTTTGTCGGCAAAAATTATGCGTTCCGACCTTATTTTCAACAGGCAATACACGGGATTCCGGCTATTTATATGGCTATGGGCGTTACTTCACTTAAACGCGGCGTGTATTACAGCCATCCGGTATATATCGAAAAACAGGGACTGCCGATAGGGGTGATGGTCATCAAAGCGGCGATTGAACCTCTGGAAGAAGAGTTCAGCCATAGCCGTGAAGGAATTGTGCTGCTGACCGATCCTCACGGATTCATCTTTGCGTCAAACCGGCAGGATTGGCTGTTTCATCTTCTTTGGGAAGCCACGCCTGATGAGATTTCGGCAATTACTCAGACGCGCCAATTCGGAAACGGTCCGTGGAAACGGACGGGTTTGCAGAAAACAGCTGATTCTTATGCGGCGGACAATGCCGGAAATAAATATCTGCTTCGGGAAATCAATATTGATAATTATCCCGGATGGAAAATCAATTATCTTGTCAATATCACGGTAGTTGCCGAGAGCTTTTTCGGTACATTCACCAACAGAATCGGCTGGGTATTGATTGTTTTATATGCGATTATCGGAATATCTGTTTTATTTCTTTACAAATTTGCAAGCCGCGATATTTCCCGGAGAAAAATAGCCGAAGACTCTCTTCAGAAAAGCCGGGAAGAACTCCGCCATGCAAAAGATGCGGCTGAAGCAGCCAACCGCGCCAAATCCGAATTTCTTGCCAATATGAGCCATGAAATCAGAACGCCGATGAATGCGATTCTGGGATTTACGGAATTGCTTTCTTCTTATGTAACCGATGAGCAGCAGAAAAGTTATCTTGAAGCGATTCAATCCGGCGGCAAAAGCCTGATGACGCTGATTAACGATATATTAGATTTATCCGAAATCGAAGCCGGCAAAATGGAGATTCAATATAAGCCGGTCAATCCGCACAACCTTTTTGAGGAAATCAGACAGATTTTTGCTCTGCGTATATCTGAAAAAAAGCTTGATTTTATTACAGATATTGCAGATGATATTCCTGAAAGCCTGCTGCTTGATGAAGTCCGGATCAGGCAGATTTTATTCAATCTGATCGGCAATGCGGTGAAATTTACAGAGAGCGGATATATTAAAATCAGTGTTAAGTGTAAAGTGTTAAGTGTTAAGTGTGATCTGACGATTACGGTGGAAGATACGGGTATCGGAATATCTGGGGAATTGCAAAGCGTCATATTTGAGGCATTCCGGCAGCAGGATGGTCAGAGTACGCGCAAATACGGCGGAACCGGGCTGGGGCTGGCAATTACCAAACGGCTTGTGGAAATGATGAACGGAGATATTGTTCTCAAAAGCGAGCCGGGGCGCGGAAGCATGTTTGCAATTTTGCTTTATGATGTTCAAATATCTGATAAAATTAAAGATAATCAGGTGTGTGAAGAAATATCCGGCAATGTAGGGGCGAATAATTATTCGCCCCTACCACCGGAAACACTTGAAAAACTTCCTGAAATTACCGGGCGGCTTGAAAATGAATTCAATTGCTTATTCACCCAAGCCTGTGAAACCGGTGTGTTCGGTCATATTGAAAATTTTGCCAATCAGATTAAAGCTTTCGGTGAGCAGTATTCGCTGGAGAATTTCATTGCTCTGGGAAAAAACCTGCTGATTCATGTCGGAAATTTTGACATTGACAGTATTGAAGCTGCATTGAAGCTGTATCCGAAGCTGATTGAAGAGATCAGAAATATAAAACAGGGGGATAGCTGATTTTATGAAACTCAGAGCGATATTTCTTATCATGTTAATCGCTGTTTTTGCCCGGAAAAGTTCTGCCGAAAGCAAAGACACATTGCGTATCACCCTCAGAAATGATTTCCCGCCCCTGTCATTTATGAGTGTCGGGGGGCAGCCCGCAGGCTTATATGTGGATATCTGGAAGCTTTGGGCTGAAAAAACCGGCAAAAAAGCTGAGTTTCATCTTGCTGATTTCAATACTACGATTGCTGACATTAAAAACGGCGCGGCAGATATTCACAGCGGACTCTTTTATTCAGAAGATCGCAGTCAATGGATGGCATTTTCACAGCCCATTTATGAATTAAGCCTTTGCTTTTTCTTCTCAAAGCGGCATGGCGGTTTAGTGAATATCAGCCAGCTTAAAGGACATAAAATAGGAGTTATCAAAGGTACTTATGTTGAAGATGAAGCGCGTAAAAGCTGGACTGATATTGAAATTGTTCCCTTTATGTCCCTTAAAGATATGATTCTTGCGGCATCTGAAGGAAAAATCAGGGCATTTTTAGGAACTCCGTCAGCAACATCCGCGATGTTAAGCCAGTCAGGTTTGGCAGGCGAGTTTGAATCTTCTGATGAAAGACTTTTTGCAAAAAAGATTCATGCAGGCGTTTTAAAAGAAAACAAAGAATTATCCGCTTTGATTGAAAAAGGCTTTGATGCAATATCTGATAAGGAATTGGCAGAAATTGAAAGCAGGTGGGTGCCGGATCCTCAGAAACGTTATTTTAAAGAAATTTCTCAGAGTATTCGTCTTAATGTCTCGGAACAGGCATGGTTAAAAGATCATAAAACGGTCAGGGTAAGTCTGCCTGCAAACTTTCCGCCGTTGACATTTATCGGAGAAAAGAAAAAGATTCAGGGCATGGTTCCTGATTATCTTGATTTATTGGGCAAGCGTATCGGCATACACTTTGAACTGCATTCTGTATCTCCTTCGGATGTGAAAGAGATGCTGCAAACAAGACAGACCGATATTATTCCGAGTTTTGTGAATCTTGAATCTGATGAATTTATGAATGTCAGCGATCCCTGTTTTTCAATCTCGTGGGTGGTGGTCAACCGGACAAACGCCATGTTTGTCAGAAATGCAGGCGATTTGAAGGGCTTGAAGGTTTCAATCATAAAAGATCATCCTCTTTACAAACGGGTTATCAAAGATTTTCCTGAAATCAGACCGGATATAAAAGATACGCCCTCTGAGGCTCTGAAAGCGGTTTCAGTGGGAGAATCAGATGCGTTTATCGGTTCGCTCAATGTTTCAGGATATATCATTTATAAAGATCGTATTGCAAACCTCAAAATCGCAGGCTCTGCCGGATATGAAGACTTTCCTTTCAGATTCGGCATCCGAAGTGATTATCCTGAATTGACATCTGTTATCAACAAAGCTATCGGTTCGCTGACTCAAAGTGATGATCAGGAAATTTTTCGTCAGTGGATGCCTGTCCGTTATGAACATACCGTGAACTGGGATGAAATCTTAAAAATCACAGCATGGATATCAGGTATTTTTTTTATTATTTTGGGAATATCTCTGTATTGGAACAAACGGCTGGCAAGAGAGATTGATGAGCGCAAACGGACAGATGAGGCATTGAAGCGCGGTAATTCTGTTCTCAAAGCCCAGCAGGAAGCCTCAATTGACGGTATTCTGACCGTTGATGAACATAAGAGTATAACCGATTATAATCAGAGATTTATCGAACTTTGGAAATTTCCGGATGACATTGTGCAATCCCAAGATGACAAAAAATTGCTGAAACATCTGCTGTCAAATCTCAGATTTCCTGATGAATTTATGGAAAAGCTCAGATATTTATATGAGAATATTCTTGACATAGGACAAGATGAAATCGAGATGACTGACGGTAGAACAATAGATTGGTATTGCGGTCCTATTCTGTCATCTGAAAATAAGTATCTCGGAAAAATCTGGTTTTTCAGAGATATAAGTGATCGCAAGCGGGCTGAACAGGACATCATCAAAGCCAGAGAAGCCGCCGAAACTGCCAACTGTTTCAAATCCGAATTTCTTGCCAATATGAGCCATGAAATCAGAACGCCGATGAATGCGATTCTCGGATTCACGGAACTGCTGTCTTGTCTGATTGAAGACAGGCAGCAGAAAAGCTATCTTGAGGCGATTCAGTCCGGCGGCAAAAGCCTGCTGACGCTGATCAACGATATTCTGGATTTATCCAAAATAGAAGCCGGAAAACTCGACATCCGGTATGAACCCGTCGATCCGCATGATATTTTCAATGAAATCAGACAGATTTTTGAAATCAGACTGTCTGAAAAAAATCTTGGGTTTATCACAGATATTTCAACAGATATTCCTGAAAGTCTTCTCATGGACGAGGTCAGAATCAGACAGATATTGATTAATTTAATCGGTAATGCGGTAAAATTCACAGAAGAGGGATATATTAAAATCAGTGCGAACCTAACCCCCCGGCCCCCTTCCCTGACAGGGCAGGGGGAGAAATCAGATGACTATCCGTTTATCAAAGGGGAATGTCGGGACGAGACAGGGGGGACTCCCCTCTCCGCTTCGGAGAGGGGCCGGGGGAGAGGTCGGAGCAGGTCAGTCAATCTGACAATCACAGTCGAAGACACCGGCATCGGTGTTCCGCCGGAATCTCAGGCAAAAATATTTGAAGCCTTCATGCAGCAGGAAGGACAAAGCGCGAAAAAATACGGCGGAACAGGGCTTGGGCTGGCAATCACAAAGCGGCTTGTGGAAATGATGAACGGAGACATTATTCTTGAAAGCAGACAGGGGCGGGGAAGTATTTTCAGAATCACGCTTCATAATGTTGCGATTTCCCGAACAGCTTCCGAAATCGGGGAACCGAAGCTGACAGACCCGGAAAATATCATTTTCGGACCAGCGACAATTCTGGTAGCCGATGACGTGGATATGAACCGTTTTCTGATAAAATCCCTTTTCAAAAATACGAATATTCACATTATAGAAGCCGAAGACGGGAGAGATGCGATTTCTGCCGCAGAACAGAATCCCCCGGATATTATTCTGATGGACATCAGCATGCCGGTGTTGGACGGTTATGAGGCGACAAAGCAGATTAAGCAGAGCGCGGCATTGAAACACATTCCTGTCA
>Ga0316610_1000352_pt1 | contig 11471 bp, 3 predicted proteins | sample MIS2017111B_MG_FD_207677 | JGI IMG/M metagenome (GOLD analysis project Ga0316610, IMG submission 207677) | Microbial mat bacterial communities from Middle Island sinkhole, Lake Huron, Michigan, United States - MIS.2017.111B | ecosystem: Environmental > Aquatic > Freshwater > Lake > Sediment... | reverse complement strand
ACATGGGAATGTGGCAACAATATCACTGATATCCGTGATGGCAAAGTTTATGCAACAGTGCTCATTGGCACCCAATGCTGGATGAAACAAAACCTGAACATTGGAACCCGTATTGCCGGTACAAGCAACCAAACCAACAACGGAACCATAGAAAAGTATTGTTACGACAACCTCGAAACCAATTGCGATGTTTATGGTGGCCTTTATCAATGGGACGAAATGATGGGTTACTCCACCACTCCCAGTGTGCAGGGAATTTGCCCCAATGGCTGGCATGTGCCCACCGATGCTGAATGGTGCACCCTTGAGCAGGAAGTTGACCCCACCATAACCTGTAGCAGCACAGGGTGGCGCGGTGTGGATGGCGGAGGTAAGCTAAAAGAAACCGGTACTACCCACTGGAACAGTCCAAATACCGGCGCTACCAACAGCAGCGGCTTTACAGCCCTTCCGGGCGGCTACCGCTACGGCGTTGGTTCGTTCGACGATGTGAGCTACTACGGCAACTGGTGGTCGTCTACGGAGTACTATGGCTCCGATGCCTTGAGGCGGGGCCTGGGCTACTATAACGCGCAGGTGCCCCGCTTCGGCAGCAATAAGTCGAACGGCTATTCGGTCCGTTGCCTCAAGGACAATTGATTTATTTGACTATTTCCCCGCCGTTAGCGGAGCAAAATTTTTTAATAAATGAATTGTTTTTAAACATAAAAATCGAAAGGTTATGAAAGGTATAAATATCACCCACATTCGGCTGATGCTTGCACCTTTGGAATCATGCCTTGCAAAAAGGTGTTTTTTAATCAAATTAAGTACAGTGTAAAAAAATGAATTTTAAAAACTTTAATTAACCATTAATACACAATTTTATGAAAGAAAAATTAATTTTTAAAGCGGTTTTTCAAACGCTGTTGGTTGTAATCCTTATTTCAAACAAGGGTTTTTGCCAGTATTTTCATGTTGAGACTTTTCCATACACAGCTACTGAGCAGGGTAACAAAAACGTAATCCAAAACAGCGGTAATTTTATTCCACCTGAGTTTTCCAAAAAGGTTTACAGTCTGATGAGCGCTTCAAGAGATTATGAAAATATTCTTGTTCTTGAAGATCTTGATGGATTAACACCAATGCATTATGATAATGCGCTTAACAATTTAATGATGCCCAGAACACTTACAACAACCTGGAGTGCTTTTGAAACTGAATTTTACGGTTCCTCATGGGATATTTTGATTATTAACTGCTATGCCTATAACGCACCAATCTACCTGCTTGATGACCTCAATAATTTTGTATTAAGTGGTGGAAAAATGATTTTTGCATCGTGGGATTTATCTAATTATCCGTCTCATTCCTTACTTTCTACTTTGGGAATTAGTTTTATCAGCGATTTTACAAGCCCCGATCATTTTTTCTGCAACAATTGTTCCCATTCTGTTTTCAATAGTCCAAACAACATTTTCGATTTTTATTGGACTGATGATCAAGCTGATATAGATGGCCAGGTTGTAAGTACCCTTTCAGGAGCAACAGAACTGACCTGGTATGTTAATTATTTAAGCCCTTCTGTTGTGCTCAACGCACCAGGAAATGCATTTTTCAACGCTTTTCAGGCTATAAATTTCAATGGCGATAATGATTACGATGGAAAATACGACATTCAGGAGTTGATTGAAAACCAAATTGTTTTTTTAACAGTCGGTGGTTCCGGAAATGGACAGACCTGCGAAACGGCGATAAACTATGGCAATCTGAATGATCCGGAGGTTTCAGGAACTACAACCTATAACGGTGAAGAACGCTGGTACAAATTTTACATACCTTCTTATAGCCTGGATGTTTCCGTATCGTTGTGTGGATCTGGTTTTGATACTTACTTTTATGTTTACAATGAATGTGGTGAATATGAATTGGTCAGTAATGATGATTATAATTGCATTACCAAAAGGCCAATTGAAGGGAAAAGTAAAGATGAGCGATCCCTGCAATCACAAATTGACTTCGCTAAACTTAATACAGGATGGTATTATGTCAAGATCAGAGGTTTCGGAGGAGAATTTGGTAACTACGTTTTGTCAGTTCATACATCGAACGATGGATGCCTGAATGCATGGAATTATGGAGCGGTTGACGATCCTGCCCAAACCGGAACTACTCATTCATTTGGTGGCATGTGGTTTGCCTTTGATGTTCCTTACGCTATGAACGATGTATCGGTTTCCTTATGTGGATCTGAGTATGATACTTATCTTGATGTTTACGATGAATGTGGAGGATCCCTTTTAGGATCCAGTGATGATTACGATTGCGATGCAAAACGCCCCATTGAAACCAAAGACGGCCGCTCGCTGCAATCGCAACTCGACTTTCCATCTCTTGCAGCCGGCACTTACTATGCAAAAGTTTATGGTTTTAGTTCATCATACGGCAATTATATCCTCTCCATCTACCAGCAAAACCTGTTGCCTCAACCTACCAACCTTACTGCTGAACTTGACAAGCCTACCGGCGAGGTATTCCTCGGCTGGGATTACGAAGGTTTTAGTGGCGAAGGGTTTTATGAGAATTTCGATGATGGAGTGGCGGATAACTGGATACCAGTATCCGGTAACTGGAGTGTCACGGGTGGCACTTATTCTGCAATGAGTAATCTGGATTTTTTTGCCAATACTTGTTACTACAATGAGGATTATTCTTCATTTGAATATGAAGTTAGACTTAGAAAATTAGAAGGCGAAACATGTAACGTAGGATTATGGTTTAATGGTACGCCTGAAAATCAAACTAATGGAACATGGAACAATGGCTACAAACTTGTTTACTGCACTGAAGGCGACTGGAATTTAGGAAAATTTTCAGAAGGGAACTTTAGCTATTTTCAGGATTGGATAAGCAGCAATAATTTGAATACAGGAATAGGATCATGGAACATTATAAAAATTGTTTTCAATAATGGCTACATTGATGTCTTTATAAATGGAGTACTGGAAGGAAGTTATTATGACAACACTTTCATATCAGGCAAAATTGGGCTACAAATGTACGATGGGAGTTATTCAGGAGCTGGGGAATTTGATTATGTTTCGTTGACAACCTTAACTAAGGATTATGTTTTTGGAGAAATAAATCAACCTCCGGTTCGAAACATTTACACAGGTGACGGCAGCAATTGTGTAAATTGTGGCGAAGAAATTACATTGGTAGGAACAGTTCTGGTACCAACTCCTGCATTTGGAAATAAATACATTTTTATTCCTGATGACAATCGTACCTTCCAATACTTTAAAATTTACCGGGATGGCTCACTGCTGAATACTGCTCCAGAGCCTATTTATATTGATGAACTACCCGGTTATGGCACATACGAATACATGGTTACCGCCCAGCACGCCGAAGGTGAATCAAATCCTGCCGGCCCTGTAAGTGTTATTTGGGAAGGAACTCCGGATATTTCTGTTTCTTCTGCCTCATTTGAAGATGAACTTGAACCGGATCAGACAAGTACGCAGTATTTGACGATTAGTAATAATGGGGATTGGAATCTAAACTGGAGCATCTATCAATCGGGAAACACTTCCAAAACGGAAACATCCCAGCTTTACGAAGAATACAAACACCTGAAAAAAAATGTGGAGGGCGGGGATAAAAACAATAAAGGATCTGGTACAATTGCTCCTATTCCCCTCGATGAGATTGAAAACCTCAGAGGAAGTGTGCAGATTCTGGCATGGGTTACCTATGCAGATATGTTCGTGGAATACCCAAATACATTAAATGCAATATCTCAATATTTTACCAATTTTACAATAACTACAACCACAGAAACAGACCCATCCGCTCTGGCTGCTCAATTGGCTGAAAAGGATGTATTTCTAATTACTGAGCAGGAGACTGGCGGTGATCCTGATTATTTTGCTAATCTTGGAATTAGCTGGTACTCCATTTTACTTGGTTTTGTTGAAAACGGTGGAAAAGTAATTGTGTGTGGTTCCAATTCTTCTTACCAATCATTTCAGATATTAAATTCGGGAGGATTATACGAAATGAGTCATTGGGATTTCGCATATGGCATGACAATGAGTGTAATTCATCCCTCTCATTTTATTACTCAGGGATTAGCAGCTACGATAACTGCGATGGACGCTACAGCATTTGTTGATATTACTGATCCCGAATCAATCAATCTTGTTGAATGGGATGATCACCAGTCTGTTGCCATCAAGGACATCGGCAAAGGAGCCGTTATTTATCTTGGTTACGATTATTATGAATACGATGATCATGCCGCAATGATAATTGCCAATGCTGTTCAATTTCCCACAGGATCGGACTGGTTAAGGCTTGGTCAGTATGCCGGAATTACACAGCCGGGTAATTCTGCACAAATAGAGCTAAACTTTGATGCCACCGGCCTCACACCCGAAACCTACACCGCCGCCCTCAACATCACCAGCAACGACCCCGATGAACCACTTGTAACCATTCCTGTAACTTTAACCGTTGCTGTAGGAGGTGCAACCACCGATTTACTCACCCTAAATGCCGGCTGGAACCTCGTCTCCCTCGATGTAATTCCCGAAACAGCTACTCCCGAAGCTGTGTTTGCTCCATTAATTACTGCCGGCAATCTCGAAATAGTTACAGGCTACGAGCAGGGCGGCCTCATCTTCGATCCTGACCAGTTGCCATTTCTGAATACGCTTACCGAAATCAAACCTGGTTTTGGGTATTGGGTAAAAGTGACCAATGCTGCCACCCTAAATCTTACCGGGGAGGCCATTTCTTTAGATTTCACCTTTAACTTAAAGGCAGGCTGGAATCTGGTGGCTTATTGGCCACAGCAAACCACAACTCCTGAAGCCGCTTTTGATCCACTCATTACCACCGGCATCCTCGAAATAGTCACGGGCTACGAGCAGGGAGGTCTCATATTCGACCCCGACCAATTGCCCTTCCTGAATACCCTTACCGAAATTAAAAACGGCTTTGGGTATTGGGTGAAGATGAGTGAGGATTATGAAGGGTTTTCGTTTCAGTAAATTATGATAAGCAATTATAGATTAAAAACTTAGATTATGAAAAAGCAATTACTTTTGATGACATTAATTTTACTATTACAAAGTGGAACAATGTTCAGCCAGGGATTATTGGGACCGGATCAAACAGTCTGTGAGAATATTGACCATATCAATTTACCATGTGTTGGATCAGGCTACTGGTATGATTTTGACCTAACCTATGGAGATGGTTATTTTGAAGGAGGTGCTCCATTTATGTGCCCATGGTCATCTGATTATGTGCCCGGGCCAAACGATCTTTCTACTGGTTCAGTTGAATTTTGTTTGACTTTGTATTATGATGAATTTCCATATTACGAATTCGGTTGTGTAATTTACTTTTTTCAACCGATGCCTTTGGTTGATGTTGGTGAAGACCTTACAATTAATAGTGATGAAACTGTTACGATTAATGCAACCGCACAAAATTTTAGCTCATTAGAATGGTCAACCTCCGGCGACGGGACCTTTGATGATGATTTTGCTATATTCACAGGTTACACCCCTGGAAGCAATGATATTATGAATGGAACTGTTGATTTATGCTTAACCGCAAATGGATTAGCAGACTGTGAAAGTGTTACAGATTGCTTGACCCTTACTATAATCCAAAGTTCTTCAGATATCATTTCTCTTAATGCCGGATGGAATCTCATCTCATTTGATGTCATTCCTGTTTCATCCAACCCGGAAAACGTGTTTGCTCCTCTCATCAGCACCAATAACCTCCAAATGGTTACAGGATTTCAAAATCAGATGGGTGTGTTTTTTGATCCTGATGGCCTGCCATTTTTAAATACACTGCAAAACCTGGTTCCTGGTGAAGGCTACTGGGTGAAAGTACAAAATGCGGATACTTTAACTGTTTTTGGGGAACCCATTCCTTCAGATTTTTCCATAAACCTGCAAATCGGCTGGAATTTAATCGGCTACTGGCCGCAGGAAACAAACAGCCCTGCCTTAGCTTTTGCAACATTAATCAATGCCGGAATCCTCGAAATGGTTACAGGCTACGAACTGGGTGGAAAATTTTATGATCCTAACGAACCGCCATTCCTCAACACACTTCTTACTATTGAAAATGGATATGGCTACTGGGTGAAAGTAAATGATGATTATGAAGGTTTTTCTTATCCAGCGGCCTGGGAATGTGGAGATATGTTGATGGATGAACGGGATGGCCAAACTTACCAAACCGTGCAAATAGGAGACCAATGCTGGATGGCGGAAAACCTGGCATTTTTACCGGAAGTAAGCCCCTCCTCTCAAGGGAGTGAAACTGATCCTTATTATTATGTTTATGATTATCAAGGAACAAATGTAACGACAGCTAAAGTCACAGCCAATTACCAAAATTATGGTACACTATATAATTGGTCGGCATCCCTTACGGCTTGCCCGGGGGGTTGGCACCTTCCAGGAGATCATGAATGGAATGTACTCATCTTGCTAATGGATCCAAATGCCGATCCAAATGCTTCTGGAACACAAAGTTGGATTGCAGGCGGTAAATTAAAAAGCATGCATACCGAACCTGATCCGCATCCAAGATGGAATAGTCCAAATAATAGTGCTACAAATGCAAGTAATTTTACCGGTTTTCCTGGTGGTAGGAGACATTCTGATAATGGTCTGTTTCATTGGTTAGGTTATACCGGAAGTTGGTGGAGTTCAGATGAATTCGATGCCGTAAACGCCTATGATCGCAGGTTGCATTATAATGGAGGTAATATTAGTCGAAACATAGAAGCAAAAAGCATCGGTTTCTCCCTTCGTTGTCTTAAAGATACAGATTCTCAAACATTTTCCCTTTATCTCGAAGTATTTCCTGATGGTGCAGGAATTGCGACGGGCGGTGGCGAGTATGAAGCAGGAGATCAAGCCAATATTGAGGTTTTTGAAAATCCAGGATGGGAGTTTGTCAACTGGACGGATGACGATGGTGTTGTTTTAAGTGAAATTCCAGACTTTGCGTACACTATGCCGGCACAGGATATTATACTCACAGCAAACTTTATTGAAGAGCAGGTTGGTTTCATCTGTGGCGATACCTTAGTTGATTCACGCGATGGCCAATCTTACGCTACAGTGCAAATTGGTGACCAATGCTGGATGGCCGAAAACCTGTCATACCTTCCGGAGGTATGTCCCTCATCACAAGGAAGTGAGACTGCTCCTTATTACTATGTTTACGATTACCAGGGAAACAGCGTAGAAGAAGCAAAAGCCACTACAAATTACCAGACCAATGGTGTTTTGTATAACTGGCCTGCTTCTTTAACAGCTTGTCCCGTGGGCTGGCATCTTCCCGCTCTTGCTGAGTGGAACATTTTATACGATTACGTACGCAACCATCCTGAATATCTTTGCAACAGTAATACACTTTTCATAGCCAAAGCCCTGGCTGCCAAAACAAACTGGAACATTTCATCAAATACATGTGCGGTGGGAAACAACCTTTCGACAAACAATGGAACTGTTTTTTCAGGGCTTCCAAGTGGCGGTCGCCACAGTTACGGTTACTTCGGTGGTATTGGCGATGCCACTTCCTGGTGGTCTTCTTTTGAATACTCATCTACAAATGCCTTTCAATCCGGTCTGTTTTACAGTTTAGGAAGTATGAACAGTTACGGAACCGGCAAGGATTGTGGTTTCAGCGTCCGTTGTTTGCGGGATGAAACAACTCCCCCAACTCCCTACAACCTCAACCTTGAAGTTAACCCGACGGGCGTAGGCACAGTAACTGGCGAAGGTCAGTACGAAGATGGCGAGCAGGTAAATATCTCTGCTGAAGCCAATCCGGGATGGGAGTTTGTAAACTGGACGGATGACGATGGTGTTGTTTTAAGTGAAATTCCAGACTTTGCGTACACTATGCCGGCACAGGATATTATACTCACAGCAAACTTTATTGAAGAGCAGGTTGGCTTCACCTGTGGCGATACCTTAGTTGATTCACGCGATGGCCAATCCTATCAAACCGTGCAAATAGGCACCCAATGCTGGATGGCCGAGAATCTGAACATCGGAACCCGCATTGATGGCATTAGCAACCAAATCAACAATGGAACAATCGAAAAATACTGCCTGAACAACATCGAAGCAAACTGCGATAATTATGGTGGTCTTTACCAATGGGATGAAATGATGCAATACAGCTCAATTGCCGGATCGCAAGGTATTTGTCCAGGCGGGTGGCATGTGCCAACGGATGGAGAATGGACTATATTAACATCCTTTATCGGAGGAGTCAGTTCACCTTTTGGAGATAGGCTTAAATCATGCCGAATGGTAAACTCACCCCTTGGTGGAGACTGTAATACAACAATGCACCCCAGATGGAACTACTTTAATAATTCGATTTATGGGACTGATGATTTTGGGTTCTCCGCAACACCAGGAGGCTACCGACATTCTTCAGGAGGCACATTTCCTGACTTAGGCAACAACACTTTTTGGTGGAGTTCCACAGATGATCAGAGCGTTCCTGTAAATGCCTGGGGGCGCACCCTTAACTATTATCTTAGTAGTATTTCCTATGCTGACATGTATAAAGATTATGGTTTTTCGGTTCGCTGCCTCAAAGACAATTAATTTATTAAACTATTTGCCCAAATAAATGAGGTTATCAGTATTAGTAAAATTTTGAATGAAAAATCTATGAAAAAATTTAAACTGTTCATTTCAATTTTACTCACTCTGTTTTTTGTGAGTGCAAAGTCACAAACCATTAAGATCGACAGCGGTTTGGTGGCATCGTATCCATTTAATGGAAATGCCAATGATGAAAGCGGAAACGGAAATAACGGAACCGTTTTTGGCGCAACTTTAACCACCGATCGCTTTGGTATTCCTGACCAGGCCTACAATTTTAACGGCAGCGGCAACTACATTAAAGCCAGTTCCACCAATTTGCCAACCGGAACAAGGACGGTTTCCCTGTGGTTTTACGCCAATTCATTAAACAAACCAAACCTCATCGGATACGGAGGATCTAATTGTGGAACTACCTGGTTTCAAACGCTGAACCATTGTAACGGACATAGTTTTCACGTATCTCAACATTGTTATTCAAGCTGGTTTGATGTTGCTTACACCACAAATCCGACAGGAGAATGGTTTCATTGGTTGGTTACAAACGGCCCAAGCGGTCGGAAAATGTACCTGAATGGAAATCTGATCGGAACGAATCCCACTTTCATCAACAATACCTATGTTGCAGGCAAAGATTTATCAATTGGCGTTTGTGTAAGCACCTCCGGTTACGCACCCTACACTGACGGCTGTGTTGGATGGTTTGACGGAAAATTGGATGACGTCAGGATTTACAACCGTGAATTAACCCCGGACGAAGTGATGTATTTGTTTCAGGGAACGGTTGATACCATTGCACTGAATCCCGGATGGAACCTGATTTCCGCTGATGTAATACCTTCCTCGTCGACTCCTCAATCGGTTTTTGCTTCTTTGATTGCTGATGCCAACCTCAAAATGGTTACCGGCTTCCAAAGCCAGCAGGGTAAATTTTTCGATCCTGCCGGTTTGCCTTTTTTAAATACCCTACAAAATCTGATTCCCGGCGAAGGCTATTGGGTGAAAGTTGAAAATGCTGACACGCTTTTAGTTCATGGGACGGCAATTTCTGCCGGTTTTTCAATCAATCTTCAATTGGGATGGAACCTTATTGCCTACTGGCCTCAGGAAAGCACAACACCCGAAGAAGCCTTTGCCCCGCTGGTAGCTGCCGGAGTTTTACAAATGGTAACCGGCTATGAGCAGGGCGGGAAATTTTACGATCCCAACGGACCGACATTCCTGAATACCCTTTCCGAAATCAAGAACAGCTTTGGGTATTGGGTAAAGGTGAGCGCGGATTATTACGGTTTTACTTATCCGGGAACAGTCTGGAATTGTGGTTTGCCAATTGTTGATTGGCGTGATGGTCAGAATTACCAGACAGTTGATATTGGTGACCAATGCTGGATGAAGGAAAACCTGAATATTGGAACCAGAATTGAAGCGCCACAGATGCAGGCAGATAATAGTTCAATTGAAAAATATTGTTACAATAATGATCTGGCCAATTGCGATATTTATGGTGGTCTGTACTTGTGGGATGAAATTATGCAATATTCCACCACACCTGGTTCCAGGGGAATTTGTCCCACCGGTTGGCATTTACCCACAGATGACGAATGGACTTCATTGACTACATACCTCGGCGGTGAAAGCATTGCCGGAGGCAAAATGAAAGAAACCGGAACAACTCATTGGAGTTCTCCTAACACAGGCGCTACCAACAGTAGTGGTTTTACAGCGCTGCCCGGGGGATACTGGGATTCAAATGGTGGATTCACCAACAATATTAACCTCTACAGTTTTTGGTGGACATCGTCACAGACCAGTTTGACTGCCTGGAAAAGATTTCTTAACTACAATACTACGGAAGTTAACAGGGGCATTGCTACAAAGGAATGTGGTTTCTCAGCACGTTGCCTGCATGATAACACAACTCCATCAAACCAACCACCTGCTGCACCTTCCACTCCTTCACCAGAAAGCGGAAGTATGAATCAACCTTCTAATACAACCCTTTCATGGGCTTGTTCTGATCCTGAAAATGATCCGTTGACTTATGATATCTATTTTGGAACCGAAAACCCACCTTCGCTGGTTGCGACCGCACATTCTGGAACTACCTACAATCCAGGAACGTTGGTTTACACCACAGCCTATTTTTGGAAAATTATTGCCCATGATGACCACGGCAATACTACGGAAAGCCCTGTCTGGAATTTTACTACCATGCAAGACCCATGGCAATGTGGCAATGCCCTTACCGACACAAGGGATGGCCAAACCTACCCCACTGTGCAAATTGGCAACCAATGCTGGATGGCAAAAAACATAAATATCGGGACAAGAATTAATGTCACAAATAACCAAACCAACAATGGTACTATTGAAAAGTACTGTTATAATAACCTGGAAAGTAATTGTGATATTTACGGTGGCATCTATCAATGGAATGAGATGATGCAATATTCGACTACACAAAGTGTAGAAGGTATTTGTCCGATAGGATGGCATATTCCCTCTTTACCTGAATGGGATGTTTTAGTAAATCATTTAGGAGGACTAAGTATCGCTGGTGGTAAAATGAAGGAAACGGGTATTGTACATTGGACTACTCCAAATGTTGGCGCTACCAACAGTAGCGGATTTACGGGTTTGCCTGGTGGCGGAGTCTCTTCTTATGCCAACTTCAATAATATAAATAACCGGGGTTATTTTTGGTCATCAACACAATTCGATGATAATAGTTCCTGGGTCGAAACCTTATATTACGATAGCATTAGTTTAGGCAGATATTCTTTCAGTAAAGTAGGAGGTGATGGAGTTCGCTGTATCAAGAAT
>Ga0316610_1000351_pt1 | contig 11476 bp, 13 predicted proteins | sample MIS2017111B_MG_FD_207677 | JGI IMG/M metagenome (GOLD analysis project Ga0316610, IMG submission 207677) | Microbial mat bacterial communities from Middle Island sinkhole, Lake Huron, Michigan, United States - MIS.2017.111B | ecosystem: Environmental > Aquatic > Freshwater > Lake > Sediment... | reverse complement strand
ACAACAACGAGAGACCTCATTCCAGTTTGAACTATCTCTCACCCAATCAATTTGCCATTAAAAACAATCTTGAAAATATATCTTATTTGAGCATAAATAGTGTCTGAAATTTGTAGTCCTTGACAGATTGATAAGCTTGGTGGTCCAAAAACTGAAACTATACTTCGAACAGAGTTTTCAAAAATATGTCGAAAACATAATATACGGCTTACGAAGCCACTTTTTTTCCAAGATTCTAAAAAATCTGATTTCATTCAAATTGCTGATTATTTGGTTAGTTTATTTGATAATGAATGAGGATTTTACCAAACATGATGGGTTGTTTGCAGAGATGTTGAAGTATGACATAAAAGGCAAAAGATTATAAAAAAGCTAGCAAAAACTAGCCACTGCCAAATTATACAGACTTTTATTGTTTGTCAAATATGTAAAATATCATGCTTATTTTTAAGCTAAGCAACCCTAACATTATATATTCTTTCTTTATCTCTCTTAAATCTACAGAGGTTAACAACTTTTGTAGGCTCCCCGTCGTCGCCACCATCTCCATCTTCAACATATCCAGCATAAATATCACTTTCTTTAAGCTCGTCACGTTCATTCATATCCTTAAACGTTTCTGGTGTAAATGGAATAAGTTCAAATTTAGTTATTTGTTCACGACTAAAATTTAAAGCAAGCAACATTGAGATAGCACATTCAATGGCTCCAGAAATTGTATCAACTTTTTGCTCGTGTTGCTTATAAATATTAAAGCCATCTTGACTATGTACTATCGCCCCCCTAAATCCCATATATATTATTTGAATTAAATCTTAGAAACCCCTAGACTTAACCACATATTTTTTGATTTGTAAAGGGGTAGTTTTGGGTTAATTATAATGAGTTAATATACAAATCCTAAGGGACAAAAACTATACTTTGATTCATAATTAAAAGGTTTGAAGCCTTTTCAACTTAAATGTTATGAGTTCAGTGTATAAAATATGTCCTAATTGCAGTTCAAATCTAGTAGTTAAAAATGGATTTCAAAGTAAGAGACAAGTATAGGACTTCCTCATTTTAAATCCAAGCTGAAAAGTCGATACAATAGATAGAGTGGGTAGGGACTCTAAAAGAGTGTCGAGCGAGTCTAAAAGAGTCGTCAACACATCTAATAGAGTGTCTATACACACAATAAGAGTCTACAGCGACTCTAAAAGAGTGTAGGGGCGAGTCTCTGAGAGTGTCGAGGGACTCTAAAAGAGTCGTCAGTGTGTGAAAAAGAGTGTCGAGCGACTCTGGGAGAGTGTCCGTCGAGTGAAAAAGAGTCACTTGAATTGATTATAGTGAGGAAGTCCTAAAGTATATAAATGTAAAAGTTGTGGCAAGAAATTTCAATCAAAAAGACAGTCTGGACGTAAAACTGTTTCTATTGTAGATCAATTAACCTTTAAAAAAACTATTCTGATTTAGAATTTGATCCTAGGACTATTAGAGGTATTGTTGATGGGTTTAAAGTAGCTGTTCCCATCATTCTCCCAACTAAGATCAACTTGGTCTGTGATGCCACTTTCTTTAGGAAAAGAAAAGATAAAGATGGTCTGCTCATATTCTATGATTCCATATCAGATAAAGTAATCTGGCATAAATTTATTCAATCTGAAACTAAAGCTGAATATCAGGAAGGATTAGATTATCTACTTAAGCTTGGTTTCGAGATTCAATCTGTAACCATAGATGGAAGAAGAGGTATTGCTAATGTATTTAAAGATTATCCAGTCCAGATATGTCAGTTCCATGTACAAACTAGTATACTTAAAAGAACAACTCAAAACCCTCAAACTAAAGCTGGAAAGATACTTAAAAGAATAGCTAATTTGTTTATCAGAAACAGATGGAATCAAAAATATTTTGAAAATTGTTTTTATGGTCTAGTAATCAAATACAGAGACTTTTTTATTGAGAGAAATGAGAATGGTCAGTTTATTCACAGAAGACTTAGATCAGCACTATTTGGTATAAAGTCAGTACTTCCATATTTATTTACATATCAAGATTACCCAAACTTAAATATTCCTAACATAACAAACAATATTGACGGTGGAATCAACACTAAACTTAAGGATTTAAACAGAAGACACAGGGGAATGAATATTGAAAGGAGGAATAAGTTATTGATTAATCTGTTGTATAATTTGAAGGGGAAATAGAGATTCCATGCCTTAATTTTTGTATATTAACTCATTATAATTGAAGCCTATTGATTTCTAAAAAACCAGACCCTAAAACAAAGTCTTCACAGATTCCTGTTTTCGCAGGAATGACAACTTGGGTTAGGGTTGAAGTGACAAAAGTTTTTAAATCCAAATTTTTGAACATAAAATCAAACGTATAGAAAATGGAGCCACAGGGGCTCCGCTACATTATATGTTTCTAAACTTAAACTTTTTTTAAGCTTCAACTTTAACCTCGTCAATTGTACCGATCATATAGAAAGCTGATTCTGGTAAGTGATCTAGTTCGCCTGTGAGGATTTTCTTAAATCCAGCGATTGTGTCCTTGAGATGGACATAAGATCCTGGGTTTCCGGTAAACTGTTCGGCTACGTGGAATGGCTGGGTCAAGAATCTTTGGAGTTTTCTAGCTCTAAGTACGATATTTCTATCATCATCAGAAAGCTCATCAATACCTAAAATAGCGATAATATCTTTAAGTTCTTTGTATCTTTGAAGTGTTTTGATGACTTCGGTGGCTACTTCGTAGTGCTCGCGACCGACGATTTCTGGTGAAAGTGCAGTCGAAGAAGAAGCTAGTGGATCTACAGCTGGGTAAAGACCTTGCTCAGAAAGTGATCTTTCAAGTACCAATGTGGAGTCTAAGTGAGCAAAAGTAGTCACAGGAGCTGGATCGGTGTAGTCGTCAGCCGGGACATAGATAGCTTGGACAGAGGTGACAGATCCTTCCTTGGTTGAGGTGATACGCTCTTGGAGACGACCCATCTCGTCGGCCAGGTTTGGCTGATAGCCTACAGCTGATGGAAGACGACCAAGTAAAGCTGAAACCTCAGATCCAGCTTGAGTGAAACGGAAAATATTATCGATAAAGAGCAAGACGTCTTTTTTGGACACATCTCTAAAGTGCTCCGCCATGGTCAAACCTGACAAAGCTACACGTAGTCTAGCACCTGGTGGTTCATTCATCTGACCAAACATCAACGCGGTCTTATCAATAACACCTGAATCTTTCATTTCCTCATATAGATCATTTCCTTCACGAGTACGCTCTCCGACACCCACAAAGACAGAGTATCCTGCATGGACTGTAGCGATGTTATAAATCAATTCTTGGATAATGACAGTCTTACCTACACCAGCACCACCAAAAGCACCAACTTTTCCACCTTTAATGAAAGGACAGATCAAATCCACAACTTTAATACCTGTTTCAAGTAATTCAACTGTGTCCGCTTGCTCAGCTAATGTAGGAGCAGTGCGGTGAATAGGGCTTGTAGGGGTGTTTGCAGGAAGTGGTTCTAACCCATCAATAGTATCACCCACAACGTTGAAAATTCTACCTAAAATATTATCACCAACTGGTACTTTGATTGGCTCGCCAGTATCTAAAACCTCATCTCCACGACTCAAACCGTCTGTAGTGGTAAGGGCAATCGTTCTGACTTGACCACTACCTGTATGTTGCTGTACTTCAAAAATAAACTCAGTTCCGTTTTTGGTAACTGTAAGTTTATTGTAGACTTTTGGTAGTTTGCCAGATTCAAACTGAACATCTACAACTGGCCCAATAACTTGAATAATTTTTCCTGTGTGTGACATATATACGGGTAAATGATGATTTGTTGATTAACTTTTATTCTAAAATTTGATTTTCATAAAACTGGTTATTGGACTGTAATTTTGATAGGTAATTAAAGACTTCCACCCACAATTTCACTAATTTCTTGAGTGATTTTTGCTTGTCTTTGTCTAAAATAGACTAATCTTAGCTTATCAGTCAGTCGCTTAGCGTTATCTGAGGCTTGATTCATAGCCATCATTCTAGCACCCTCTTCGGCAGCCATAGTTTCTACCAGTGCCTGATGGACATTCATTTCGAGCCACTGAGGTAAAAATTCATACAAAAACTTATCCATATCGTTTTCCAAAAAAGTGTGCTCTTTATCTATATCAATAACCTCATCACCAAGATCTCCTTGAGACAATGGCAAGATTTTTTGAGTGTGTAAATCAGCTTTTAAGCTACTTGTAGGCTCGGCAAAAGCTATAAATACCTCCTTAAATCGAGACTGCTCTTCGGCCCAAAGTCTAAAAATCAACTCAGAAACTGGTAGGATTTTGTATGGATTTAGCTCTTTAAATGACCCATTGAAAAAGGCTAAAATTTTACCACCAACCTTGGTCATCAGTCTGTAAGCTGGTTTGTGGATAGTGATAAACTCCACTTGATTTGGGTCAGCTGGATCGATACCTCTATCTTTAAGATTTTGATAAGCACTTAAGACTACAGATCGGTGCAAACCACCACAGAAACCTCTAGAAGGAGCCACAATAACCATCAAAACTTTTCCTTCAGTTCGTGTTCTGAGCAAAGGACTGTTGTCAAAATCAGACAAACTGGAAACAATGCGCCTTAAAACACCTCGTAGCTCTTCACCATATCTATGAGCTGCATTGGATTGCTGTGTGTATTTTTTCAGTCTCATGGCAGCCACGGCCTGCATAGCTCCTGTGATTTTAGCAGTAGTTTGTACAGACTTGATTCTAGTTTGAAGTTGTCGAATCGAGGGCATGGAAAAAGTGAAAAATTAGAAATGAGAATTATAAAGTAACCAGATGAGATTAAGTGTACTAAGTGTCATTTCGAAGGAACTGAGAAATCTTAACAGTGATCGCTATAGATTTCTCGCTAATCTCGAAATGGGAAGTGATTTTATTTTTCTTTTCTAAATGGATTTGAGCTAGAGTTTGTAAACTCAACTAGTAACTCTTTGAGTGAACTTTCTGAGTCGTCTGTCCATTTTCCAATGTTGAGCTGAGCCATAAATTCTGGCTTTTGAGCATTCGCAAAAGATCTTAATTCAGTTACAAAACTACCTACATCTTTAGGTTTAATCTCATCCAAATAACCTTTATTTCCAGCAAAAATACCTACAATCTGCTCCCCTTGAGATAGTGGACTGTAAGGTGGCTGAACTAAAAGCTGAGTGACAACTGCTCCACGTGCCAATTTTTGTTGTGTAGTTTTATCCAAATCACCTCCAAACTGTGCAAAAGCAGCTAATTCACGATACTGAGAAAGCTCAAGTTTCATTGAACCTGCCACCTTCTTCATGGCTTTAGTTTGGGCTGAACCTCCGACACGAGTCACCGAAATACCTGGGTTTACAGCTGGTCTGATTCCTGAGTTGAAAAGCTCAGATTCGAGATAAATCTGTCCGTCAGTAATTGAAATTACATTGGTTGGGATATAGGCTGAAACATCAGATGCCTGGGTTTCAATAATAGGTAATGCTGTAATAGAGCCGCCGCCATAGTTTGAGTTAAGCTGGGCTGATCGCTCAAGAAGCCTAGAGTGCAAATAGAAAACATCTCCTGGATAAGCCTCACGACCTGGTGGACGTCTAAACAAAAGTGAAAGTTGGCGATATGCCCAAGCGTGTTTGGTCAAATCATCATATATAACCAAGACATCTTTGCCTTGCTCCATGAAATACTCAGCAATAGCTACACCAGCGTAAGGTGCAAGATACTGCTGTGAGACTGGATCAGAAGCTGAAGCAGCTACAACAGTAGTATAACTCATGGCTCCAGCAAGTGTAAGTCTTTCAACCAATTGCTTTACACGAGATTGCTTTTGACCAATCGCTACATAGACACAAATCATGTCTTCAGTTTTTTGATTGATGATGGTGTCAATTGCTATGGTTGTCTTACCAGTTTGTCTGTCGCCGATGATAAGCTCACGCTGACCACGACCGACATTTACCAAAGCATCAATAACAGTAATACCAGTTTTTAAAGGTCGGCTAACAGACTGACGAGTGATAACTCCAGGAGCTATTTTCTCGATCAACATGTCTTTTGAATCACCAGAATAAACCAACGGTGCTCCATCAACAGAATTTCCGAGAGCGTTTACGACGCGCCCTAAAATCTCTTTACCTACTTTAACAGAAAGTATTTCACCTGTTGCTTGGACTTTACAGCCTTCTTGGATTTCATTGGTTTCACCTAAAATCAAGAGACCAGTTTGATCAGCTTCAAGGTTGAAAACTAAGGCTGGAATTATATTTTCATCGGATATTACTATCTCAACAAGCTCATTATACGCCACATCTGACAGACCGGTGGCATATGCAATGCCATCACGATAAGCTTTTATAAAACCAACATTTTTTGCCACTGGATTATCACCAATATTTTGTAATTTTTCTTCCAAGGAAGTAAGTAAGCTCATAATTTAGTTTATAGTTAAAAGTTGTTTATTTCAATAATTCCATCAAAATGAAATCTATCTGATCTCTCAAATCATAGTGATACTCCATATCGTCCACTTGCACGACCAAACCAACTAAAATTGATGGATCTAACAAATACTCAAAAGTGTCTTTATCGGCATACTTTGCTTTCAGCTTAGCTTCCAAAACGGCTTTTAAATCATTCGTTAGCTCAACTGCTGATCTAATAATTATAGTGTTACGGACCATACTAGAGTTTACTATTTATTATTTTAGATAAAACTTTTTGTTGCTCCTCAGCACCGATCTCAAATTTAGCTAGAGCTTTGGCAAGGATAGCTTTGAGTAAATCAAGAGCTTCTTCCTGAGATTTCACTCTAGCTGAAACTAAAATTTCTTCGGCTTTGTGTTTGGCTTCAATAACAATTTGATCACTTTCCTTTTGGGCTTGAATGATCAGTTCTTTTTTCTTTGGTTCTACAGCTTCTCTAGCTTCTTCTAAAATATGGCGAGCGTTTTCTTTGGCATCGTGCACAATTTTATCAGCCTCGCGGTTGATGTGAGCTAGTTTTTCTTCGAGCTCATCTTTTTCAGTCAAAGCTTTTTCGATTTCTGCTTCTCGCTTGTTTAAAATAGCTACAATAGGCTTAAATAAGTACTTATTTAAAATTACCATTGTGATAATGAAACAAATAATATAGAAAACAATTTGCTCTGGTTTGATACCTAATCCTGTCGATTCTTCTAGTGCCATATTATATAGAAAGTTAGAGTATTAATTTTTTTATACGAAATAGATGATAAATCCTGAAACTAGGGCAAAAATTGCCAAAGATTCAGCGAACACAATACCTAAAATCATAAGTGTTCTGATTTTACCTTCTGCTTGAGGATTTCGACCAACTGCATTTGCTGCTGCTCCACCTACGATACCAATACCAATACCAGGTCCAATCATACCTAAACCTACTGCTAATGCGAATGCTAATTGACGAAAAATTTCTGGGGTCATAAATAAAAACTAAAATGTAATATAGAAAATAAAATAATAAAAAATTAATGGTGAGCAGGTTCAGTTGCTAAAGCAATGAAAACACTCATTAATGAAACAAATACATAGGCTTGCATCATTGCAACCAATACCTCCATTAAAATAATTGCAGCAGGTAGCGGCACTCCGACATAATCTAGCCAAGTTACATTTGTTTGAAATTTAGTAAGTGCCAACACAACGACAATCAATACTTCACCAGCAAAAACATTTCCGAAAAGTCTAAAACTAAATGAAATTAAACGAGCAAACTCAGAAATAAGCTCTTGAATACCCACAAAAAAATTCATTAAGCCACCTTTAAACTGGAAAAACTTGCCTAAATAACTAAATCCTTGAGAACTAAATCCTGCATATTCAATAGTAAGCCAAGCGATTGCTGCAAGAGCTATAGTTGCATTTAAGTCAGTCGTTGGTGCCCTAAAAAGAGGATATAATATATCTGGTGTGACTTGCAATCCAATATGTAGAATTCCTGGTATTAAGCCTAACCAGCTCCCAAAGACAATATACAAAAATAAAGTCAGGACTAAACCTAGATAAGGTCTCGCCTTTTTAAGAGATCCTATGCTGTCACTTGTAGTTCCTTCGATAAGAGCGTAAAACCACTCGATCGCATTTTGGATCTTGTTTGGCTTACCAGTCTTTTTTAGGGTAGCACCAATAAAAATACCTGCAAGGCACAAACCTGTGCAAACAACTATTGATCCTAACATTGCATTTGTAACGTCAAAACTGCCAATTTGGAAAATCGTTTCAGGGGCAATCGTAATATGTATGTCGCTGGCCATAATTAAACACTTCTCTCAAGTTTGGATAGTTTTTTTAGTTCTTGTCAAGCATCTTAAAATTTTATCTAGGTCTAAAGCTGAATTTGAGCTATTTTGCACGACTATAGTCATCCTCAAAGCGTTGTATATCATCTTCACCAGTGTATTCCCCTACTTGGACTTCGACTATAATTACAGGTATTTTACCTTGGTTTGAGAGTCTGTGCATGGCACCCATCGGGACAAATTTACTCTCATTTGGTTGGACATCATTGACCCATTTATTTTCATCAGAGCCCGAGCGAATTTCAACTGTTGCTATTCCACTGACTACCACCCAGTGCTCGGCACGGTGTTTATGTGACTGCAAGCTGAGTCTATGACCTGGATTGACTACGATCTTCTTGACTTTAAAGTTTGGTTTATCTTCTAAAACGTAGTAGACGCCCCAAGGTCGGACACCGACTTCAAGATAGTTTTCTTCCTTAAATTCAGCTGGAAGATTTTGCAAAACTTGCTCATCAGCAGGTGATGAAATGATTACTTTGGGTTGTATATTAGACATAAGTGAAATTAAATTTTAAATAATGAAGGGTACTTGTCATTGCGAGGAGGAACGACGAAGCAATCCCTTGACTATAGCACAGAGTTAAGGGATTGCCACGCTTCGCTCGCAATGACATAGGTTTTATTCTATATAACTTTCTCAATTTCACTATTCATTTTTTCAAAAAAGACCGAAGAATCGTATTCTTTTGCTCTGGCCAGACAAGCATCTTTCATTTTAAAAGCCACATCTGGAGTCATGGCATTTACACCAGCGATCAAGTCATCAATGGTCGGGTTTTCAGGAATCAAAATGCCAGTCTTACCATCAATCACCGACTCTTTCAATCCCCCCTCATTTACCCCCAAAACAGGCTTTCCAGCAGCCATAATCTCAATTGGAGTAATACCAGCATCTTCATCGATTGGAATATAAATTCCTGCCAAAGATTTTCCGACTAACTCTGATAATTCTTCGTCAGTCACCAAGCCTTTATAGATTATATTTGTAAGGTTTCTAGTCTCAATCTGCTGTATAAGCCAGTCTTTTAGCGGACCCGTCGAGCAAATTACTAGCTTTTTATCAGGCATTTTAGCAAAGGCTTCCACGATTAAAGGAATCCGTTTTAACGGCTCGATTCGCCCCCAAGAGATGAAATAATCACCTGTGTCGACAAACTCATACCGATTTGTGTTGACCGCAGGGAAAATGTCAACTGAATCAATTCCAACAAATTTCTTAAGTCGACTTTGGGTATTTTTAGAGTTTGAAATCACTAAATCCATAACTTCGAGCTCTTTTCTATATTCAAAAACTACCCATTTGGCAAAAAGCTTAAATATAGGACGCAACCACACAGGCTTAGATTCAAGTACACTTGAAAGCTGATCTGTAAAAGGTCTCGGCGGTGTATGGCAATACATCACGAGCTTAGTTTTAGGATTTATTTTCTTAATTCTACCACCCACAAAAGCTATGTTTCCACTGAAAATCACCAAGTCATAATTTGCCAGCTCTTTAATTTTTGGATCAAAAAGAAAATGCCATTGGCGCATAATTTTACCCCAAAATGGCACTTTGCTGTCTTCGTGTAAATATACAAATTTATACTCAGGATCATACAAAGCTTTGACAAAACTATCAGTCGCAGCTTTGTCTTTATCCCATATTTTATGATCTACAGCACCTGTGTAGAGATCAGCATGATAAAAATTTCGAATATCAAAGATTAATTTTTCTCCACCACCTTTTGGGACAAAAAAAGCGTGAATTACTGCAACTTTAAGTTTTTTAGATAGGGTCATATATAGATTTTCAGAGAATGGGAGATCAGCAGACAGAAGATATTTCTAATATTGTCATCTTGAGTTTAAGATCGGTGTCATCCTGAACTTGTTTCAGGATCTAATGCCAAAGCTGATTAGCTGCTGAAATGAATTCAGTATGGCACCAAGATTGAGTAACACTCTTAAGTTACATCTCTAATTACACTCTTTTTCAACAAACAATCTACCTTTGGCTATTTTTACGATTTTGGTCAAATATACATCAAAATTAAACTTAATATCAAGAAAGACCGATCAACTTTTTGACTAAAAAAAATACTTAAATTAGACTTTGGTCGCTAAAAAAAAGCAAACAAAAATAAAAACTTATGCCTTATATAAAATCTTTAAAGATTGCAGCAGTTGCAACCACAGCTTTGACTTCCTTGACTTTTTGCTCGATGTCGATCATTTCAGCGGCTGCTCAATCGGTCACAGCCAGCGTCTCGATCTCAGCTGGGTCACTCACAGTCACACCTGTAGGTGGATCAACTCTTTCACTTGCCTGCAACCCCAACATGTACAGTCTCAAACGCCAACCAGACAGCTACCGGTACAATCTCTGGTATTACCGTCCAGGATTTGCGTGGTTCTGGAGCGGGTTATTCAGTCACTACCACCTTTAAAAACTTTTCAACTGGATCTGCCGTACTTCCAATATGTGAAACTGTCGCTTGTGCAGCTAGCCGCTTGAGTGTCACTCCTTCTGCTCTAGCTATCTCATCAGGAGAACCAAGCACTGTAAATACCTTGGGTTTGACTGATTACACTTCTACATAGACAACTTCCACAGTTACTAACCTCGGAACTACAGGAACTGGTAACAGTTTTAACTTAGCAACTTTCAACGGTCAAGCTATCAACTCTGTCTTGGTTACAAGTGGTGGTACAGGTTATACTTCTGCTCCAACCGTATCATTTACTGGTGGAGGTGGTACAGGTGCCGCAGCTACAGCAGTACTCACAAGCGGTGTTGTCACTGGTATCACTGTTACAAATGCTGGTAGTGGTTATACTTCAGCCCCAACAGTCGCTTTTTCAGGTGGTGCTGGATCTGGCGCAAGTGCTACAGCTACAGTCGGAAGTGGTGAAGGAAAATATCAAAAAAACTTAGGTGTGTCTTTGACTATTCCGCCATACACCAGAAGTGGTACTCTTTCAAGCGTAATTACAATCTCAGCTAGCTAAAAATCTAAAATTTAGTACCTACCCAGCCCAACCTACTCCCATACTAGATCTGGACTCTCTAAGTTAAAGATTTTCTGTAGTTGAGTATAGATATTTTGACCTTGTTTTCTACAGGTCTGAATAAAAGTTAGATTACTG
>Ga0316610_1000350_pt1 | contig 11484 bp, 10 predicted proteins | sample MIS2017111B_MG_FD_207677 | JGI IMG/M metagenome (GOLD analysis project Ga0316610, IMG submission 207677) | Microbial mat bacterial communities from Middle Island sinkhole, Lake Huron, Michigan, United States - MIS.2017.111B | ecosystem: Environmental > Aquatic > Freshwater > Lake > Sediment... | reverse complement strand
CAGAGAAAGCTAGGCAATTAAAGACAACTATCTATCAGGTTAAGAAACATCTGCTAGATGATTACTTGATAGAGGAATTAAGGAATCCTAGAGTTGTGTTTGGGTGATTTGAGGAAGTCCTAAAACTTAAAAAGTGGAAAAAAGATTTCTACAATCATTGGAAAAATAAAATTATCCAAGCCGATAGACTAAACGATATTACAGAAGAACATTATATAAATGGAGTGGATCGTTCAGTTTTTAACTTACTAGAAAGATTTAGTGAGGGGGTAAAAACACTTCAAAGTAACTTAATAACTCAAGGGGGAGGCTCAAAAAATATTGAATTTACTGATAGTTTTGGGCTTCCTTTTGTGGCAGGAAGTTATATAGAGTCGGGCATAATAAATAATGATTTAGAATACCCAAGAAATGACGCAGAAGCTTTAGCAAATCCAACCATTGCATTGTGTTTTAAAGGAGAGGCTTTGTATAAAGATCAAGAAAACTATTATACAAAAGTCAAACAGCTTTTAGATAAGCTTAAGGGTCAAAAAAGTCGTGGCTTGATTTCAAGTTTTGTGCTAGATGAACAAACAGAAGAAATTATAAAAAATGCTGGTTTTAGTGCTGTATTTGTACCAATTACAGGTATAGGCGATGTGAAAAAACAAGCTGCTTTGGGAAATATAGTTTTGTTCGAGTCAAAAAACTTACCTAAAAGTTTTAATGTTAAAGTATTGCTAGATCAGACAGGTCAAGGCGCAGATACAAATGAGAATTTTGATATGGTTAGGCCTTCGATATATAATTCACTGTTATTGGAATGGGAAGGTGAGAGTCAGGTTGATGGCGATACTGAAACAAAATACACATATGCTTTAGGTGTATACTATACAGCCTTTCTAAGTACTCTAAAGGAGCGACTTGAGACACGAAAAGACTTGCTTTTAGCACTCTGTAAATATGATGAGTTTTTGGTAGCTGGTAGAGTAAATGCCAAAAACCGAAACACCTCTACCAAACCATTTGAAGCCAAAGTAGCTTTAAACTTTTTAAGATTATTTAATGAAGAGAAAAAAGCTTTGGAAAGCATGTCAGCCAAGGCTGGTTTTAGGTATATTTTGCCTGATATTCCGACAATGCAATACTTAATAAAAAAGTTTGGTCTTGAATTTGATCTAGGAACTCTTATTCCGTTAGTTTTGGATGATGTATTAAGCTCAAAAAGGATATTTAACTATACAAATGGCGATACAGAGAAAACTTTTCAAGATGCAGGAATTGATGGTTTGGTAAATTCTGAAACAGTCTTGAATCCAAAATTCATGTCGAATCAAGAACCTGCAAGCAAACCAAATATTGAAAATTTAGTTACTTCGCTCCAAGCTATTCTAAAGAAAGCCGTGACTGCTTCAGAAATGAAATTAGATTTAGTAATTGACGTTGGTTTATTGGCAGTTTTGGCTTCTTTAGTCTTAGCTTTTCTATCAGTCACTAATATAAATTTAGCTAATAATTCAAATATTGACTTATCAAATACTCAACGTACTCAACAAACAAAACTTAAATAGATTCTTGACATCAAACAACTTTTTCACTAATATATTTTAAGTTGTCATTTAAAGAATCAAATCCATATTTGGCTCACGTTTATGATGAATTTAACAATTAGTGCCGTGGTGGTGGAATGGTAGACACGAGGGACTTAAAATCCCTTATCAGCAATGGTGTGTGGGTTCGAGTCCCACCTTCGGCACCAGCTTTAGTAATCAGTAGATAGTAAGTAGTCATCAGAATATTTAGGCGCGAGTTATCGCGTTATTTTTTTTGATAAAATTACAATTACAAGTAGAATTTGGATGTATATCGTTTTATGGTTAAAAATAAAAATTTGGTGAATGCCCCTATTAAAACCAATCAAAATGATGCCCTATCGGCATTAAATAGGCTTGAGTTGAGTGGCAAAAAATTGGGTGACCAATGGCTTAAAAAGCAAGGTCTAAATCCTGAAGATGTAAGCGAAGAGGAGTTTTACAATTTGCTTAAATATGGCACAGCTGACAAATCTAACTAATAATACAAAGCATCATATTATAAAACCCGAAGATTTCTTGCCTTTTTTAAGAAATGAAAATACTTTGCAAAAGTCGACTCCTTTGAAGTAAAGCTAAAACAGATTTTTTATGGAAACTATTTTAATTCCGAACCGTGTAGATAAGAGTTTAGAAATGTGGCAATTTTTATTGATTCATATGTTCTATCTTATCATTTTTGGTGAGTTTATTCTTATCGCTGACAGATTTTCCCCTTACCCTCAAATAGGACTTATGGGCATATCAGATATTTTAACGATTGGTTTTGCACTTTTTATTCATTGTGCATTATTCATCATTGGTTTGATTGTTTGTTTGCATAGATTTACACAGAAGATACCACAAACTTTATACCTAAAAAAATTATTCTCACTTAGGTTTGTTTCGTTTATGGTAATTATACATTTAGGGCTCATCACTGAGGTGTTTTTTAGACTAAATGGTTTGTTTTTAACAACAATGATTATTTATGTATTATCGTTTTCATCTTTCTATATATCTGCATTTTTTCGCTCAAGTGGCGATGTGAAAGTCCTTGACCAAACCGAGTTTTAGATTTTAGATTAAGGAATTAAACAAACGCCTAAAAATAGGTAAAAAAAGCTAAAATAAAGAAAAATGCTACCAGAAAGTATCACTAAAGTCACCGATCATTTGATGAAATTTCCGTCTATGGGTAGACGATCCAGTCAAAAAATTGCTCTTCAGCTCTTAGAACAAGGTGATATGGAGTTTAAGGAATTGCTGCAAGATTTGGTTTCGATGAAACAGCAGGTTTCTTTTTGTGGGGCTTGTGGATTTTTTTCAGAAAATAATCACGAGTGTCAAATCTGTGCTGATAGGCTACGGCTTGAACATATGATCTGCGTGGTCGAAAAGCCGACTGAGGTCGTGGCTATGGAAAAAAGCCTAGTTTATCGTGGAAAATATCATGTCTTGGGTCGATTGATTTCGCCACTGGATAATATTTTTGCTCAGAATACGGCTATTCCAAGCTTGATTGAACGACTACAGGAAATCGACAAGCATAAAATTGAGCTGGTTTTGTTTTTGCAACCTAGTTTTAATGCCGAAGCAACCACTGCTTATATCCGTGAAAAGATTAAAGAACTCGGGATGGAAGAGAAGGTAAATATCACTAAAATGGCTCAAGGCTTGCCTAGTTACTACAATATTGATACACTTGACCAAGAGACTTTGGCGAGGGCGATGGAAGGAAGGGTGAGAGTGTAAAACTAAAAACTAAAAGTGATTAATTCAAAGATGCTTAGTATTGTTAAAGTATATGACAATTTTGGAAGTTAAAGAAATTGAAAGAAGATGGGTTAAAAAAGACAAAACGCTTCATACAGATGAGTTGTTTAACGTGGCTAAATTTTATTATTCTCAGATTGAGATTGTGTCTGCCAAAGAAAGAAGTGGTGTGTCAAAACAAGCTGGGTTTTATGCCATTGAAGCTTTTAAATCAGGTTTGGTCGGAGTTGAAAATCTAGAGCTTGCTCGATCGATAGTGTCTAAAGCAATGCAACTTATGAGCTGGCCTGAGAGTTTTGCTAAAAGTCTTTCAAAGATAACTTTAAAATGGCTTGACTTAAGTGGGAATGGTAATGCTGAAATTTTAGAAACTAAAAAAGTCTCAATTTTGATTCGAACTGGTTTAGTTGTAATATCTGACCCAAGTAAGTGCTCTGATTTATCAACTGAATATGACGCAAAGAATTTTATAAATCTTATAAATCAAGGTCAAATTTTTGCCTTTGCTATCGGTGGTGATGGAAAAATAAACTTGGAAATAAGATTGATTAAATCAGTCGAGCCTGTGCTTTTAGCCAAAGAATACTCAAAATTATCAAATTCTACACCTGTTTTAAATTTTAAAACAACTCAGGGTGATATCGTAATTGGTGACTTTTACGGGGCAGACAAAGATTTTAAAAATATCAAATTTTCAGATGTTGAATGTCTCTTTAAAGTTGGTGCTTTTTCTATGAAAAGTGGTAAATATATAATTGTATTTTGCAAAACTGACCAAAGCAATAATAATATTTCAGACATTCCAGATTTGGAACAGTAAGACCTCAATCTATGCTTAAAATAGGACTATGTGGAGCTCACGGTACTGGTAAAACTACACTTACCAAATTGATCGCAGATAAATACAATTTAGCACTAATAGATCGTACTATGCGGAATATGTGGGAGGGATTTGGGGTGAGTGATTTTGAGAAAATGCCAGCTGAGCTGCGTGGAGTTTTTCAAAAGTATGCCGTCTTAAATCAAATCCAAAGAGAGGATACAGAAGGCGTAAATGGCTTTGTGAGTGATCGTACAGTCTTGGATAATTTTGTACATGTGGTTATGGACTCTAAGATGAGTGAGATTGATCTTAGTATGTACGAAGCTTTGGTCAAAGAAAGGATCAAAACCTACACACATTTTATATATCTGCCAATTGAGTTTGAGGTCGAAAACGAGTACCTTAGAGCCAATATTGAAAAACGTGAGACTTTTGCCAAAATTGCTGAAGGTTATCTGAGTAAATGGTTTGAGGAAGGGGATTATATCGTGCTTAGGGGGAGTGTGGATGGTAGGATGGAGGAGCTTGGAAGAATGATTTATGAGAGTTAGGATTAGATTGGTTTTTACCCATTTGATTTTTAAATTCTTGGAGAAATGTTTGGTAGACTTCTTTAGTTGCAGGGACATTGATAAGTATTCCACCGCCATTTTCTACAAATTTCTGATAGCTAATTTCCCGCAACTCTGAATTAAGTCTTTGAGCAATGAGGTATTGTTGCTCTGCAAGTTTTTGATATCCAATTAAGCTTTCCTTGCTTAAGGAATCACCTTTTGTGTTTATATATATATTCCTTGCTTCATCATATTTGTATTGTGGATTAAGTGACTTATCTCCTTTTAAGTCTGCAAAACCATTTGAGTGCAATGAAAGATATTCAGGATTGTTGCTTGGGAATGCAGGAGAGGCACTTGCACCAGATGGGACATCATTTGCATTTGAAACAAAACTAATCAACCCTCTTTTACCTTCTTCAGTCGTTACTCATGTTGGGACTGTGTACACGACTACTTTTCTAAGTTCGTTCGAAAATTTTAGAGAATTGACTGGTTTCAAATCGCTTATGCTACCAATTTTTTGAGAGAATTCCTCCACATGTTTTTTTCTATAAGTTAAAACAGCTTGTTTAGACCCACCATTATTAACTAAATCGATATAGTCCTGCTCAGATTTAGCTATACTTGACTGCTTTTCAAGAAAAGTTTCGAGTGCCTTTTCATTGGTGTATACAAATGCCAAGTCAGTATCACCTCCTTTTTTTAAACAAAGTTTTTTGGTATATTCACGTTGCTGAAATTGATCATTAATTTTTAAAGACAGGTATGATGTTTCGGGCACTTCTGGTTCGGTGCATAAAATCAAATGTTCGTTTACTCCCGCCACATTGACATTAAAAACAACACCACTTGCAAACAAATTACTTATCTCAGCTGGGTTTTTAGGTTTCTCGGTGTGGAATCTCGCAGGAGTGGGATTTATATCTTGAATTGTATTTTGGGTTGGCTGTATCTGATTTCCAACATTTTCAGCATTTACCAAGTTTGGAATTGAGATTGAAGCAGCAATACTTAAAGCTATTGTTAAACCACCTTTAAATATCTTATTAAAAACCTCGTTTGGATTTGTTTTTAGGTTTGGAGTGTTTATTTGATTAAAGCTCATATGGTGTGTGACACACTTAGTATAACACAAAAACATACTTTGGCAAAATGTTTGAATTGCGTCTTTAGATTTCTCGCTTTGTTCGAAATGACAGGTGGCTGTGGGTGATTATCACCATAGAAAATGGAGCCACAGGGGCTCCGCTACGTTTATATTCGATTAAAGATTTACGCTGAGAATGGCGAATTGAAATTCGCCTCTATGGTTAAAACTTAACCTGTACATTCTTCCTCTCTTCTGGGCTTTCTACCTCAAAGAAAATTTCTGGTTTAGCTCCTGCGAGTCCTTTGAAAAGGATTGTTGGGAACTGGTCTTGAGTTGCGTTGTAGTCTGATACGACTTGGTTGTAAAATCTACGTGAGGCTAAAATACGATCCTCTGTGTTTACAAGCTCCTCTTGAAGTTGCATGTAATTTTCGTTTGATCGAAGTTGAGGATAGTTTTCTGATAGGGCAAAAAGTTGTCTAAGTGTTCCAGACAGAGCGTTTTCTGCTTCCATTTTTTCTTTGGTGAGGCCTGAGATGTCGATAGCTGTTTGCCTTGCTTTGATGACTTTCTCAAGTGTTCCAGATTCAAAACTAGCCGCACCTTTGACTGTTTCGACCAAATTTGGGATAAGATCGTATCTGCGTTTTAACTGTACATCGATATCGCTTTTGCCTTCTTGAACCTTTACTTTAAGACTGATAAGCTTATTATAAGCGCTAACTGCAATTATTGCGACAACAATAACTAAAACTAAAATTATTATGGTTGGGGTCATATTTATGATGATTTGATATGTTTGTAATCATATACAACTGAGAGTAAATTTGGTTATATTTGTTTTGTCAAAAAAAGCCTTGACAAGTACTATAAAAACGTTGTATGATAAGAGGTAGTTTTGAAAACCTTAAATCTTTGATTTGAATCAGGTAAAAAGACAATTATAGGACTCTTAAAAAGCCGCATTTTCACATGGCGGAATTTCTTGGTTTGTGTGTTTTTTTAAATCCAAAGATGAAAAGGGTTCCAAAAATCATTTTTAAAACATTTATAAAAGCTGTAATTAAGAAATATTTAAGTAGTATTTATTTTAGTCTCTAAATTTAATTTCCAATTTTGAATAAAACTTTTTTAATCTACACTTTTAAATACTAACTATCTCTATGCCACACGTAGCCATCCCAGCTAATTTAAAGAATATTGAGTCCATCAGTCTTTCCATGATGTCACCAGACATGATCGAAGAAATGAGCTATGGAGAAGTTATTTCACCTGAAACCATCAACTACCGCACAGGTCAGCCAAGTAAAGATGGTTTGTTTTGTCAGGCAATTTTTGGACCTGTAGTAGATTGGTGCTGTCAGTGTGGTAAATATAAGCGTTATAGATACGCCAATATTATTTGCGATAGATGTGGTGTGGAGGTTACAAGTTCGTCTGTAAGACGTGAAAGAATGGGTCATATCAGCCTTGCAGCTCCCTGTGTACATCCTTGGTTTTTGAGATCTGTACCTAGTCGTATCGCCATGGCTTTAGATATGAAAGCTGCGGATATTGAGAAAGTAGTATATTTTTCAGCTTATATCGTGACCGAAGTAAATGAAGATATGCGTGCTGAATATCTCTCAAAGATTGATAAAGAAGCCGAAACTAGAATCAAAGTAACCAAGAGCGACTTTGATCACAAGATTGATGAATTATCAAGGCAATACCAAAAAGACAAAAGTTCAGGAAATTTTGACGGTGGTGATTTAAAGGCTAAATACGAAGCTGATAAGGAAATCGTGAAAGTTCAAGAGCAGGAAATGTTGACTCGTATCGACACAATCAGAGAATTGGCTAAAAAAGAATTGCAATCAATGCAAATCAAAGATGTGATGACTGAGCCAGTTTATCGCGAATTAAGCCAAAAATTTGCCCCTGTATTTAAGGCAGGAATCGGTGCAGAAGCCATTGACTACCTGTTGGGATATATTGATACTGACTCAGAGATTGAGATTTTAGAAGAGGAAATGCAGACAGCCAAAGGTCAAAACTACAAAAAGATGGCTAAGCGTTTGCGCTTGATGAAAAACTTTAAAAAGACAGATACTAGACCTGAGTGGATGGTTATGAAGAAAGTCATGGTACTTCCACCTGATCTTCGCCCTATGCTTCAGCTTGATGGTGGTAGATTTGCTGCATCAGATTTAAACGAGCTTTATAGAAAACTAATCAACAGAAACAACAGACTTCGAAAATTGATCGAAATCGGAGCTCCAGAGGTGATGCTACGTAACGAAAAGAGAATGTTGCAGGAGTCGGTCGAAGCTTTGATTGATAACAGTGCTAGATCTGGTCGTCAAGTCATGACAAACACAGGATCTAAGAGAGTTTTGAAGTCTATTACCGATTTACTCAAAGGTAAACAAGGTCGTTTCAGACAAAACTTACTTGGAAAACGTGTTGATTATTCAGGTCGTTCAGTTATTATCATCGGTCCAAACTTGAAACTAAATCAGTGTGGACTGCCAAAGAAAATGGCTCTAGAATTATTTAAGCCTTTCTTGATCGGGCGTATCATTTCCATGAGTGAAGCAGGGCTTTTGGATGAGTATAAAGCTGTAAACGTCCACTCAGCAAGACGATTGATTGAGTTGGAATTACCTGTTGTTTTCGATATTTTGGAAGAAGTCGTAAAAGAAAACTGTGTACTTCTAAACCGTGCGCCGACACTTCACAGACTTTCATTCTTAGCTTTTGAGCCAGTTTTGATCGAAGGAAAAGCCATTCAGCTTCACCCTCTGGTTTGTAAAGCCTTTAACGCTGACTTCGATGGAGATCAGATGCAGGTCCATTTACCGATCACTCAACGTGCCCAAGAAGAAGCTAGAAATATCATGTTAGCAACTAAAAACTTGCTAAAACCAGCTGATGGAAGCCTTATTATGGGAGGACATCAGGATATTCACTTAGGTTCATACTATTTGACATCGGTACTAGAAGATCCAAATCTTTTGACTGATCGATCACGAAAAGTAAGATTTTACGCTTCTGAATCAGATGCAGTCCTAGCTTTTGACAATGACATGATCGGCTTGCGTGATCTAATCAAGGTTAAAATGCGTGAAAAAGATGATGTAAAAGATCAAATCCTTGAGACTACAGTTGGGCGTATTTTATACAACCGAAACTTCCCAAGTAGTGTACGTTATTTCAATGAGACATTAAACAAAAAGAAATTGGGTGGTATTTTGATCGAGGTTTACTTTAGTGTCGGACAAGATGAATTAGCTTTAATCTTGGATAAATTAAAGAATATCTCTTATAAATACGCCACAAAATCAGGTTTATCACTTTCAGCTTTTGACTTGAAAGAACCTACGGGACGAAGTGGGGTAATCGATGAAGCTAAAGAAAAAGTAGCTACTTTAAACTCAAACTATCAAGTTGGTTTGCTTACCGAGCAAGAGCGATACGCTAGAATTATCACCACATGGAGAGAAGTCGAAAACAATCTTTCTATAATGTCTAGAGAAGAAATGGACATTGAATCAAACGTCGGAATGATGATCACGTCTGGAGGTAGAGGAGATATCATCCAGCTTAAGCAGATCGTCGGTATGAAAGGTTTGTCAGCTACAGCTACTGGACATGTCATCGAGTTGCCTGCTCTAAATGGTTACAGAACTGGTCTAAACGGTCTTGAGTACTTTATTTCTGCTCGTGGACAGCGTAAATCTTTGGCTGATATTGCACTTAAAACAGCTGATGCCGGATATTTGACTCGAAGACTTGTCGATGTAGCACAGAATATTATTGTAAATGAATATGAATGTGGTACCGTGGACGGTATAGTCATGACCGATGCCAATTCTTCAGAAGTCGGAAAGACACTTAAAGATCGTGCATATGGTCGATACTTGGCTGGAGATGTGCTTGGTGCTGATGGAAAAGTAATTGCAAATAAAGATGAGTTTATTAGCAGAGAAAAACTTGAGGAGATCTTAGCAGCTGGTGCAAAAGAAATTTTTGTACGTAGTCCTTCCAAATGTGTGCTTACAAGAGGTGTCTGTCAGCATTGTCTCGGTATTGACTTTTCTACACATCAGCCAGTTGAGCTAGGTGTAGCAGTCGGTGTCATAGCCGCCCAAAGTATTGGGGAGCCAGGTACACAGCTTACGATGCAATCTAAACATTTCGGAGGATCAGCTACACGTGCAGATATCACATCAGGTTTACCTCGTGTGGAAGAGTTGTTTGAAGCTAGAGAGCCAAAGGCTGTGGCTGTAATCAGTGACATCGCTGGTACAGTTCAAGAAATAACTCATGAAGAAGGTATTTACAAACTAAAAGTAACCGCTAACTCAGACAAAGTAATGGTTCACGGTTTGGTAGCAAACGAAGGTTATGCGCTACTTGAGTCAGGAAGTATGGTGAAAGCTGGTGATCCAGTCTTTGCAAGACCAACTGGTGAGATCGTGATTGCTGCTGGCGGAGGTCAAATAATTTTTGACAACAGCCAACTTGTAATCTCAACTCCTGGTGCTGAAACTAAGGAATTTAAGCTATCAATCGGTTTTGCTCCTAGTGTCAAAAAAGGTGATAAAGTATCAATTGGACAGGCCTTAAGTGATGGTCCAGTAAGTTTACAGCAACTCATGGAGCTTGTCGGAATGGACGGAGTTCAGCAGTATGTCATTGGTCAGCTAAACGAGATTTATACTTCAAACGGACAAAATATCAATGAAAAGCATATTGAAGTTATTATTCGCCAGATGTTTTCTAGAGTTCAAATAATTGACTCTGGGGACAGTGAGTTTTCACAAGGGGATATTGTAAGTTTTGCGACAGTTTCTGAAATCAATCGAAGACTTAAAGGTCAAGGTAAGAGAGTTGCAACATACAAACGTATTCTTACAGGTATCACTCGAGCATCTCTTTCGACTGATTCATTCTTAGCTGCGGCATCATTCCAAGAGACTACACGTGTTTTGATTGAGGCTGTTTTAAGCGGTAGAAAAGATTACTTGCGTGGCTTGAAAGAGAATGTTATCTTAGGTCAATTGATTCCAGCTGGAACTGGATTTAGATACAGACCAATCCAAGAAGATGAATTTGAGTATTCAGAGTTTGATGAGGTTTCAGATGAGTTGAGTTTGGCTGCAGTCGCGGCAAAAACCCCAACAACAGACGACGACGACGCAGATATTTCTGATGAGTTTTAGACTTTTAACACCTTAATTTCAACTAATATTTTCCCGCACTCGATGCGGGATTTTTGTTAGACTGAATATCTAAGTATCTGTCATTGCGAGCGAAGCGCGGCAATCCCTTGACTCAGTGCTAAACTATGTCGACCACGAGCAAAGCGAAGGATCTCTACCCCGACTTGAGTCAAAAGAAAAACGCTTTTTATGGATCGCGAGGCTCAGGCATTTGTGGACTCCAGGTCTTTTACAAAACTCACTCGGTAGGGGATACCTAGAGAAAGGCGATGCCCCATCGCCCCTACAAGTCGTTATGTTCATACGTTCTAAACGGTGGAATATATGAATGAGGAGGAAGGATTGTATGAGTTTTGTACCTACCCAGCTTGCCTAAAACCTAGGTTATGTTTTAGTCTGATGGTATGATAAACAGCACCCTCAAATCAAGTTTTAAATTTAGTTTAGATACTAGAAATTTAGAAGATTTAAGTAAGGA
>Ga0316610_1000348_pt1 | contig 11511 bp, 13 predicted proteins | sample MIS2017111B_MG_FD_207677 | JGI IMG/M metagenome (GOLD analysis project Ga0316610, IMG submission 207677) | Microbial mat bacterial communities from Middle Island sinkhole, Lake Huron, Michigan, United States - MIS.2017.111B | ecosystem: Environmental > Aquatic > Freshwater > Lake > Sediment... | reverse complement strand
ACAGAGAAAGCTAGGCAATTAAAGACAACTATCTATCAGGTTAAGAAACATCTGCTAGATGATTACTTGATAGAGGAATTAAGGAATCCTAGAGTTGTGTTTGGGTGATTTGAGGAAGTCCTAAATTAAACTTATCATTTTTTAATGACTTTTGAGTATTATATCCATTTGTATTTAGAGTTTTTAAAATTATACGAAATTCGGATTCAATTTTTTGTTTACTCCATTTTATACTATCATCAATAAGCTCATGATTTGTATTTTCACTTTTTAATAATTGTCTTTGTATAAATGTTGGATTATTTAATAAAATTGATATTTGAAACAGAGTGTATAATAGTATCGTAAATGTTGACCAGAATATTGAATAACTAACAAAATTTGGAGTCAAAATAATGAGAATAAATATTATAAATTTAAGTTTTTCCAAAAAAGTATTATTATTAATTGTAACAAGAAATTTTAGTAAAAAGTTCAATTTTTCTGGTATAGATCTAGATGAATAGATACTGTTATATTCTCCAGTGTATACTAGCAAATTAAGACGTGTAATTATTATTAAGAGGCTGAAAATATTCAAGAACCAGACCGACACTGACTCATATTTAATTATTTGTAATATTGGCTGAATTAGTAAATATATAAGGCATAATGTTATAATCCACCCCATTTTATAATAAAATTTAATTAAACCCTGTCTGGAGAACTCTAATCTATTAAAACTTTTCTCAATAATAAAAAACAAAACAGCTTGAAATACAGGAAACAACACACCAGAAATGCTGATTATTATCTCATAAAATCTCATCAAAGTTTCGTTATTTAATTGAGGAAACATAGAATATACTCTTTTAAATATCTACCAACTTCCCCCTCCGCCAGAACTACCTCCACCTCCACCGCCGCCTCCTGAACTGCTCTCGCTTGGTGGTGTATAAAACACTACATGAGCGTAACTTGCGTATAAAAATGAGTTATTTTCGATTTCGCTGGTTTGGGGTAGGAGTGCTCCGAAGTACTTTTGGAATTGGTCTAGGATACCAAAGGCGGCGGCGTATGGGACTGATTTTAGGTAGTATTGGACTCCTTCGTTGGGGTTGTTGCTAAAATCTAGTTTGTATTTCTCCACATATTGTAGATAATACTTATATCTGGCTACTTTGTTGATCAGCTCGGCACCTTCTCTGGTTGGCTTGCTCCAGTATAACGTCACTATAGCTACTAAGGCCGCTATTATGATGTCAATCAAGACTATAAATCCTATATAACTATTTCCGAGTAAAATGCTGGATTGGAGTCCTTGAAAGCCAAAAATTGAGATAAATATCAAGGCTCCACCGATACCAAAAATAATACCAATTATTGCTCCTGCCGAAAGTGGTACTTGAGTATAATTTCCTTTTAAATCTTTGGTTAATGAGCTGTGTAGCTTTTCAGAATCTTGGGATTCGTTGATTTTGCTAGCATAAATACCATCTTTAAAACCTTTGGATTCGCTCAATTTTATCGCACTATTAAATACAGCTGGTAATAAATCAGTAGGTAAATCCTTCAAAATCTCGATTTTCATTTCGGTCTTTTTGTCATTTGGATCTCCATCTGGGCGCAGTTTGATAATCTTTTTATTACTCAACCACAAAATATAAGATAAAAGTGTCTCTTTGACTGATGTCTTTCCGTCTTTGACCAAGAAAGCTGCTTGCCAAGGATATACTTCAAGTGGTGGTTCGAGTTCTGGACTGGTTGGTTTTTCTATTTTAAACTCATCAGCAGCCCATCGTCTCCAGGCGTAGTATGTAGCTGCTATTCCAGCTACTAGGATCAGTATATATGGCCAAGTATCGTTGTAAATTGAAGCAGAACTCGAAACTGGGTTTGAGCCTTTATTTAAGGTAATTGCGGTATAATTTGCATCACATTTGAGCTCGCTTTGGCACAGATCTTTCTCGTCTTGAATGATTTTTATAGTCTTTACAGGATCAGTCCAGTCATGTATCACAGTAAAATTGTATGCTTGATCTGGATTATAGCTAGCCTCGACTACAAACTCATAGTAGTATTTACCTTTGCTTAAAGTCTTGTCTTTATCACCGATTCTGACACGAAACTCATTCCACTCTTTGAAAAACTCGTATTTGTCAGCACTGAGACCCTGACTTGAGATTTTAGGTATTTTTTCGGTGACTACTTCTAAGGCTTCGGGACTTCTTTTGACTGATTTAAGCTCGTATTCAGTCCAAATTCCACCTTGGTTTTTAGGTAAAGATAAGAAGACACCATGACTTTTTTCCTTGAAAGTCTGCCAGATTTGATAGGTCAGAGTGATTTTTTTGGTGTTTTTATCAGGTGAAACTTTCACTGTGATCGAATCAGTTGAATTGTCTCCAAAGGCGCTGATTGGAATTGAATCAAGCCCTGAAAATATAATAACTACACTCAACAAAGCTAAAATATAGCTCAAACACGAGTTTTTAATTTTGAAAAACATAAAAAGATGGCTCTAAAACTTAGATATATAATATTAGCTAAGTCTTAAGACATCCATCTAGTTTTGGCAAATAATTGCAGGTGTTTGATTAATATTGACAATCGTGTCATTTCGAGTGTAGCGAGAAATCTTATGATTGGTATGCTTAGATTTCTCACTGCGTTCGAAAAGACAAAAAGTTGTGCTTAAGTAGAAACACCTCGGCACTGCGTGCCACTCCTCTTAAAAAGAGGAGAATCTTAAATCTTTGAACTCTGCACTTTTAACTTTGAACTTTCCTGTACCACTCAATCGTCTCTTTAAAACCGACCTCATAGCTCGTCACTTTCAATTCTGGAAACTCTTTCAATATTTTATTGGAATCAAAATCGTAGTCATTTTCGCTTTGATACATCATCTCAAACAGCTCCCTTAAAATCGGTATAAATAAGCTTAAAAAGTAGGCAGTGGTTTGTCGAAGCCCAGTTAATTTCAAAGTTTTTCCAGTTACTTTTTCTAAAATCTCTTTAAACTCTTGGCCTGTATGAGCTGTATTTGTAGGTAAATGTATCACACCTTCAAAATCACTAAGTCCCAGCACTTCCAAAGCTGGTGGTATATCAGCCACATAAGTATAATTATGCTTTTTAGCTGGGTTTCCAAAAAGTTCGACGGTGTTTTTATTGACTATAAAATCTAAAAATCTATCGCCCAAAACTGAAGTTGTAATCCCCGGACCATAAAAATCAGCACACTTAGCGATTACAAGTTTAATTTTACCTGATTTATGAACTTCTTCCAAGGTTTCTTGGATTTCTTTTCTGACTTTACCTTTTCTGGTTTGGGCTTTTAAAGGTGAGGTTTCTGTCATCTTACCTGGTGTCAGGCCATAAGCATAGACATTGTCAAAAAATACTAACTTCGATTTAGCTGATTCACAAGCGTCGATCAGTCTTTTTACCAGAGGCACCCACTCAGCTTCCCAGACTTTAGATTTGTATTCTAGCCCGACCAGCATATAGGTTATATCTGAGCTTGCCACAGCTTTATTCATTTCTTCTTGATTTGAGTAATCCACCTCCAGATTTTCGACATTTTTAAGATCAAACTTCGGTGCATGTCGTCCAAAAGCTTTGATTTTATAACCTTTTGAGACTAAATATTCAACTAAAAGTTTTCCAACATTTCCAGAAGCTCCCAAAACTGCAATAGTTTTAGATGAGATTTGAGTATTTTGTGCAGTCATAATAATTAACTTGTTAAGTTTTAATAACTTAAGTATTGATACAGATTTTTGTCAATCCATATTATAGTCTAAACAAGGTAAAATATTCAAATAGAGTAAGTTTTATATTTAAATCAAATTGCAAATTTCTTTCCCTTTTTCCTTTCCCTTGTATATTCCACCGTTTGGAACGTACGAACGGAACAACCCGTAGGGGCGATGCCCCCATCGCCTTTCCCTCAACCCCCAATCAAACCACGTAGCGGCGAGCGAGCCTCGCCATTCTCCAAATGGAGTTTTATAAAAGACGTGGAGTCCAAATGCTTGAGCCTCGCGATCCATAAAAAGTACTTAGTCCTCTAGCAATAATAAACTGACCATAAATTAATACAAAATCTTTGATTAAAGATCAATTAGACTAAAACAAAGGGTAATGTTAATACTTCGGGGAGACTTAGACTTTGGGTTGAAGTCTGCTTTAAATCCTTCGCTTTGCTCGTGGTCGACACAGTTGGGGCTTCAGGACGACAAGACTTTATTCCTAAGCCAAGGAGTTGCCGCTCTTTGCTCGCAATGACATTTAGCTGAGCAAAAATGACCATAATCTCATATCTTGACATCAAAATTCCCAAATGGTATGAATGATTATCAAAAATAATTTATAAAATATGGCTAATAAATCAAGATTATGGATAGTTTTAGGAAGCATTTTGACTTTAATTGTGATAGGGGTCGGAATTTTCTATTTTTACCAAAAAAATAAGAATCAACGTAGTCCACAAATCACCAACGAGACTTCTAACTCTTCAAATACCCAAAATACCACCAACAATTTAGAGAGCAACAAACAGGAAGCAATTAAATTTAATCTTTACAAAGAAGAAGGGCAAATCAGCTACAAAGCATACTCTAATGCTTCATACCAAGAGTTAAAAGATGATCAGATCGAACTGGCTGACAAAAGTTTTATTAAAACTGGAGTTGGAGCACTGGCACACGTGATTTTTAATGATAATTCGATGGTTTCCTTGGATGAAAATACTGAAATTCAGGTAAATTATACTGGTGCAAGTCGTGATATAGCTCAAACTTCTGGAAATACTTGGCATCGCATCCAAAAGCTAACTGACAACTCAGCTTATCAAGTCGAAACCTCAAATACTTTAGCAACAGTTCGTGGGACTATTTTTGGTGTAAAAGTCGAAAATCCGACGCAAACCAGTCTATATGTCATCGAACATCAAGTCGAAGTCAGCCAAACTGCGTTAGAAAACGGCAAAAAAATCAATAAAGCTACTCAAATGGTGCAAGAAGGTAAACACCTTGGAATCCCTGATTTTGGAGGTGATAAAAAGCCAGACTTGACTGATATTCCTGAAGAAAAGAAAAACTCACCTTGGTTTAAGCGCAACAAATTAATCGACGGAGACTATAAACAAGAGCAAGGACTAAAACTCATTCAAAAAATCAAAAATGACGCTAATTTCAAACAAAAGCTCAAAAACATCAAAGACAATAAACCTTTACCAAAACTTTCTGGACTAGGTGCTGCTCTTGGTAAAATTCTCAAAAATAGCAGCCCTGAGATAAGTTCACAAACACTGTCCAACCCTGAAACAACTTTAGCTGCCTTGGACGCTAGTAATTATAGTTGCGATGAATTGACTGGAGTTGTTGATTTTACAGCCGGTTTGACTGCGCTGGAGCAAAGTGGACAGATCCCAGCGGGCACGATTCAATCACTCAAAAATTACTACTCCCAACTGACAGAGTTTTGTAAAGATGGAAATTTAGATCCAAGTGAAATTACCAGGTTGAGCTTATCAGCTCAGGCAATGAGTAAAAACTTTGCTTCGCTCTCAAATCCTGATGCCACTGCTGCCGATCCAAATGCAGGTGCTGCACAAGATGCAAGCGTAGCACAAAATGCCGCATATACGGCTGAAATACAAGCTAAACTATCTCAATGGGGCACAATAGATCCACAAACAAAATCAGCTGATCTCTGCACAGCATACTATCAAAGCAATGTGACGATTATTGTGGGACAATTTGTAGCTATTGAGAAAAAGTATAATCAACCAGTCGTAGTTGCGGGCAAAGTAAAGCCTTTAATCTCACAAATAGCTATTTCATGCCGAGATGGAGCCATTGATGATGCTGAAACTCAAGAAATTGCCAAACTTTACCCAAATGACTTATAAAGATTTTTATCACAAATATACACCTTATTTAGGTAACATAGGGATTGTTTTATTGATGACCTTGATACTGAGTTTGCCTTTTTTTAATCAGTTAAATCTACTGATACTTGACAGATTTGAAGGAGGCTTACAAGCCAGGTCGGAGATTGTTCTAGTGAGCATAGACGATAAAAGCCTTAAAGAACTAGGTGCTTGGCCATGGAATCGTGATACATTGGCAAAGGCGGTTGACAAACTCAATACAGCAAAAGCTTCTGTAGTTGGGGTTGATATTGTCTTTTTTGAAAGTAGAGCAGGTGACGATGTGCTCCAAAATAGCTTAAATAACTCCAAAATTCCGATAGTTTTGGGTAATAAAATCTTAGAAGGTCAAGAAAATCGTACTATTTTTGATGCCCCAAAAGTCACTCAAGCTTTTACCAATATCTCCCCAGATCTAGATGGAAAAGTCAGGCAAACTAAGTTTTATGAAAATGTTGCTTCAAAATGCATCCCAAGCCTAGCTTTTGAAATCTCTAAACAATATTTCCGTGATAAAAATGTGCTTGCTTGCAAAGATACCCAGAGTCTTGGACCAAATCTCAAATTAAATCAAATTGTAGATTTTAATTACTCTGCAACTAAGTTTAAATCAATAAGTTTTAGTGATCTATACAATGATAAAATTGATCCAAATGTGATTAGTGGTAAAATTGTACTCATTGGTGTCACAGCTAGTGATATCAAAAGTAGTGTCACAGACAATTTTGTCGGTATAAACGGTCAAAATATTTCAGGAATTGAACTCAATGCCAACATTATCAACTCAATTTTGCAAAACCGTTTTCAAATTCCATTACCCAAATACAGCTTTACGATTGGTATCGTAGCACTTTCAAGTCTTTTAATCTGGATTTATATCAAAATTAAATCTGATATAGTTCAATTTTTAATATTTCTAACTGTTACGATTATAACCGAAATTGGGGGGTTATTTTTATTTGACTATGGCTACATCTGGCCTTTGGTTCAGACAGCCATACTAATAGCCTCAAGTTACATTTATTTTGTAATATTGAAATATCTAACCGAGCAAAAACAAAACTCATTCTTAAAACAAGCTTTTAGTCGATATATCAACCCAAAACTGCTGACACAACTTCTCTCCAAGCCCGAAGGATTGACTTTAGGTGGTGAAAAAAAGAATATGACTGTACTTTTTAGTGATATAAGAGGTTTTACGACTATTTCAGAGAAGCTTGACCCTACTGCTCTTATTGATATCATAAACCGATATTTGGAGCGAATGTGTGCAATTATTTTAAAAAATAATGGAACAATCGATAAGTTTATCGGTGACGCTATCATGGCCTTCTGGAATGCCCCGCTTGAAGAACCCGAGCATCAGCTACTAGCTATAAAAACAGCTTTAGAAATGCAAATCGAAATAGAAAAATTTAGCCAAGAAATAAATCAGACTTTTAAAGTAGGTGTTGGAATAAATACAGGTGATATGATTGTGGGAAATGTGGGTAGCAATTTGCGTTTTGATTATACAGTTTTGGGTGATAATGTAAATCTAGGTTCTAGAATCGAAGGATTAACTAAAAAATATGGCGTAGGTATTTTGATTACAGACAGTGTTGTCCAAAACTTAAGTATCAAGGGCAGTGAAAATATTATTTTTAGGCTTTTAGATGAGGTGATTGTCAAAGGGAAATCCAAAGCCATACATATCTACGAGCCGATGCTTGACACTACCGAAAATCAAGAAACCTCCAAAATGTATCAACAAGCGTTTGAGAATTACCAAAAAGGAGGGTTTTCAAAAGCTGTAGAAATCTGGAAAACTCTTAAAAAGGATACATGCAGTCAGATTATGTCTCAGCGAGCTCAAGCATTAATTGCTAATCCAGATTTAGATTGGCATGGAGTTTGGAAGTGGGATGAAAAGTAGATTTAGGGTGTTAATATTAAATAACTTCAAGCTACTTTGAAGCTGGGTCAGCACTAGGTTCTTCTTGGGTGATTTCCTTTAAAATAGAATCTGTCTCCTTGTCGTCGTCGTTTATATCAGCAGATTTGGGTGAATTAGCTTGTGTTGGGGTTGAATTTTGGTTGGTGGGTACTGGTTGAATTTGTGAAGCCTGTTTTGTTGCAGAGTCCATTTTTGGCTGTTCTGGTTTGTTTAATACAAATTTCCATACCGAAAAACTTGCAGCTAAAATTACAAGTAAAACTATAATTGAAATTATGGTTGTCTTTTTTGCCATATTGAAATAAAACTTAAAGTTAATATCTTTACTAATTTGATTTTCCACCTACAAATGGAGAGCTAATAGCTGTTTTTGAAATTTTTCGATACTCTGGTCTTACTGACTCATTGTAATATGTTATAGCTTCTTTAAAGTCATCCCAAGCTTTATCATGAGCTTTTTTGAGTTTTTCTCTTGAATTTTGTTGAGTGCCTACCGAAGTGCAATCAAAGCTCTTTGCTGCATCTAACCATATTCTGTATGATGACTCAACCTTACTTGCCCTCAACATAATACTTGGTACTAAATTTTCAAGTGCCTTAGTATCCAAGCTTGAGCTTTTAGCTTTGGTTATTCTATTTTTTGCAAATTCCAATCTAGATTGAATCTGACGTGTCCTTAAAGATGTTCTGTTTTGGGCAAATGAAATATCTTTTGTTTTGTATTGCTGACAGATATTATTGGCTGCATCTTGATTATCTGCTGGTTTTGAAGTGGCTGGACTTTCGGCTTTTACCAAAATTGCTATTGAAAATACCAAACTTACCAAAAACATAGCATTTGAGATTAGATAGATATTTTTTATTACTGGCTTTAAAATCGACATATTTTAAAAATTACACATTTATAGAAGTCAAACTATGTCATTAATGTATTAGCACATGTTTTGTCAAGAAATTATCAATTTGACAAGAGTCACTGGATTGAAACAAGTTGTATATAATACAAAAAACTAAGATATTTATTTGTGCCTGATAATTCAGTTTTTACACTACTAAAAAAATCATTTAAAAAGCTTTTTAAAATAAGTGGAGAGCCTAAAAATCAACACTTAGATTACACTAGCAGACTAAGATATCTTAGAGCTAAAGTACTTTTCAGAGGTTTTTTAGTTGGTTTTTTTCTTATTCCTTGGGTTTTTGTCTGGGGGGCGTGGATTTTACTTTCAGGGTTGATTATATATCTAGCAAACACTGATTATATAACCTTTGTAACCTATCGAAATTCACTTCCTTATCCCATAGCTGGGCTTCCTAAAGGTCACGGCTATGAGTGGATTTTTTTGATAATGCTAGGTTTAGGTTTGTTGGTAAATTATGCGATTTCATTTTTTAGCTACCGCAAAAACCCTGCTTTAGGTACTTTAATGCTGATTTTGAGTCTATGGTTAGTTTTAATTGGGTTTTTCTTTGTCTATCTAGTTTGGCAGTTTAATACCAATTTTCTTTCTATTTAGTAGTTATGTGGATTTGAAGCCCAATCTTATTTCAAGATTGCTTAGAAACTCATCCAGAAAAACTTTTTGATCAAAACTATCTTGGAAGTTATCTAATTTATCCAGCTCACCTCTGAGCCAATCAAATACTTGACACTCTTGGTCAAGATGTAAGTTTGAAAGTAAAACTTTATTCATCTGGGATAAAATTTCAAACTTAGAATAGCTCCAAGATGGATAATTTAGCTTTTCATAACATTCAATATGAGTCACCACCCAATGCTTGCGAGTCTTAACCAGGTCAAAAGAAAGTAAATTCCCAAAATTCAACAAAGATTTATACTTGTAGTTTTCCATTTTTGCAGGGAGTTTGACTTCAAACAAAGTAGAATCGGTGAGTATCTCTGCCAAAGCCGAGTTTAAGATAAAGTCCTCCCTAACTTTCAATATATATCCCTTTATCTGCTTGCTTTCGGTCTGAGACATTTGATAGTGTGATTTTAAGAAGAAAGTAGGGGCGAATTTTAATTCGCCTTGTCACGGTGTGTTTAAGTATAAACCTTTCAAAGGATAAATTATAAATCAAGTATAAAGTATAAAATTTATAATGTTAAATTTCTTAATTTTTAATCAATGTAATAATTTATAGTGAATTAATGTTTTAAACATTCTTACATTAAGATTTAAAAATTGATTTAAAATTGTTACTTTAAACATTTTATACTTCTTCTAACTGTTTTATACTTTTTTATAAAAAAATCCCGTGTAAACGGGAAAAATAAATATTGATTTTAAACTTAAACTGCTGCTTTAGCAAGTTTTTGCTTCTTTAAGCTCATTCTAAAACCTTTATCTAGAGTTCTTAAACCTCTAGCTGATACTTTGATGATTGTACCATTAAAGTTGATTCTTTGAAGGTTAACAAACTTTCGAGTCTTGGTAGATCTCATACTTTTGCTTCGGTTGTTTTGGACTTTGGAAGCTTTTCCAGTGATTGGGCAGATTGCAGGCATATGTGGGTTAAATTGTTTAAGGTTTATATTAATTGCTCGAATTTAACACTAAAGATATTTTCTTAAATTTATATCAATCGAGTCAATAAATTCAATAAGTGTTTAAATATAAACACAAACTGATGATTTTGTAAAGTTTTATATCTTATTTGTAGCTAGGAACTAAATATAAGTTGGCCAAACGAAGGATACAAAAAGCAACAATTAGAATCACAGTTGCGACCATAACCGATTTTTCAACACCTCTACGGGTCATATATACTTGGTTTCCACCTCCAAAAACTGAAGATAGTCCAACCCCACGCTGTTGAAGCAAAACAAGAATACCAGCTGATCCTAAACAGATCATTTGAGCAATTAATAAGATTTTATCTAAAGGCATAAATTAAATTTAAATGAGATTATTCTCCTTTGTAGTTGTTTAAATAAGCGGCGACTTCTTTCTTGGCTTCCTCGGCACCAAATACACCTTCAACTTCTGTAAGCTGTTTCCATTCACCTTTTTTGAATTTTTGCATATTCTTCCAAAAGTCAACCACATCTTTGATCTTATGTGAAGGCATATCTGCAATATCTTTGATTTCATCGAAACGTGGATCACTAATTGGAACTGCAAAAACTACATTGTCTTGGTCTCCAGCATCAGTCTTTTTGAATAATCCAATAGCTCGGCATTTTACCACGGTCATTGGAGGGACAGGATTGGTCATAAATATAGCGACATCAACTGCATCACCATCTGCTGCCTTGGTAGATGGAATAAAACCATAATTTATCGGATAAAAAGCAGCTCCATAGATCACACGATCTAAAAACAAAGCTCCAGTCTCAGCGTCAATTTCATATTTGTTTTGACTGCCGTAAGGAATCTCAACTACAACGTTGAAGGCTTCTACCTCTCCTGAAGGTAGGAAATAGATATTTGAAGAGTTCATATCCTGAAATTTATACTAACACTTAAAACAAATACTTTTAGGGGGAAATGTCAAGAAATTTTAAATCAGCTCGACAATTTGACAAATTAAAATAATGAATTATTTATAGGACTTCCTCAAATCACCCAAACACAACTCTAGGATTCCTTAATTCCTCTATCAAGTAATCATCTAGCAGATGTTTCTTAACCTGATAGATAGTTGTCTTTAATTGCCT
>Ga0316610_1000346_pt1 | contig 11549 bp, 9 predicted proteins | sample MIS2017111B_MG_FD_207677 | JGI IMG/M metagenome (GOLD analysis project Ga0316610, IMG submission 207677) | Microbial mat bacterial communities from Middle Island sinkhole, Lake Huron, Michigan, United States - MIS.2017.111B | ecosystem: Environmental > Aquatic > Freshwater > Lake > Sediment... | reverse complement strand
ATTATTTGACAGAATCTAGTGGTAAATATCCATATCAATTTGGGCAAAATGGTCCTATCACCACTGTTGAATACGTAGGACCGAAATCTCTATTCGACACATTGCCAGAACGTGAAGGGTATGAGAAAAGCAGTGAATTCAAAGAGGGTGTAGCATATGATCCTGGAATACCTGTTAATGTAGATAACGTTGAATTATCATTGGATGATATTCAGAAAGGTGCTGCTGACTATTTTAACAATTCTAATAACGTTAAAAAAAGTGTGTTTTTTACACTTGGAGATGAAGTTGTTTACTACACATATAAAGATGAAACAGAGCCTCAAAACACTTACACAAAACAAACAACTGAGGATGCTCTTGCGTTACTCAAACAAGAAATTGATCGACTTGAAAAAAGACCAGATAGTGAAATAGGTATACTTGAGAGTTCGGTGTTATTAATGGATAAAATGAAAAATAAAATACGTGATATTAAAAATGAAACACTTGGGGCTTCCACGTCATTCATAAATAAAACTGCAGACTCTTTGGCTTCTAAACATAAAATAGTACAAAATCCATTTAACTTTATTGGAGGCGTTTTCGAAAACCCTAAAGTACAAGATGCACTCAAATTTCTTAAAGATTTACCCAAAAATACACTTCAGGAAGTGCTTGCACCTATTACAAAAGTAGTAATTGCACCCATTACAAAAGCAACTTTAAGAGCACCTTGGGGAGCTTCCCTAGTTGGAGGTGCAGGATTTGTTGGAGCTTATGAAGGGTTAAAAAATGGTGGGCAGACTAGTTATGAAGTAAAAGGAATTTTAGGTCTTGTTAAAAGAATGCCGATAGCAGTTGGAAATACTGTAGCTAGTATAGTTCAAGGAGCACGCGAAAATGCTTATGAAGAAGGTGTTACTCAATTTACTAATAAAAAATTATTCAAAAAATATGGTTTAGAGGAGGCAGAATTTAAGCAAATTGCTGAAGGCTTTGTCTTAAGCCTAAGAAAAGAAAAGATGCCTACTATATTTACAAATAAGTATACTTCAAGGTTTTATATGAACCGAGTTGCTCATGAAAAAACAATTCAGTTACTAGAATTACTTTCAGATGGTAGCGGAAAAAAATTAGGACCATCGAACCCAGATAAAAATAAAGCTTACGAGGGTGCATCAGCTAGAACTGGGAATATTTTATCAGACATTGTAGCTCCAGATGGTAATATGGTAATATCAATTCGTAAACTTTTAGAGGAACACACATTTTTATTAAAAATGCCATTAGCGACGAAATTTTTTGAAGCTCAAACCAAACCATTAAGAAAACATATTGAAGCCCAAGCAAATAGTGGCAATCAGTAGATTTTTTAAACAGAAGTTAAAACAATTTTTTGTTTGTTATTCCAGGTGTTGTTTTTGCCTGGATTTTTTTGATATCCGTGCAATTTTACTGATCCAGCATAGTTTACTTGACCAGCGTTTCTCCCATATTTGCCACTTTTCAAGCATGTGATCTTGATACACTTGTAAATCAGATTTGCTAGAAAATGTGTTCAGTGGAGCAATTACACTTGCAGCCACACCTTTTAATTGAGGTTCTCGCTGGTTATTGAGCACAAACATTGCTGCTAGTACATCAATTCCAAATATGGCGTGGCGAAGAATACTTGAGGAAATTTCTTTATTAAATTGCAAATTATTATCGTGAATAAGCTTGGTTGGGTAAATAAAACTATTGCACGATAGGAACACTTCAGGGCGAAAAAAGTTTCGTACAATACTCGATTTTTTTTGTAAAAATGGATACACTTCGGTGCAAAATCTGGTCTGTCCTTGTTCTTCAACGTAGCCCATAGCGTATAACAAAAAATTATGAAAGTAGGGTTCGGAATCGGATTTGGTAAAACGAGCAGGTAATTTTTCATCTACAAAATATTGCCCAATAGTAGTTTTTATTTGATGCAAAAAATCACTTCCCCAGGTTTGATAAGGGTTCAGTGAAACCCAAAATGTGCCAGTTGCTTTTTTAAGCCCATCATTTTCCCACGTAGAATTGGGGTTTTCTTCAACACAAACAAGGTTAACCACCTGTTGCAATTGATCAACTAAAAGGCTGTAGTTTTCATCCATGTCAGTTTTTTCGGCAACCAAAATACATTCACAATTCAGCCAATCTTGTTTCAGTAAAAAAGAAAAATCACGATCAGGTCGATACGGAATACACACTGAAAGAATGATATTTGTCATGTTCCATGATATGAATGAAACGTGGAAAAATGTCCAATTATTATCTAAAATGAGGTAAAATACCGCCTGCTTGACAAAAAGGTTCTCCTGGGCAAGATTATAAGATATGAATATCTCAACATTAGCAAAAATTTTAGGGGTTGGTTTGAACGATCTACGTGAAACGGGTGTAAGTAGAAACATACGTGGTTTTTATGGGCGAAATACACGTATTCCGTATGAATCTGCGGTGGAAATAACAAAAATTTTGCGTCCTGAAAAAGTACAAAAATTAAAAAATGACGACCGAATTTACTTATCTTCCGTTATTAAAGTTGGCGAATTTGCTGAAACAATTGGAAAGCCACCTGGAATGGTTGTAAAAACGTTGCTGATGAATGGGGTAATGGCAACTCTGAACGAGAAGATAGACTACGATACCGCGGCCTTGGTTGCTGAAGAATTAGGCGTTGAAGTATTCCCTGATGATCCAGCCATGCTTACCTCTGCTTCAAGCGAAGAAAGTTTGCAAGTTGTTCAAACATTCGAAGCAAGTTCAGATAAAGCTCAGCTTATTACTCGTCCACCTGTTGTTACCGTTATGGGTCACGTTGACCATGGAAAAACAACCTTGCTTGATACCATTCGAAAAACAAATGTGGTAGCCAGCGAGGCAGGTGCAATTACTCAACATATTTCTAGCTATCAAATTGAGTACCAACCAACGGCAGATACGTTTTCACATTTGGTGAAAGGTCAAAATGGGTATAAAATCACTTTTGTAGATACCCCAGGACACGAGGCCTTTACTGCAATGCGTGCTCGAGGAACTCAACTTGCCGATTTAATTATCCTTATGGTTTCAGCTGTGGAGGGCCCTAAACCTCAAACAATTGAAGTTATTGAGCGAGCAAAAATAAGCAAAACTCCTGTTATTGTAGCTTTGAATAAAATTGATTTACCAAATGCAGATCCTGAAAAAGTAAAAACAGATATTGCGGCGTTTGGCTTAGTTCCTGAAGAATGGGGAGGTGAAACTCCGTTCATTCCCGTTTCAGCAAAAACAGGTGAAAATATTGAGAAAATTCTTGACACCATTTTGTTGATGGCAGAAATAAATGAATACAAAGGCGAGGTAAATTGTTTAGGTCAGGCGGTAGTAATTGAATCGGTGGTTGATAAACAAGCTGGAGCAAAGTCTACGGTTTTGATTACAAAGTCTCAGCTTGCTATTGGTGATTTTGTAGCAGCTGGTCAGATGGTTGGAAAAATTAAACTTATTACCAATAGTCTTGGAAAAAATGTAACCAGTGCTGGGCTTGTTGAACCTGTTTCAATTTATGGCCTTCCTACTATTGCGAATATTGGAGACATGGTTGTTGTGTATCCAAGCAAAAAAGAAGCTGAAAATGCTGTAAGCATGGAAAAATTGAAGCAAAGTAAAATGCGAAAAATGGTGGTTCGCGACAATTCGCTTGATGGTGATACTTTGAATGTTATTTTAAAAGCTGACGTGTCAGGTTCGCTTGAAGCGTTGAAAGAAAGTATTCTTAAAATCCCTCAAGAACAAACAACCATTGTTATTAAGGCAGCTTCAGTGGGTTCTGTTTCTGAATCGGATGTAAACTTTGCATCAACAACTGGTGCAACTATTTTGGCATTTCATACCGATATCGATTCAACTGCCGAGCGAGTTATTAAAAAAGAGCAAGTGAACTTAATTCAAAGTGATATTATTTACGTTCTTCTTGAATGGCTTGAAGCTCAAATTTTGAAACGGGTGAAACACGAAGTTCGCATTGATGTACTTGGTGAAGCTGAAGTATTGGCTGTATTTACAAGCGAAAAACGAGACGTACAAATTTTTGGAGGAGAGGTAAAAGATGGAAAAATTTCCTCAGGAAAACTTCTTCGAATTATGCGAGCTGGTGAAGAGGTTGCGAAAATGGAAGTTGTTGAGCTTCAACGAAATAAAGCACCTGCAAAAGAGGCAAATATTAGTCAACAATTTGGTATTTCTGCTAAACTTCAAACAGGGAAAGCTAAGGTTCAAAAAGGTGATATTATGCAGTCAATTGACGAGGTTGTGGTGAAATAATCGGTCTGTGTTATCAGCTTAAGTCTAAAAATAGATCCTGAAATAAATTCAGGATGACAGTAGGGTGTACCAGGCTGGTAGTAATATATTAAGATTATAGTAGATATGGTATCACAATAGCTATTCATTTTTTATTTTCCACCAGTATAAAAGAATTCGTTCATATTTGCTTCTTCAACTGAAGTAAAGCAAGCACTAGGAGATTGGCTTACTGGTAAATCCTGAGTTATTGTTTTTTTCCCATCGAATTGAATCCACCCAATAATTGGTTTTGTATCAGGGCAGGAACGCTGTGAGTTAGCTTTTTCTTGAGCACTCCTACTATTTACTCCAAGAACTTTTTGTGACGATTGCTGTTCCAAAAAACGAAACAGATACGAAGCATCATCAGTTGTTTTTGTTCCTATTCTCAATAAACTAGTTACCACAATAATTCCGAATACCAAAAGAATAACGGTTATAATAAAAATCAACACTTTATTAAATCTACGAGACACACATTAAGTGTATCTTAAAAAACCAAGGTGTGCAAGGAATTTATTCATTACCCAAAAATTCTAGTGTAGCACCACCACCTGTTGAAATAAAACTAAAGTTTTTCTCTAATTCCAAAGGAATAATAGCAGCGGTATCACCTCCACCAATAACAGTGTAAGCAGTATCTAATTTACTGAGGAACAAAACAATTTGGTTTGTACTTGCATCGAATGGTTTTTGCTCAACCCAGCCAAGTGGGCCATTCCATAATACTGTTTTTGAATTTTTTAAAATCTGCTCGAATAGTTCAGTTGTTTTTGGTCCCACATCACAACCTCGTTTTTTCCCTTCAACTTCGTTCAATACAATGTCAACAGGTAATACAATCTTTCCAGGATATTTTTTAAGCAGTTCAGTTGCTGTTGGTAAAAATTCTTCTTCAACGAAAGAATCATAAATTTCAGGAATATTTGGCAAATTCAAATTTTTTGCAGCTTTCAAGAAGGTAAAAGCTAGTAAACCACCAAGCAGGAAAGTATCGGTATGATCTATTAATTTTTGAATCATTGGTAACTTTGTTTCACCTTTTGCACCTCCAAGAATAACACTAAACGGATGTGTGGGATTTGTTTTTAATGTACCTAGAACTTCTCTCTCCTCAGCGTGTCGCAATCCATAGGTATGTGGCAAAAATTCTTTAATTTCGGCGTTTGTTGCTTCAGCTCGATGAGAAACAGAAAATGCTTCATCTACAAAAAATTGCCCAAGAGTTGCATATTTTTCTGCAAGATTACGTCGAAGGCCAGCATTTTTACTTTGTTCATCTTCATTAAAACGGGTATTTTCTAACAAAAAAACATGTTCAGCTGCATCTACAATAATTTCCTCAGCTTCTTCAAACCCATCAAATTGATTAATAAAATGAACAGGCTGACCAAGGAGTTTTTCTACCATTGGTTGCATATTTTTTACACTCAGTTCTTTTCTATTGTTCTCATCAGGACGGCCCCAGTGAGTAAGAATAACAACTTTATTTTCTTGAGATAGTAGTAATTTAATTGTTGGAAGAAGAGCTTCTATTCGAAATGTTTCATCTAAACTTGGTAAGTTAAAATCAACGCGAACGATAACCATTGAATTGTGAATTGATGTAAGAGACATAAAAAAATGTGAACATTATAATAATAAATATTAGAGAATAATTTTACTCAAAACGTCAACCTATTTTATATTTTTTTAGCGAACGCGAAATGTTTTTGACGCAACAAAATAAAGAAGAATTCCCCAAGCACCCAAGAAACCAAGTTGAGTAGCTACTGTAGTATCCCATAAATGGTATCCGTGAATTGAAATAAGGCGAACTGCTTCATTAAAATTGTACAGTGGGAGTGATTGTGCTACACTTCTAAGCCAAATTGGAAATTGCTCAACTGGAAAAAATGTTCCTGCAAGTAAAAACTGAGGTAGAATAATTAAGTTTGAAAGAGGGCTTGCAATTTCATTATTTTTTGACACACCAGCAATAATATAACCAATGGCCATAAATACAATCAACCCAAATAAAACTACCAGTAAAATTTCCCAAACCCCAATAAAGCCATTAAATGGAGAGAAGTTAAAGAATACCATGGCAAATGAAATAAGGAATATATTCTGCAGTAACCCAAGTAATACACGAGAAGTTGATTGACCCAAAATAAATGCTGCAGTGTAGGTTGGGGCTGCAAAAAGACGTTTGAGTGCGTTGGTTTTTTTGAGTGCTAAAAAACTGTAAGAAGTTACAGAAATAGCAATAGACATAATTGAAAAGCCTAAAAATCCAGGAAGTACAAAATTAATATATTGTTGTTTATTTACTGCTGCGAAATCTTTTTCAATAACTATTTTTGGTTTCTCTCCCTTATCCAACAATTGTTTTGAACTGAGTAGCCCTCCTATATGTTCAGCAATAATTTGAGTTTTAGGTGAATCAGTTGAATTTGTTTTGTTGTCTTGCGAAATATTAACATTTCCTGTAAGTCGATATAAATTTTCTTGTGGGAAAGAAATAACAGCATCAAGCTCACCGTTATTTAAACGATTTGTTAAGCTTTCTGAAGGTTCGACAGAAACAACATACCCACTATTTTTTTGGAGCTGATCAATAATAGGTTGGGCTGCAGCTGGAATTGGCTTGGCTACTCCTAAATTAAGCGTTGTATTTTGGTTAATACTAAAGAACGTAAAAATAGAAATAAAAATGATGGGGAGAAAAAACCCGAAAAAAATGGCAGTAGGTGTTCTGAGTTGAGCTCGAAAACTGGTACGAAAAAATCCAACGAATTGTCTTGAAAAGCTAGGATGCATAAGTTGATATTATATTGATGATGTTTATTGAATTATATAGCTAATCTCGCTAATCTCGCAGCACTTTTCCTGTTAAATCTAAGAATACATCTTCCAATGTTGCTCCATATTTTGGTTTTGGTTTGCTAAATCCTCGATCAAGAAGATCTTTAATAAATTGTTCAGCAGTATTTATTTCCAGAAGTTTTCCTGCGTCCATAATAGCTATTCTATCACATAAATATTCCGCCTCATCCATATAGTGAGTAGTAAGTACAACGGTTTTTCCATTTTTCTTAAAATCTAAAACCATTTCCCATATATTCCGCCGAGCTTGAGGGTCAAGACCGGTTGTTGGTTCGTCTAAAAATACAATTTGAGGGTCGGCAATAAGTGTACTTGCCAGCGAAAATCGTTGACGCTGCCCACCACTTAATGTTTCTACAAAATCTCGAGAATGATCTTCTAATGATACTTTTTGTAAGAGTTCAATAGGGTTTGTATCTACATTATATATGCTTGCAAATAATTCAAGAATTTCAATTAATGTTAAATCTGGTAAAAACCCTCCATGTTGAAGCTGAATACCAACAAGCTGTTTTACTTGCTCGGGGTAAATATCAATATCAAGCCCATCAATAGCTACTTTTCCACCGCTTTTTTCAATCAAGGTTTCCATTATTTCCATCGTTGTTGTTTTTCCAGCACCATTTGGCCCAAGAATACCAAAAATTTCTCCTCGTTTTACATCAAAAGAAATGTTATTTACCGCAGGGAAATCCCCATATTTTTTTACTAAATTTCGAACCTGAATAATTGGACGAACATCACGAACATCAATATGCTTTTTTTCAAACGGTGAAACATTTTTTTTTGATGGAGAGGTAGACATATTTGTATGTTTGTAATAATCTGAAAAAATTCATCTGAAATTGTATCGCAAAGAAGATATAAATCGTACTAAAACCACCATCAGTATTTTTGTCAAGAATACTATTTTACTTGAAGATCATGAAGAAAAGTAAGTTTACATTCAAACTCTGGTTTCCGTGTTCCCGTTGCAATAAAAAAGTCGAATTGAGAGAGTACTTCATTGAATACAATTTTTTCACGTTCAGCGTCAAACTCATTAAAAACGTCGTCTAAAAAAAACCAACTTGGTTTATTAATTTGTAAGCGAGCAGTATCTTTAATAAATAATATAAGAAGCCTCATTTCTCCTCTACTTAAAGACGTTTCTGCTGCTATATGATTACTTTTAATAAAAAGTTCATCTCGATGAGCACCAAATAATATTTTCCCAGCAGCAAGTTCTCGTTTAAATAATTGATCCAATTGGTCAATACTAACGTAAGGTAACATATAGTTACGTATTTTTGTTCTATTTCCTGTTGCGTCTGTGGTTTCCCAGTCTAATCTCCATGAATTTAACTTACTTGAAATCCAGCTAGAAAATAAAGGAAGGCGGCTATTCAAAAACGTAAAAAAATCTTTTCTCATTTCCCAAATAGCATTGCTGGTTTCTAATATGTCAACATTTAACGTGTGAACGAGAACCAAATCAACAGGTTTTTGTGTTTCCCAGTGATGTTTAATAATTTGCTGTTTACTACGAACTAATTTGCTTAAATTTAATAAAAGACTGTTGTATTTTTTACCATGTTGTTGACTTAATAGATCGTCAAAAAATTGTAATTTTTGTGCCCTAGCTGAAGAAAAAATATAGTTGTCGGTAGGTATATAGGTAAAAATAGTACAAGAAAAATTATCAGCAATAGACGAGCGGGTAGATATTCTTCCACTTGGATTTACCTTTCCTGTAAACGACCATTCAGGATTATCTGTTGAAATTCCAAAATATTCAGATCCATTTTGAAGGTGGTTTGTAAGCTTTGTTCCAGGCCAAGAAAGCCCTGTGTGAAGGGTGTATATGGCTGAAAGTAAACTTGTTTTTCCACTTCCATTTTGATCGGTAATAATAAATGAATCCGAAGGAATTTCGAATTTTTGAGAGGAAAAACATCGCCAATTATGAAGGTGAAGAAACATGGAAAAAATCTTATATTGGTTATATTATTTTTTAATAAAGAAAGGCTAACGAGAGTTATTTTTTATCTCAGACCAAGTATATCCAGCTAACCATGCGGGTAAAACATGTTCTCCGATTGATATGAATGGTAGCTTTTGTTCTTTAAAAAATTTCTTTTCAGCTTCACTCCAACCACCTTCTGGGCCTATTGCAAAAGCTTTTTTTGAAAAATTAATTCGCTCATCATTCTCTATGTCTTGCCATTTCACCCCATCTCCGTCAAGTACAACTGGTTGATATTCATTGAGGAGGGTTTCTTTCTGATGAGTGTTTATTATTGATATATGAGGTAAAAACGGATAATGACATTGTTCGCAACTTCGAATCATAATATGCTCTAAGCGTTCTAAACGGAGTTGCTGATTTTTTAAACTAAAATCTGTTTCTACTAAAAAAATAGTTGTAATGCCAGCAATTGGTGCAATTTCACACAATTTTTCAATATACAATTTATCTGTTTTTGCCTGAATAAGAATATTTTCTATTGGTTTTTTGAATGTTTTTTTCTCCAAAATATTGAATTCTATTCGTCGTGTTTTTTTATCTATTTTTTCAACAACACATCTTACTACAAGCCCTTTTAAATCGGTTATTTGTATTATTTCACCAGGCTGAACCCGAGCACTTATAAGATGATTTACTTCATCATGAACTGCTACTTGTTGAAGAGGATTGTTGAGGTAAAAGATCATCAGGTAAACCATCAACAACTTTTTCAATTTTTACAAGTTTTGCTTTTATCACTTGTATTTTTGTTTCGTTATTTTGTTGAACAGGTATTAAAAGTGCTAGTTCAGTGCTCGATTTACTTGGCTTGAATGAGTTGCCATCAGGCGTAACTAAATTTGTACTTACAATTCGATATTGAAAAATAACTTTTTTACCAGAATTTGTTTCAGTATGTATTAAAATATCTTCCTGACCAACAAGTTTATCAATATTTTCCAATGAAAGAATTGGGTTTGTGGTAAACAAAAACGTAGTAGTTTGTTCATGTGGTTGTCCTGTATTTTGAATATGAACAACATTCTTATCTAACATCTTTTTTTCAAAACCAAGATCATTTTGCTCCCAATTGATATTACTTATAAAATCGAGTTTTGGAATATCTATTTCTGATTTTCCATTTATATTAAGTTTCTGTGCACCTTCAATCTTGCTCGTTTCAACTCCATCAGCTTTGTTTTTCACAACTGATTGTTTTGCAAGTCGCATTGCTATTTCCTCAAAAGACAAACTACCTTTCAGTTTTTGAAGATTTATTGCCTCAATTTTCTTCCCATTTATTGGATCTATTCCATTGAGTATGTTTAATCCACTTAATACAGTATCGTTATTTTCATCAGCATTTGATGGGTCGGTTTGTAGGATAAATTCAGCCTCATTTGAAAGTCCATCTTTGTCAGCATCATTTGTTTTTGCTTGATATTCTTGTCCTAAATACCCAGATACCCAAGTATTATATTGCTGTGTATCTTGTGCCGAAAGTACTTTTGATTCTGTATTCACGCCACCCTGTAAAAAAGAAAATTGGGCTATTCCTTGGGCTAATAAGTTTGTTTGAAGAGCACTTATAGCAACAAACACAATAGTTACCACAACCGATGCAATAAGGAGTACTTTTTGATTTTTGATGTGTTTTTTTAAGCGAATGTAGTTCTTTTTTCCAAGAAGGTGTTCATCATTATCTTGTTCTTTTATTTTATAATGATTTTCAACAGGAGTATCTTTTGTTGTTGTTTTAATGAGGCTTAAAAAGTATTTTTTTTGTTCAGGCGAGAATGTTTTTATATATGTTTTTTTCTCCTTCTCTGTTTCAAGCTCGGTGTAATAATCAACAACTTGTTGCCATTCTATAGGAATATTAAAGCGTTCAATCATATAATGATTATTTTTTATTTTTAGCGTCTTTTATTTGTAAAGATGGAAGCCAAATAGAAATATTTAACAAAATTAACCCTGTCCAAAGTTCAAAATCTGCTAAGTTCGCATATCCCGATGGGAGTGGGATATAATCTTGAACGAACCCAAAAAGAATACGCTCAAGCAAATTACTCCAACTACCTGCTAAAATAAGAAGGGTTGAAATGGTAAATTTTTTTAAAAAGCCAAAATAAAAAGATCCAAGTGTAACAAATAGAACAAGAATACTATTGGTAAATACTCCAATACTAAGCCCGAAAGGTTCGGTGTTTTTTACAATAGTTACACCACTTGCTTGAATAATTTTTTGCATTCCTACATTAAATAATAATATAAGAACAAAGAGTGCAAATTGTTCAATCGCCCATTTATAATAGGTATTTTTTCCTCCACCAATATTCTGCGATGGCTGATCGTTGCTTGT
>Ga0316610_1000345_pt1 | contig 11562 bp, 10 predicted proteins | sample MIS2017111B_MG_FD_207677 | JGI IMG/M metagenome (GOLD analysis project Ga0316610, IMG submission 207677) | Microbial mat bacterial communities from Middle Island sinkhole, Lake Huron, Michigan, United States - MIS.2017.111B | ecosystem: Environmental > Aquatic > Freshwater > Lake > Sediment... | reverse complement strand
TAAATGCACAAATCCCAATGGCTGCTTAGATCCTGTAAATTTCCTTGTTTTTGGGAATTGCAGTCCCTCGTATCGTGCCGAACGCAGCGAATATACCAACTCATCATAATCGTTTTCGTTCAGATGGTCGTACTGCCAATCTCCGGTCATCGAGGCAAAGCCCCCTCCAAATCCAACACGAAGCAAACATTCGTCAGGCTTATCTTTCAATTGACGGGCAATGTTTTTTAGCTCGAGCAAACTCAGATAATAGGGCTCGATGAGTTCCAAATCTCTGTTTTTGAACCAAAAAGTGATTTCGTTGGCGAGCAGAGTCAGGGTATGCTCGTTTATTTTGCTGATAAAATCCTTTGCAAACAAATAATCTTTGTTTTTGTGAATTAAGTTGAGGGCTAAATCGCCATAATCGAATAGTTGAAAATTAAACTCCGATAGCGCGCCTGCCGGGATACATTCCACAAACTGGTTTATCGAATCTTTAATCCGCCACTCATCATCATAAAGGTTTACAGTGGTTATAAGCTGGCAGTTGGTTTCGTTAAAATAGGCGTCGCCTGCCCGCAATAACCGCATAAAATCGTTGTTGGCGCTGTCGCCGAAATAGTGTGCATTTACTTTCGAATCGTCAAATTCCTGGCTAATTCTCCCTTGTTTCCTTTTCTCTTTTTGCAAATTATCAATTTCTGCAACAAATTCAGGTTCTTCGTTAATCATCTGCGTAAGCAAAGCTGTCCGCAGCGAGCCTTTAATTGATGAACCCGGCAGGTAAGGCTTGCCGGTGCCGTTGTACAATTGTTCTTTTACATTCTGAATATTTAAGCCTTTGCCTTTAACCGGAATTAAACGCGACGAAATATCAGCAGGATTCAGCGTTTTCTTTAAAATTTCGGTAATGTAGCTGTCAATACCTTTGCGCTGACGGATGTAGGCCACCCATTTTTCGATGTTTTCGGCACCGATTATTTGTAGTACCTTTTCGGGATCAACCACACCCAATGTATTCTTTTCTTTAAAAAAAATATAATCGGTGTTGTAATTCAATTCGCGGCCACTGCCAATGTGCAGCGGCGTTAGTGTTTTTACGGATACCTCGTAGGTTTTCGATTGTGCTTTCATTATCGTTATAATTTTATGGGGAGAAACAAACACGTGCCATCGCGCCATACAGGGTGCATGGTTTCAACAGTTTCGGGTTTAAGGTTTACCACTTTGCCCTGGTTTGGCATTGCTGCCGGAAACGTGCTGCCTTCGGTAAACATATAAACCGATTTCTTACGGAAATGTCTGAAGTTTTCGTCCTGTGCCGAAACCAGAAATCCTCCGCGTTTAATAGTAGCGAAAGTACTTGCCGTAAGATTGGCAAAGTTTATGGCCTCCTTTTCGGGACAAAACAGCCCCAGTGCAAGCTGGTGTGTGGCATTTTCGGGTACCTCCATTTTAAAATCTTCAACAGTTGCTTCAAACTGGCCGTTACCAACGTTTTTGTCGGTACCAAAACCCATGTCGCCAAGTATTTTAATGCAAACTGTTAACCGGTTTAAAAGTTCATCATCTTTTACTTCCATCAAAAAATATAGCCCTGCATCTTTGGCAAAAAACAGGCGTTCGATAAAGTATGGCTGCGAGTTCTGGTTTTGTTCGCCCGAATGAGGGATGTAAACACGCTGCTGCATTTCGCGGGTTAGGATTTTTAGTTTACTTTCTTCGCTTTGTGGCTGCGAAAACAAAAACCGTTTAGAACTGTCAAGATGCTTTTCGTTGAGTATTACCGGGGTTCCTGAAATAAATTTCCCGAACACCTTTAGGCCAACAAACTGTATTTTTTTTGAGCGTTTGGAAAGTTTCGACTTTTCATTTTCGGAGAGGTCGGGGAATTCCATAGCGAAACCCGAAACTGGTTTGGGTAAAAAAAGTTCATCTTCATAAAACGGAAAAGCTGAACTGATGGTAAAAGATGTAAAGAAATCGAGTCCATCGTTTTGTTGTGCCAGCTCAGGATAAACCTGCCTGTAAACCACGTACAAAGCCGATTTAATGGTGTCGGAGCGGATCAGCTCATCGGAGTGCTCGTAATTATCGCTACGACCTGTTCCAATATGTAAAGGACCGGTAAATTTTAACCGGACAATCTTTTTACTGAATGTTGCCATTAGTCTAACTTTTGGTAAAAGGATATTTGGCCGTAATATCGGTTTCGGCAACCTCGTCTTTATAATAACCAACAGTACGTTCGGTAATTTTTTCGAGGGTAAAAGCTACCTGACCGCTTCCCCGCGAGCCGCTACCACCAAGATAATCATCTTCTACCAGCTTTAGGCCGCGAAGCACTGTTTCGATAAGTTCGGTTTCGTTGTCGCCATCAAAAATATTGAGCACCAGGTCGAGTTTAAATTCGGCTCCTGCTGGAACGCGTTCTATCTGGCGTAAATCAGTTTTTGCAGTTATTCTATCAAGAACGATTTCTGTTTTCGATTCGGTGTATGGTAGGTCAGTATTTGAAAATTTTTCAGGCGGCGAAAGTAATTCTCCATCTCTAACAATTAGGCGCGATGGACGCTGCCTATCGTCTGGTCGAGCAGTTCCAAACAAGATACCAGAATTACTTTCTGGATCTATTGAAGGGCCATTAGGAATTTTTTTCTGCATAAAATCAATTGTACCATCTGTAATTTCAATCAGTGAGCGCATTTTACCTTTCAACGAACTACCCGGAATATAGGGTTTATTATCAACGGGGTTTCTGATTACTGTCGAATCGGGTCCGCCAATAGCCATGGCTGAGTTGGTTCCACCAATGTGTAAGCCTGATTTGGCTAAAATTTTTCCTTCGAATTTGATTTTCTTACGTAACGTTTCCATTTTTATAATTTTATTAAGTGTGATATTTATTTTCCGCCGTAAGCCTTGTGGTAAGCTAAAATTGACTCCATAAAATCCATAAGGTTCTGAAAGTGTTTAGGACCGTTAACACCCGAAACATCAACAGTTTCGTGTGCTTTGTTGAAAACTTTAACAAGTTGTTGCAGTCCTCTTTTATTATCCCGTGCTGCTGCGTAGGCCATTTTTGGTTTGAGCAATAGAAATGATGTTTTAGCCAAATCAAAAGTTTTCATTTGAATCCGTTTTAATTCACCAAAAACGTTTCGTATTTGTGACGTGGTCAATTCTCTGCATAATGCCTTTCCGAATTTATCGGTATATTCTATGCATTCCATATTAATACCGACTTTAATCCAATCTGTTTTGAAATCGGCAAGGAAATCTGGGTCATTTTGATATGATTGATTTCCCCGGTCTTGTTTGTAATTTGTATTTTGTAATGCCATGATAATTGATATTTAATGATTAACTTTTAATTTCTAATTCGGCCCAGCGGGAGGCAATGGTAATTAATTCGATAAAGGGGTAATTGGAAATAATCGGTTTATCCCCGAATTTGTCGGTAAAAATGTTTTGCTTTAATTCTTCCAGAAAATCCTTCACTTCCGTACTTTTTACCCTTCCTTTCAGCCTCGAAAAATCATACGCAATCATCCAGCGCCAACGGGGGTTTTTATCCTTTTTAGTTTGCTCGGTATAGTTGTCGTAAAACGAATAGATTTTCTGAAGAAATCCTGCTGGAAGCCCTTCGCTAACTGTGAGAAATTGAAGAATCCTGTTTTTATAATGTTTTACAACCGGAAATTCATGCTCCCAATTAAGGGGTTGGTCAAAAAGCGTAATTGCATTCTTTTTAATTTCAATATTCTCTAATTTAATCTTGTGTTCTTTCGCTTTCTTTTCGGCTTCTTCGGCCAGTTTAGCCCCTTTCATTATCGGGAATTTTGGGGTTACAACGGCCAGCCCTCCCGATAAACCAAAACAAGGATTAAAGCAGGTCCATTGCCTAAATGCAAGGTAAATTTCCTCGGCCATCTCAGCCAGTAACGACCATTTGCCAACAATAAACAAGTCGTCGCCACCGGAGTATATAATAAAGGTGTGATCCTTGTATTTTGCTAGTTGCCATATTTTGTTGAGGTAGCCTTTGAAAAAGAAATCAAGGTTCCGGCTCAAAGAGCTGTACCTTGAAAAGGTCTTTTTATGATCAGCGAAGCCATTGATAAATGTTTGTCCCAGGTTATCAACGTCCATTCTCAAAATTCCAAGTCGCTTCATTTCGTTGTCACCGGCCATTTTATCAAAGGTTTTTGGCATGTCATCGCCATAATCATCTTTTTCAACCGGGAAATCATCTCCACCATAAAAATTGAACCCATAAATATTTTCGGTGCCGCTTATAGCTGTTTCCAGGAAGTTAAGATCATTTACGGTGTAAATCCTAACACGGTCAGCCGAAGATTTCAGTTCGTCGCGGTGCTGTTTTACCTGCGCTTCGCTAAGGAAGTAATGATAAACACCAATGCCGCAAGGATTGAAGGCTTCATTTTTCCAATAGGTCAACTCAACATCTGAACAAATCCAATAATCGCAGTTCTTAAGCTGTTTGCCAAGTTCGATCTGTTGCCAGGTAATGTAATGAACGGGCTGCTCGTTGGGCTGCACGTCTTTTTTAAGAAAGACAATATCTTTTTTACGCGAAATTTCTTCACCGGTTATCGAATCTCTGACCTGATCACCCCCAAAATCGGTGGGTTCAAAAAACTCATCGTACGATTCGATAATTTTATGCAGGTTACGCTGATGTTTTTTCTTGTCCAATCGCTCGATGAGCATTTGCCAGGGTTGCGAAATTTTTTGCAGGAAAAGATCATTCGGGGTAAACCCGACACTTTCGATCGCAAGGAACAAGCTGTTTTTATGGGTATCAAAAATTCTATCGGCGATTTCTTTTTCAAATTCCTGTAGTTTGTCTTTTACCTTTCGGGTATTGGGAGCAATCAGGTAGGCTCCTCCACCAGAGGCATAAACAATGTTTGCATCGAATAAATCAAGCTTGCCAAGCAATTTCTGGAGGATACTATCAATAAGCAATTGCAGATAAAACGAACGTCCTTTGAGGTTTTTGGCGGCATTTTTCGATACAATTTCATAAATAAACGACTGAATACCCGAAATATCCAGACCGATGAGTAAAAATGCCGCTTCGTCAGCATCAATCTCAAATCGCGTCAGGCCATTTTTTTCGTCCAGATAATCGAACAGGCTTACAGCAAAAGCGGCGGTTGTTTTCGAGTGGTCGTAAAGTGAAACATCCGGAAGGTGCATGGTACTCGAAGGAATGGTTGTAGTGTATTTTTCGAGCAGGCTAAGCAGGTTTTCGGCAAATGTTTTAAAATTCCCACTCTGGATAAACTTAACATCTCCTTCAAATCCTTTCCAGAGCGATTTGTAATCAGGCACCGTATCGAAGTTCTTGCTTGGGAAAAACGCCTTATCAAGTTCAATTTCAGCAACCGGAAGGTGATATTCGTAAGCTGGCTTTTCCTGTAATATTCCTTCAAAAACCGAACGCATCCGCTTCTTTTTAAAACTGTCCCAGCCAGTTTCATCCTTTTCATCCAAAGCACCTTCATTCTTTGTACGGTCAACCCCCGACGAATAATGATCAGCTTTTTGGATAATCAAACCAGGAATCGAACCAGCTTCGGGAAAATGATGTGATGCGGCAAGCCGGATAAAGGTAAGCTCTTCGTCAACTCCGGATTTGAGAAGAAGATTTTTAATGTGAGGCTCAAAGTCCTGTAAAAACTGGGCAGTCCACAAAACATGCTTGTGCGAATAGCCATGCGCTGTTTTTGGACATAAAATATGCTCCAGGTTCTTTGTTTGTTCGCTAAGAAGCTTCGATTGTGAAGTACCGGAATCATCAGCCCTTTGGTAAAACTTGCCGATGTCGTGCAAAAGCGCAGCCAGATAAACTTGTTCTCTTAAAAGGTTCATTTTTATAATTTTTATTGGTCATTTTTTTTACTTCTCACCACCCCGTACCCCAAACTCACGCTTTTGCCAAGCCCGATGTAGTTGGGCAAAAATACGTTTGTGGTAAAATCGAGCGTAAAGCCCATCACCCGCTTGCCTTTCAGGCTAACCGGCTTTGAGTTCTTAATTTCGCTTATCGAAAGTTTGATGGGCTTGTCAACATCCCAGCTTATGCCTTTGGCCATCGAAATAATGTTGCCAATGAGTGTGCGTTCCAGAAACGAAATCCGCTCTGTAAGCGATTCAATGGCCAGGTATTTTTCATGGTTTTCCTGGTTAAGCGCAATCCAGTTGAGGATGGAATACCGCCATTGTTTATCCCAAACCTGCATGGTAAACTGATTCATGTTGAGGCTGTCAATTTTCATGTCTAACCACCGGTCGCTAATTTTGAGTGACCAATCGCGGTTTTCGAAAAATTTGTGGATTTCGTCAACACCATAATCAATGCAAACGATGGTAGGCTTGCCTTGTATGGTTTTGTACTGGATAAGCGGGTATTTGTAAAGAAAAGCATCACCTGCAAGATGGTTGTGAAACAAAATGCTGTCGCGGCCAACCTTGTCAACGATGGCTCCCCTGAAGGCAGGAATTTCGTGGTTTTCGATTCTGGTGTTAAAAGATACTGTAAGGACTTTAATTTGCTTCATATCCGAAAGGGGTATGGGTTAATTTTTTAAGCGCGGTAAAAGTAGAAATAAAACATTGGAATAAAAAAAGTTATTTGCGATTATTTTTAATCCGAAAATCTATCCCGATTTTGTTGTTTTGATTTTGGAAACACAAAACATTTTTATTCAAAAACCGGGAATCAGCAATCATACTGCAGGTTTTCCATGGCAAAATTAATTGTAGCATATTGTCACAATTTTCATTCATCGAATTGTAGTTCTTTTTTAGTTCTGGTCATTTTTAGGTTGTTACAAAAACTGTATTACTTTTTAGATCACAATTTTGTTTTTAAGCAGATAAAGATTTTTTGAAGCACGTGTGACGGCAGTGTAAACCCATCGGTAAACATTTTCAAGATCAAGATAATCAAGGCTATATTCGAGTTGAAGAAGCACATTTTCCCATTCTCCACCCTGTGCTTTGTGCCCGGTGATGGCGTATCCAAATTTTACCCGCACCGCGTTCAAATAAGGATCAGTCAAAAATGCGGTTTCATATTCCTTGGATTTTGGTTTGATGCCAAGGTTCCTCATCCTTATTGCAAAGTCTTTCATTAATTCGTTTTCTGCCTGTAATTCTAATGAAGCTTCTGGAATGTTTAGTAAATCTTCGATAATCTTGCAGTTAACAAGTCTTTTAGTTCCTTTTTCATAAACTTCAAGCGTAATCTCCCTAAACAGTAAGTTTGCTCTTTTTTCTAAAGCAGGGGAAACATCAACAACACTCACATGTTGCCCGTTTGCAAGACTGTGCTTGTAGCTGTTAAACACTACCATCAACCAATCACCTGGTGTAAGAGTGTTTTGACCGGGAAAAAGGTATTGCCTTACCATCTGATTGAATTTAAAAACAGCTTTATTGCCATAAGAAAGAATTATCGCATTTTCGAAACCGTGTTGCTTTACCAGCGAAACGTAATTTCTTACCAGGTCCGATTGCTGGTAACAGAGCTTAATATCAGCGAATCCGCTTGCATGAATCCTAATTCCGACCGGTTCAACTATTTCAGGAAACCGCAATCTTGAAGCATTGTATAAAATTCCACTTCCCGATTCCTGTCGCCAGACTTTTTTTAACTCAGTTGAAATCACAGTAACATTAAATTGCTGTGCGATGTATTTTTCATGCAAAGCAGCCGAAAATTTATTTTTAACCGGTGGCAATTGAGCCGGATCACCGATAAATATTACTTTTCGTTGTTGAATGAAACTAAAAATATGTGCCAGTAATCGTCCATCACCATAGTTTAGCAAACCACTCATCGAAGGTTTATCAGGTATCATCGAAGCCTCATCAATAATATAGATTGTTTCCGGAGCGTCGTAGTTCGTCTTTAAACTAAAGGTAATTTTACGGATTTCTTCGGTATCATCTACTCGATCCAATTTGTAAATTTTACTGTGGATGGTTGAGGTGTTTTCGAGGGTTTTATCTGCAAGTACTTTGGCGGCTCTTCCGGTGGATGCTAACAAAACATACGGTCTTTTAATCGTTGCCAGATACCTGATTAATCCTTTCATTAGGGTCGTTTTGCCCGTTCCGGCATAACCTTTAAGAATAAAAACCTGGTCCTGATTGGTTAAAAATGTTTCGAGATTGCGGATGGATGCGAGTGTACCATCAATTGGCTGTTTCGGAAAATACTGGATAAGTTCTGTCATGGTCGGTTATTAAGTGATATTAAAAGAGGGTATTCTCTAAACCGGCAAAATTCAAATTTCACCGTTTTTTCACCTTGTGAATTGCTTTGCACCTTACGTTCGCTGGTTGAAGCAACACAGCGAATACCTGCCTGCTGGAGAAGAGCGGCCAACCCGAATGAAAAGGTAAGTTCTCCCATCAGGTGCACCGCATTTGAAGTTCCAATTGATTCGTTCAACCGGTTGAGACAAATTTGCAGATATTCCTTTACAAGAATTTCAATTTCCCCGGTTTCTGCATCAGGCAAAACAGAAGGGAAGGGAAGGTCGGCAACAGATCCAAAAGCATCCTTTGCAGACTTTATCTGTTTTTCATCCCATAAATGGGAAGGGTGGTTGGAGAGGTTTAGGAGCATGGATTGTTTTTTTTTAAAATCAAACCTTTAATTTCACTATAAAATTCAGTGGCTTTTTCTTCAAATTCTTTACTTTGAATATCATCTATCATTCCACCATGGTTTATTGAATTTCTATAGTGTGAAATTTTTTGATACAATGCTCCAAATTCCGAACAAAATGGTTCAAACAATAAATATTCCGTAAATTGTTTTAAACACTTATTTCCGGCAAGTCCCTTTCTATTCTCGGCTTGAGACTGATCTGTGTTTACGATCCCCAATAAGGAAGCCGCATATAAACGAACTTCTTTTTTAGAATTTGGTTTTCTCTCATTCGTATTATTATCATTTATTGCAGAAATTACCCCTTTAAAAGTGTTATCGTAGGTTTCAATAAACAAAGAAACTATATTCTCTTGCAGCAAGGTGATACTTTGTTGAAATAATCCGTGCTTATTACACCAATCAATTGCAGTTATTCCATTTGAAATATCTTTTGACGTTTTAAATTTAGAAATTTCAACATTTATTTTTTCTAATAAAGGATTAAGCTGAGGAATATTAACATTTCTCTTCATGCCTTTAATCAAATTTATTAAGTCATTAAAAATTTTACCCTCAACTATTTTTCTTCCTCGGATCGTAGAAAAAAGTTCAGAAAATTCGCTTAGTTTATTTGCAAATTGCTTGACGATTGTAGGATTTAAAACATTTTGATTTGTGTCATTTTCCAATAATTGTTTAATTAAATGCGCATCACCATTTTTTAGAAAGGTATTAATGCCATTTGTCCAATCCTGAAGTACAGAAAAACTTGTCAAATCAATGAGTGGTGCTTCATTGGTTATTAAATTCCGTGATTCGAAATTACCATAAGTTATTCTTTTGATTGATGTATTTAGAAGGAATTTTGAATAGTTGTTTAATACAAGAACCAACATCGGCAAATATCTAAAACCATGTGTAATATCAAAATAAACCTCATCATTTGACTTCAAACAAGAATAAATAGTGTCAAAAATTTGCCATATTTCCTTTTCATTATTGCCATGCGCAATTTCAATTGGTTTTACCTCAAAAGAAAGATTAAGTCTATTTATCCTGGAATTTAAACCCTCATTAATAATCACACCTTTCGAAGCCCTGTCCTTGTGACCATTATCTTCCCAATTACGTTCAAACGAGCCATTTTCACCTGTTGTAACAAAAACGAATCCTGTTGAATCATTTGGCCATTCGGTGGCTTTGATCAATTCAAGTGAAGCTTCTTGAACAAACCTTGTTTCAGATGATTTGTAATTTAAAGAATTGTCCACATAATAACAACTTCCATAGTTGGTTGATCCCAACACTGATAAAAAGACTTTTCGTCCCATAATTATAATGCTTTAAAAATTTCCAATAATTTGCTCCCATTTGTAAAAAAAACACCATCCACAGGCACTTCAACCCCCAACACTTCGCATTTCCGGATTAAAACATCGCTGAACTTTCCCCGGTAGTTTCGAAGGTTGCTTAATGTAAAAAGGTAAGATTTGGTTTTTAGTCCAAAATTTTTGGTAATGGCACCAAGTTTATTTAGAGCAGTATCAAGTTTCAATTTTTGATTTCCACCCGACAGGTGAACTTTGCACTCAATCACAAACAATTCATTATCACGCACAAACATCACATCAAATTCATTGTCGTTGTATTGTATTTCCGAATCTTTGAAAACCATAACTGACGATCCGATCATATAATCAGGAATATCAAGCTGTCTTTTAACCTGGTAATACACAAACTCTTCAAACCATGTTCCCCTGATATTTTCGATAGTTACGGGAAAAACTGACATTCTGGTAGCTTTTTCGATTGGAAAAGTATCGAAATCAAACCTTGTTTTTCGGTAGTCCTCAAATAATTCGCTGGTTTGTTTTTCGGTGAAATTAAAAAGGTTTTTCTGCTCATAAGTTAGTCCGCAGGCCTCAAGATATTCGCGAAGCGAGAGTCTGTAATTCAAGGGAAGGGTGACTTCATTAAAGTGAGATTCAATCTTTTGAACCTTGTTTTTGCCGATAGGCAAATAATAAAAAGTGCTGTTGAGATTTCTGAAATATTCATAAACAGCCAGCGACATGAGTTTTGTGCCTCCGGTAATATTTATCAGAAATTGAGTTCCCGGCGTTAAGGAGAAATTGTTTTCATAAAGTGTTTTTTTAATCAATGCCAGTTTATCCTCTTCAATAACAATCCTGATAATCCGGGATTCTTCCAATCCACAGGCTATTCTCACGGCTTCACTTTTGCCTTTATCCTCCATACTTTCAGTTGTTAGAAAAACAAACTGGTCGGCGTTTTTCCCTACTTCTTTCAGAAATAGAACATTGGGGATGGTTTGGTCAGAAATGATAGAAATGAGGGTTGTTTTCATTTTAATAATCTCTTTAAATCTTCAAGGTTCTTTTTTAACCAGATGTATTCAATCGCATTTCTTGATTTCTGACAAAACTAAACAAAACATTTTTAAAAGATGTTCTTTAATATTTAATTTCACTAAACTACACCAGGATTAGTTTTTTCGTCATATTGAATGTGCATTTTTTTTAATTCTCAAATTCTATAGTCACAGGTTGGAAATCAAATTATGCATAACTATTAGGTGTATTCTTTACCAATAATTCAGCGGTAATTTTAAATTCCAGCAATACGGGTAGTCCTCAAATTGTTGCTTTTCTTTGGCTTTTCTTGCAAGAATCACCAGCATGTGAGAATACTCATCAATATCATTATTTCAGTTTTTAATCATTATAGAATGGTACTTCCTTTCAAATGAATCTTCAAATTGATTCCAGAAATTCCACCACCCCGCAAAAGCAACTATTCGAAATGTTTTCAGGTTTTAGTTTGCCTGCCAAAACCGCCTCATTAATAAAACACAGATAGCCATA
>Ga0316610_1000339_pt1 | contig 11667 bp, 8 predicted proteins | sample MIS2017111B_MG_FD_207677 | JGI IMG/M metagenome (GOLD analysis project Ga0316610, IMG submission 207677) | Microbial mat bacterial communities from Middle Island sinkhole, Lake Huron, Michigan, United States - MIS.2017.111B | ecosystem: Environmental > Aquatic > Freshwater > Lake > Sediment... | reverse complement strand
CGTGGCCTCATACACCCACTTTTTGTTACAATACTTTTACCAAGGATATGATAATAAATATTCTCTTACACACTTAAATGCTTGTTTGATGCTAAATAATAAAACTTGCCAATAGTGTCCACAAGTGGTAAATTATATTCCGGCTTTTTGAGATATCCCAATTTTTCCATTTGCTCTAAAAGTTCTTCGAACTCTTTAATGTTTTTGTCATCAGAATTCTTCAGCAATTCAACTTTGATTATTTCCTCAAGTTTTTCTGTAATTGTTTTCATGTCTCAAATTATATGAATTTACGTGAGTGTAGGAACGCTTCGGCATTGTTTCTTATTATGTATTGGCAAATTAAGTCGTTATATTCACGAATCAAGGGCTTTAAAGTAACATCGTTTGAATAATCCTCAATTTTCAATTTAAGTACAATAGTCAGTGCTGAAATTCCAATTGAACGACCATGAGAGTGCCAAAGTTTGTTATCGCCAAGATCTTTTGCAATATCTTTAGCTCTATCTTCTTTCTGTTTTGGTGTCACAATAGTCCCATCTTTGTGTGTATTCCAATTCTTAAATTTATATTTTACCAACCACTCCTTTAATAGAGCGATTGTTAAATCTCTGGCTTGCTCATGTCGTCTAAGCATTGCAAGGTCTTGCTCACGTAGCATTATTAATTCTGCCTGGGTCAAGGTTCCATTTGCTGATTTTGAAATCATCTCTTCTACTTTGTCAAGATATCCCAAAGCGGGAACCCAATTTTTGCCATTGAATACTTGCGGATCTATTGGGCCAAGTGATGATGAATAGTCCATAAATATTTTGTCACCAGACATACAAAAAATAGTTCCTGCAGAGTATGCCGAATCAGGAACAATAAAATAAACCTCCTGATAATGGTGGCGTGTGATTTTTACCATCTTTTCAACTGTTTCAGCACTACCTCCGGGGGTATTAAGAATAATACAAAGGGTATTGTGCTGGACTTTATCTGCTTTCAAATCTTCGATAAAATCCCTGAAAGGTTTTTCGAGTGAATTTGCAATTGGTCCATAATAAAAAATCACGTCAGCTTTAAAATGATTTTCAAGTCTTGCTAATCGGTCATTTAAAATTTCGTGCAGCGTGGAATCAAATATTGGCTTCATTTTTCTTTCATTTAGTTGCCAAAGATAGTTAATGTTAATCAATTAATTTAAGTATGACTAAATAATAATGCTCCCTTTAAGGTGCAAAGACAGAGAAAGTTGACTTTGAAAAAAGATGCTGCATCTCCGGAAAAAAGACGGAGCATCTTTTTGTAAAAGACGCAGCGTCTCTGGAAAAAAGACGCTGCATCTTTTTTTAGCCAATCGAAAGGCAGCTTTTGTAGGCTTTAATATTCCTGAAAGTAAAGCTGGAAAAGCATTTCCGGTGATGCGAAGAGGATGGTTTTGAGTTCATCGTTAAATTACTTCGCCAAATCTTTGGCTTTAACCCTTACTATTTTTCCATTTCTCGAAATCACCAATTCCCCATCTTCCTTTTGTTTTGAAATCAGCAGGCGGCTGTATGATAACTCAATGCCTTTGAGAATCTTAGTGCGTAATTCCTTTATTTTATCTTTTGTCATGTTTTACGATTTGATTTTTAATTTCAGAAACATCCTTTTTAACCTGGTCTATTCATAAATTTTTAATAGAACACGGATAACACAGATTTTACAGATTTACACTGATAAAGAAAAAAATCCGTGTAAAACTTGTCCGACTATTGGCGGATCCGTTGCATCTGTGTCATCCGTGTTCGATTGGTGCAAGTGAAGAATTATTCAGGCTAAATCCTTCGGCAACAAACTGAAATGGTGGCCCGGAATTATCCGACCAAAGGATTTTCATCTGTTCACCAGTTTTCCGATTCTTTTTCGACCTGTTCCTGGGTTTTGACCTTGCCGGCAAGATAATCTTTGGTTGATTGCTTTGCTCTTGCGATAAGCTGTTTTTGGGTAAAAGGCTTTAGCGCCTTCTCAGTTTTGGGTTGCTTCTGTCTTTTAAGGATTGTCAATTCGATTTCGTGAAGAATATTTTCATCTTCAATCCCAACCACATACTCAATGGCTTTTAATTTTCTGGCTTGTAAATCCATCGTTTTAGTTTTCTGCAAATTTACATCGCAAATGCAACATTACATTATAAATGCGTTCTTTTTTTAAGGATGAACTTAGCCAAACCGGAAACTGCCCGGAAAAAAGATGCTGCATCTTTTTTTAGCCAATCGAAAGGCAGCATTTGCGGGTTTTATCATTGTTGAAAGTAAAGATTGAAAAGCATTTCCTGAAATGGAGGAGTAATGCTTTCCGGTAAGATTATCAGTTTTAGACTTTGTGGGCAATTGCTTTTTTGGATGCCTTTAAAAGCCTTCTTTTTTGCTTGTCAACTGTAATAAAATCGCTTATCAGTTTTTCCTCTTCTTTTGAAAGTGGTTTTGGGTCAACAAAGAAGTCAACATCTAACGGTTCTTTACCATTGAAATCAAGCCCGGTTTCTCTGATTTTTTTCATTGTGCTAAGGTACTAAAACATTTGGAGTGCCTTGAAAAAAGGATGCTAAACTTTACTAAAATTGGCTCCGGTACTAAAAAGATCACGGAGCGTGAGTTTCTTGGCAATTATAAGTCAGCATTCTCTTCTTTTAAATAAGAAGATTAGAATTCTTTAAACGACCTGTCAGGAAATGTTTGCATTCCTTTATCTTTAAACAATAATTCAAATGGATCTAGAGCTGATAAGCTTTACGGTTGGATGAAAATCCCAAGTATCAACAATCATTGTTTCATCTTTAATTATTTTCACGTTTCCAATTGAAAGTTGATTTTTAATTGTTGACCCATTCACTTGCTTCCATATTTGGCCGTTTTTTAGTTCGTATTCTTTCCCTGGTTCAAAACCATCAAATTGCTTCGCAGTCTGGCTTTCAATCACTTTTATCGGTTCGACAAACGTATAAAAATGGTTGCTAAGAAAAGCTAAAACTAGTCTGTCGTGAATTCGATAGATTTCTATTTCCGCGGAAAAACCGACAATCGGAAGTAAATGAGAATCCGCCCTAATATAGAAATCATTTGCTTGTACTTTAAAAACCTCTCTTCCATTAAAGCTAAAACTATCTGAAAGCCTGCCTTGATAAAGTCTTTTACCACTTTTAAAATCGTTGTAGGTTAAATCATTATTCATATGAATTTTTGTTTATTGTATTTCTGATAAAATTTGTTGAGAATCACTGAATTGAGAAATAAGATACTAACTTGCGCCAAAGTCAAACAACAAAGATCGTGCTTTTTAGCAATTCAAGCATGAACTCCATACTTAATAGAATAGGTCTATTTTCATTTGTATTCTTATTCATTATTTTGTAAGTTCTTCATAAGTCGATATTAGTCTCGGAATTAATTTTTCTTCCAATTCAGTTGCATTTCTGTAAAAAAGTGTTTTCCAATTACGCACATCAAATTGTAGCTCAGTCTCTTTTCGAGCAGTCTGGATAACCTTTCTGTCTTTTCCTCTTGCATTACCAACTTTAAAATAAACAATGTTAGGGCTAAATGTAAAGTCCGCAATAACAAGGTAACAACTATCAATTTAAATCACTATTTATAATGATATTCAACATCTTCTTTGTTTAATTCGGATCTTTTTTTTAAACTGTAGTGTTTTTTCAAGATTTTACTTTTTTCAAGTACAATTGGCGTTCCATTCTCAATAAAAAATGGCGCGAAAAAAAACTCTTTGTTTTCAGGTTGTTCGTCAATGAATTTAGTGAACGAAGTTCCTTCAACGATTTTTAGGTTTTTCCAATAAATCATTTGCATGACCATTGACTGCTGATTCTTTCCATACAATTTGAGTTGATTGTTTTTTCTGTAATGATAAAACATATGGTCTAACCATTTTCGGTTCGGATTAGCATAAAAATAGGTTGTATATGAGTTGTCTTCTTCAAGAATAAATGACAAACATATGTTATTATCTAAATCTTCCGAAGGATTTTCAGCCTGATTCCATGATTTCAAATATTCAAAAAATTTATTAGCATAATCACGGGTTTTATAGGCTGGACCAAAATGGTAAATTAGATTGTGCTTTTCTTTGAATTCTGGGTTTGGAAATAAATACCCATTTGTTAGCCATTGGCTATATTCGATTTCAAAATCTGGATATGGCTGTACAACAAAAATTGTATACTCGAAAAGTACTTTTTCAAAAAACTGTTCAATCCCGAGAAGTACAATTGCAAGCATTAGGCTGAAAACGGGTGATAATGAGATAATACTTGTACCAATTCCAATTGCAGTTAATAATCGGAGTAAAATTTTTATCTTTTTCTCAAATTTTTCATGAACAATAAGTTTTGGATAGAATTTTCCCCACTCAATTCGAATTAAGGATCTTGAATCAATTTTCCAGCTTCCAATTCTAATCTTCATTTTTTGCTCCATTTTTGATATTATTAAAAACAAAAGTATAATTACTTTCCATTTAAAATTCTTGTATTCCTATTTATTCTTAGGATCATTTATATCCTTGATTTTAAATCTTTTAAATTGTCAAATAATAACATTGTCAATCTCTGAGGCAGCGCAAGGATAACCCATTGGGCTTGCCGGTACTAGCCATACCACTGTAGTTATTGACGAAGTATAGGGTTAAGCAATTTGTCGTATTATACTGTGTACTGCTCCAATATTGGCCGCTTGTTCCTCGATCGTGCAGCAAACCGGCTGCACTGTTGAGATAGCCTGCAGCATGCATTTTTAGGTTAGAGTTATAGGGATCGATCCAGGTGGTCCAGTTACCGCTTGTATTCACATTGATCCATTCAGTACTTGTTGGGATACGCCAGCCGCTGCCAAGTTCAATAGTACAGGGGTCGCTTGTGGAAGTCCAATTTGAATTTTCGTTGATACTACTAATCCAGGCAGTATTAGAAGTACGTGTTGTGCCATCATGTTTGTATCCTTGTTTTCGGTTAAATTGCCAATACCAACCTGCTGAGGCCTCTGTCGCATCACTTTTTGCTGTTGCTTGATGGTCAGCGCCAAGGTTACTGGTAATCCAGCATTTAGAAGTTTCACCTGGGATATTTGTAACTGTGCCATAAGTTACGGTTTTATCAACTGGAGCAACGTCACCGGTCACATGGTTAATTGTTATTGGATCACCACAGAGCAAACCAGCGGATGTTGTAAAATTCACTTGATTCCCGTAAGCCGTGCCGGCTGTATTAGTAGCATAAGCCCGAACATAATAAGTGGTTGTAGGAGACAAACCGGTAAGATTGCTGATAAAACTTCCGGTGCCGCTGCCATTTGCGGTATGGCTATTTGTATTTGTTGGGTTTTGGGTTGTACTCCAACATACGCCACGGGCGGTTACTGCTGTTGTTCCCTGGGCAGTTACATTTCCACCGCCGGTGGCTGTGGTTGTTGTTATGTCGGTGATTGTGGCCGTTGTAACCGTCGGCATCGAACCAGTATTGGTTGTAAACTGAATTTCATTTCCATAAGCTGTTCCGGCGGTATTCGTAGCATACGCCCTCACATAATAAACCGTGTTTGCTGTAAGGTTTGTAAGATTACTTGTAAAAATACCGGTGCCGGTTCCATTTGTTGTGTGGCTGCCGGCAATGGTGGGATTGGTGCTTGTACTCCAACAAACGCCGCGAGCGGTTACTGCTGTTGTTCCCTGCGCTGTAACATTTCCACCACCAGTTGCCGTGGTAGCTGTAATGTCAGTCATTGTTGCCGTTGTTACCGTTGGCATCGAACCAGCATCAGAGGTAAACTGAACCTGGTTACCGTAAGCCGTGCCGGCAGTATTGGTGGCATAAGCCCGCACAAAATAAAGGGTTGCTGGTGTTAAACCCGTAAGGTCGCTGGTAAAGTTACCCAAACCACTGCCGTTTGTAGTATAGCTTCCGGTAATTGTAGGATTTGCACTTGTGCTCCAACAAACGCCACGGGCAGTTACCGGAGAAGTTCCCTGAGATGAAACGTTCCCGCCACTGGTTGCAGTTGTGGTTGTAATGTTGGTAATATTTGAAGTCGTTACAACAGGCACCTGGTCGGAGTTGGTTGTAAACTGCACCTGGTTTCCGTAACTTGTGCCGGTTGCATTAGATGCATAAGCCCGCACATAATAAGCGGTTGAAGCCGTTAAACCTGTGATATCACTAGTAAAGTTGCCTGTTCCATTTCCATTTGTGGTGTGGCTGTTTGCAACGGAAGGATTGGCACTTGTGCCCCAGCATACACCGCGGGCAGTTACCGGGGAAGTTCCCTGGGCTGTTACATTACCGCCGCTAGTTGCCGTGGTCGTTGTAACATTGATAATTTCAGCCGTTGTAACCGTGGGTGTCTGGTCAGAATTAGTTGTAAACTGAATCTGGTTACCATAAGTTGTACCCGCGCTGTTTGTTGCGTAAGCCCTCACATAATAAGTGGTGGCGGATAAGAGGATTGTCAGATTGCTTGTAAAACTTCCTGTACCTGTACCATCGGTGGTGTGACTTCCGGTAATTGTGGGTGAACTGCTGGTACTCCAACAAACGCCACGGGCGGTAACCGGCGTGGCTCCCTGGTCCGTCACATTTCCGCCGCCATTTGCTGTGGTTGGGGTAATGTTGGTAATTGTTGCAGTCATTACTGTTGGCATCTGGCCAACCTCGGTGGTAAACTGCAATTCATTCCCGTAAGCTGTGCCGGCACTGTTGGTGGCATAAGCCCTTACAAAGTAAATGGTGTAAGGTGTGAGGCCGGCAAGCTCACTCACCCAGTTTCCTAAACCGTTGCCATTGGTGGTGTGGCTATCGGCAATTGTTGGATTTATCGAGACTCCCCAGCAAACACCACGGGCAGTTACGGTACTTCCGCCATCCGCGGAAACATTGCCTCCGGTTGTGGCGCTGGTGGTGGTAATATTGGAAATTCCAGCAGTTGTAACCACAGGAACCAGAATTTCAGAAGTTGTAAAAGTGATGTCGTTTCCAAAGGATGTGCCGTTGGCGCAGCTTGCTTTTACGCGGTAATGATAGCTTGTGTTGGGCTGCAGGGCAGTCAGGCTGGCGGTTACACTGGTGCTGGTTGTTCCGGTAACGATGTTGGGCGTGGCATTTATGGTTTGCCCGTAAGCCGTGGTTGTGCCGTATTCGAAAATTACGGTGGTGGTATTGTTGCTGGCATTTACTGTTCCGTTAAGTGTGGCAGCGGTTTGTGTAATATTGGTGGCGGCCAGCGTTGTGGTGGCGGGCAGCATCGGCAAAGTGGCATCTTTTACGTTAAAACTGTATTGCGGCTCGCTGCCGTTCATCACAAAAGCACGGATGTAAATTTTGCTTCCGGGCTGCAGGCCTTGTAAAATAAGGCTGTCGGTTTTTATTGTGCCGGGTGCGCCTTTGGCAACTTTGCTGTCGGCAACGGTGGGCAGTTGGTTGGTTTCGCTGTAACACACGCCGTAATCGGGGTGGGTGTCGTCGCTCAGGTCGAAAATCTGCATCTCAACCTTTACGGTGCTTGCATCCCGCACAGTTACGTTTTGGATGTTGCTTTTGGTTACGGTGCCGAAATCGAGTTTCTGGCAGGCAATCAGGTAAGCGATGGCTGTAAGCGCGAGGACGGGGTAGAGGAATTTGTTTAATGTTTTCATAATTCTATTTTTTTGAACCACATAGGCACATAGGGCACATAGAAGAGGAAAAAGGAAGATGTAACACGAGGAGGAGGGAACACGGAGGCACAGAGAACACAGAGTTACACAGAGAAATTTTTAATGTTTTGCTTTTTCTAATTGTTGCTTTCATGATTAATATTTTTTCATCTCAAACTTTCTCCCAGTCTCTTTGTCTCCCAGTCTCCCCGTCCCTTCTTCTCTCCCTCTCTTCTTCATTCTTCCTATGTGCCCTATGTGTCTATGTGGTTAATTCTTCAAAATTCAACCAGTATTAAATTATCATCCCCATAAAACTCAGGGGTTTGGAGGCCGCTTATCCGGCGGGAGGTGGCCGTTACGTTTTCGGTTACGTACTTTTTAAGTTCGCCAAGCGTGATCTTTTTGTCGGCGTTTTCGTCGGCTTTGCCCTGAAGGCCGGCAGCAAAAAAGTAGGTAAACAGGCCGGTTTCGGAAGCATCAAAACCCAGCGAGGTTTCTTCGCCCGTCGAAGAGTTGATCACCGTAAAATCAGGCCAGGCGAGCCAGGGCTTCTGAACTTTTACCTTTACCCCTTTTTGGGCGATCAGGTTTTCTTCGGGAATCTTCTCGGTTTTGCGGGAACCTCCGCTAAAGCAGGCATCCAGAATTACGGTAACAGAGCGGGCGCCAAGCAGGCTCAGGTTGTTGTAAAGTTTGGACGTGTTGTAGCCAAAAGTTTCGAGGTCTTCTTTTAAACCGTCGTACGGCAGCAGGTAAGTGTTTTCGCCGGTTTTGTCGGGCACGCCATGTCCGGAGAAAAACACAAAAACATCGGTTTCGCCTTTAACAATGGCCTTTTGCAGCTCGCCGTAGTTTGGATTGAAAACCTTGTTGAGCTTGCCGATGGTGACTTCTTCGTTTGTAAAAACCAAAACCTGGCCGATACCCAGGATTTTCTCAAAATATTCTTTCATAATGTCGGCATCGTTGGCGGCGTAAGGTGCGGGAGCCAGGTCTTCGTATTTGCTTACGCCAAAAACCACTGCCACCGCGTTTTTGCGTTCACTCAGCGACGGTGCCACCGACCTGATATTGATGATTGTTGAGGTATTGGCCGTAAATTTATTGGAGGTGTATTCGAAAACCGCGATGTTTTTGGTGAGCGATTCAAGGTCGGCATTGATGGTTTTGATGTTTGGTTTGGGCGGTTTCTGGTTGAGTTTTACCGGCAACTGGAACGCCAGCAAATCGCCTTTGCCTTTGTCTTCGCGCATTTCGAGAAGCACGGGAAGGTTTCCGGTTGTAACCACACGCTTGTTTGGGCTGAGGGTAAAAAATATTTCGCGCACTTCGCCCGGATTGAGGGTGCCGAGTGAACCCGAATTGTCGCGCAGGAAAATGTTGTTGTCGGTGGTTGATACTGTAAACCGTGTGTTTGTCGAAATTCCCTGCCCGGTATTTTGAACCACGAGTTTTGCCTTCACCATTTCGCCGGCCTGCAACTGCCCGTCTTCGCTGATGGCGGCAGTGCCTTCGCCGGCATCTAAAATTTCGATTCCCGAAAAGGAGAGTTTTGCGTGCTGGTATTCGAAAGTTTGTAAGTTCAAAAAGGCAGGGTCCATGTCGTAGCCGTATTTTTCGGTGACTTTTATTTCGATTTTATGTTCGGCTGTTGTAAGATTTATGTCGGTGCTGATGGGAAAAATCACCTTTTGGGTTTCGCCGGGTTTCAACAGCGGGATTTGTTGTTCGTTGCCGATGGTCAGGCTTTTGGCAGGCTTGTCGTCAACCAGCGAAACCCGCATTTCGTAAGCGTTTCCCTTGCCCTGGTTTGTGACGGTGATGGCGATTTCGGCTTTTTCGCCGGCTTCCAGAATCCCGTTTCCGTTGTCATCTTTAAAAGCTAAATCAGCAAAAAGGTTGGGCGGCAGGCCTCGCGTCGAAATGAATTTAATTTCGGAAGATGCAACCAGCATTTCGGCTCCCGGCGGCGGGTTGATGATAATTTGCTGCGGCTTCACGCTTTTGGTGCGTTTTGCACTTTTGTTGAGCAGGAAATAATTTACGCCCCAGGCCACCGCACTCACGCCGATGCACGACAAGGAATAGGTGCGGAAAGCTTTGGCATCGTCATAAAACTGCTTCGCCTTTGCCGGGTCGCTTTCGGTGGCGTATTTATCCAGGTTAGAGGCAGCCATTCCATTAAATGCGATGGCTCCGGCAATTCCGGCATAGCCGATGGCACCGAGGTAAAGTTTGTTGCTTCCGCCAACCTGCTTATGGCCGGCACCGGGAAAAAGCGTGGAATAGCCGTAGGCCTTGCCCAGGTTCATGTTGGGCTGCCGCATGGCATAAATGACAAGCTGAATCTTTTCTTCAACAACCACGCCGTCGCGGGAGGTAAACCAGGTGAGTTTGCGGTTGGGTGAAGGCGCAACATTTTCGATATCGCCTTCCAGCGACTTCACTTCCAGCCGTTTGCCGGCAAAAGTTTTGGCCTCAATCCAAACCATGTACCTGTCGGTTGGGTCGCAGTTTTCGAAACCATAACTGATTTCGACACGGTCGGTTACAAATTCATAATCTTTGATAAAGATGTTGGCATTTTTAAACTGCGCAAGTGAAACTGCTGCTGTAAGCAGGAAGGCGCAAAAGAGTAAGGTTTTTTTCATGAAAGAGGTTTTTCGTTAAAGTGATTAATGACTAAACCGGAATCAAAGGTAATGGAAATATTTTTGTTAGGAGGGGAAATTTCTTTATGGTTAAAACAATGAATTTTTCTTGCAATTATTTTGGTGCGAGGCTGCTTTGAAAACGGAATTAAATAAATTGCTCTGCGGCTCTCTGCGAATAATCTCTGCGGCTCTCTGCGTTTTGTTTTAACGCTGAGATACGCAAAGAACCGCAAAGAACCGCAAAGCGACTCCCTCCTTTGAAATTCAGGTAAGAAAACGGTTTTCCGGCAATATTTGAAAAGCGGTTTTGAAAAGATGATGAAAAACATGACTGGCACAGGATTAAACCTACCAGGTCTCCAAGACCTGTGAGGTTTCTGATCAATTGTAAACCTCACAGGTTTTGCAAACCTGGTAGGTTTCACAACCAAAACAACCACCCTGAAAACTAAAAGAGGCTTCATTCGCGCGAATAAAGCCTCTTTTAGCAAAACGTTTTCCTGAGAACGGGTTATGAATTTATAAACTCATCTGGTTATCAGTTATTATTTTACGCAATCCGGGAAAACAATGTTTATCGCGCTATTGGTCAATACGAAATAGGATTTCCCAGGAGCAAGGGTTTGCAGCGAATTTACGCCCATCCCCGGCCAGTAAACTTTCCAGCCGGCAACTTCTTTCACCATCACCAATTGGCCTGGATATGCGGCAAAAAGCTGATCAACGGGAACCGGACAATTACTGAGAACAGGCATAATACTCCAACCGTTGCCCAGCGTTAACGACTGGCTGGCTTCAACAATTCCTTTAAACGTTAAAACATCAGAATTTTTCATCTTAACAATATAACCCTGTCCCGCGTTCCAGATATCAATGGTGTTAATCGCCTGGTCGGGCCAGTAAACCTGATTGTTGTTGGTCATCAGAATAAAATTATCAATCACCGGCTCAAAAATGTAATTAACTTCCTTATTTATCGGCAATAAATACGACGAAATACCGCTCCATCCGCCCGGAAGCTCAATATTTTGTTCGGTAACGGCAGGTCCCGGCAAACCGTGGGGTCCGGCACCTGCAGGAATATAACCGTGGCAAACCGCACAATTGTTGAGGGTTCCTTTGTAGCCCTGAAGCGCAATGTTTTGAACGTTGTCGCGGTCGTTGGTTGTTGGAACAACAGCATGTGGCGAACCATGACATGTGCTGCAATACAAGCCACCATGACCTTTCGAATTACGGAAAAGTTTGCCGGTGTTTTCAGCATAAGCCGGGCCATGACATTGTATCGAGCCGCAGGAAGGCTCCTGAAGCCAGGGCTGGCGGCCATTTTCGATGCTGGAAG
>Ga0316610_1000338_pt1 | contig 11697 bp, 3 predicted proteins | sample MIS2017111B_MG_FD_207677 | JGI IMG/M metagenome (GOLD analysis project Ga0316610, IMG submission 207677) | Microbial mat bacterial communities from Middle Island sinkhole, Lake Huron, Michigan, United States - MIS.2017.111B | ecosystem: Environmental > Aquatic > Freshwater > Lake > Sediment... | reverse complement strand
TTAAAGCCATTATCGTTTATCCCCTGAATGCTTTGATTAATTCACAGGAATCTGCTTTATCAGCATTTGAAGAAAATTACAGAAAGAAAACCGGGAATGGCTTTCCCTTCACTTTTGCAAAATACACAGGACAGGAAAAGCAGGAAATCAGGGATAAGGTTATCGAAAATCCTCCGGATGTTTTGCTGACCAACTATATGATGCTTGAGTTACTCATGGTGAGAAAGACTGATGAAAAACTCAGGGAATCTTTCCTGAAAAGCCTGCAATATCTTGTGTTTGACGAATTGCATGTTTACAAAGGACGGCAGGGGGCAGATGTTTCATTATTAATCAGGCGGATTAAATCGGCGTCAGAGAATAAAAACATCATTTGTATCGGCACATCAGCAACAATGGCCACCGGTACCATTGAGGAGCAAAAAAACGAAGTGGCAAATGTAGCCACCAGGTTTTTTGATGTCAAATTCTTGCCAGACCAAGTAATTGTTGAATCGCTGACTTATTCGACAAGCGAATTAATACCAACCAAAGATGAATTAAGGACAGCCTTAATTGCTGAAATCACTGACAAATCCAAAAAAGCATTGCTTGAACATCCGCTGGCAATATGGCTGGAGCGAACAATTGCAATCCGGAATGAAGGTGACAACAAACGAAGGAATAAGCCTAAATCACTAAAAACAATTGCAGGTGAGCTTGCTGCCGAAACAGGCTTTAGCGAAAAAGACTGTGAGCAAAAAATTATCGAAATTCTGATCCTGGCCGAAAAAGTCAATATCGAAAGCACAAAGGAAAAGAAAAAGGAAACGGTACTTCCTTTTAAGCTACATCAGTTTATTTCGCAAACAGGTTATGTTTATGTAACCATAGAAAATGCTGAAAACCGTCATATTACATTAGAGCCAAATCCTTTTGTTAAGCTATCCGAAAACGAACCAGAGGTACCCGTATTCCAAACCGTCTTTAGCCGGGTTAGTGGCGAAGAGTTTATTTGCGTAAGAAAAGATTTGACGGAATCAAAACTCATTTTCCGGGATTTTAATGACAATCAAAATCCAAAAAATGAAGATGATTTAAAAACCAATGATGGAGATAAACAGAAAAAAGTAAAAAGCAGGTCACAGGATTATTACAAAGATGGTTATATTCTTTTCGACAAAGGTAACCTGTTTGACATCAATGACTTTACCGATTTATTGCCTTCTGCATGGATCAGCAAATCAGGGAAAATAGAAAGCTCAAAAGACTTTTTTCTCCCAAAGGAAATCTATGTTTCGAGGGATGGTTCATATTCTGATTCGGTCAATGCTGGTGAAAAAGCTTGGTTCATTGCCGCCCCGCTAATTTATGACCCAACCTGTGGTTTGATTTACCAGGAGCCCAAACTTAGCGAGAAATCAAAACTCATTTCATTGGGTAATGAAGGCCGTTCCACATCAACCACGTTGATCACTTTGCAAACCTTGTTGGCTCTTTATAAGCATGGCAAATTAATAAAAGAACAAAAATTACTGAGTTTTACCGATAACCGGCAGGATGCTTCTTTGCAGGCCGGCCATTTTAACGATTTTATTCAGGTGGTTCACCTACGGTCGGCTATCGAAAAAGTTTTAAAAGCCAGCGAGGAGCCACTCAAAATATCTGAGCTTATCTTCAAGGTGCAAGAGGCTTTAAATTTACCAGAAACAGATTACGCAAATAATCCTGCCCCAAATCCCAACAGGCCTAATGAGGATAATCTGGAAGCCTTGAGAAACTACATCTCCTACAGGATTATTCAGGATTTAAAAAGAGGGTGGCGTTACATCCTGCCAAATCTTGAACAGACAGCACTTCTTGAAATCACTTATAAAAATATCGAAAAGGATTCAGCCGATGAAACACTTTGGAATAACATTGATTTGCTGAAGGATTGGTCGCCGGAAATAAGAAAGCAGTTTATTCTGCAAATACTGAATTATTTCAGGAATATGTATGCCATTGATTTTGAAATGCTCAGATATGAAAGCAGGTTGCGAATTGAAGGCGAATTGAATCAACATTTAAGTAAGGAGAAACTTTGGTCGTTGGACAAAGGTGAAAAATTAGATGCGCCAAACTTTCTTTCTGTTCAGGGTAGAGACAAGGCCACAAGAGAAACCTTCATCCAGAGTATCGGGCCATCAAGTCGTTTGGCGCGTTTCATAAAACATGAGTTCAGAAAAGCGGGTTTTGATCCCCCAAAAGGTGAAGAATACAATACTTTTATGACCAACGTTTTGGATGCATTAGCCGAAGTTCATTATCTCAGGAAATTATCAATTAAGGCCGAAAAGGGTGATAAGGATGGTTATCAGTTAATTCTTTCAAAAGTCCTCTGGAAAAAAGGTGATAAAATAACTGTGGCCACCGATAAAACCTCCCATATTTCACTGGCCGAGGAGGTTAAAATCAAGCCCCATCTCTATTTTCAAAAACTTTATCAGGAAGATTTTTCACAACTTCCAAAATCATACATTGCAGCCGAACACACAGGTCAGATTTCGAACGAATTGAAAATTGAGCGGGAAGAAAAATTCAATGAGGCAAAAGAATTGAGCGCTTTGTATTGTTCGCCAACCATGGAATTGGGTATTGATATTTCCTCGCTCAATATCGTCCACATGCGCAATGTTCCGCCAAGCCCGGCAAATTACGCACAACGCAGTGGCCGGGCAGGCCGAAACGGTCAATCCGCCCTGGTTTTTACCTATTCTTCAAAGGTGTCGCCACACGACAAACATTATTTTGCGGATCCTGTTAAAATGGTTGCTGGAATTGTACAGGCACCACGAATTGACCTGACCAATGAAGAGCTTATCCGGTCGCATATTAACGCAACGGTTTTATCATTTCTGAATGCAGAAGAATTTAAACCCTCTCTGATCGAATTAATTGATATTTCGGGGGGCACCTATACACTTAAAAAAGACCTGAAAGCAAAATACCAGGATGTTATTGATTCCAGATTTGATGAGATCAAACAACTTGTCCGGCAGGTATTGGCAGGCATAGATTTCGACTACAGTAAATGGTTTAACGAAACCTGGCTGGAAACTCAGATCAGGACTGTTTCGGATAAACTTGAAAGCGCTTTATTGCGATGGAAAAAAATGTATCTGGATGCCTTGCGGCAAATGAATGAAGCTCACGAAATCCAGATAAGTCCTGTTATAAAAGACACTGATCAAAAAAAGATTGCTGCAATATCTTATGCCAGGGCCAAGGACAGAAAAACCCTTTTGGAAAATCAATCAGATAAAAACAAAAACTCAAGCCTGTCGGAGTTTTATACTTTCCGGTATTTAGCTTCCGAGGGATTCCTGCCCGGATACAACTTTACCCGTTTACCGATTCGTGTTTTCCTGGGTGGAAAAGATAAAAATGAATCCATATCCCGTCCGCGTTTTATTGGTTTAAAGGAGTTTGGTCCCAACAACCTGATTTATCACAATGGCGGCAAGTACAAAGTGAACAGGATTACCCCCAATGATGTATCGCTGGATTTGAATGAAATAAAAATCTCAAAAGAAACGAATTATGCTTTCCTCGGTAAAGACGAGGGAAGGGGCAAAAACCAGGACCCAATAACCGGAACACAATTTACAGCAAGTAATATTGAAAAACATCTGAATCTCCTGGAACTGAAGGAAGCCCAATCAGAAAACACGGAGCGAATTTCGTGTATGGAAGAGGTTCGGACATCCGAAGGTTATGTTACCGAGATGTACTTAAACTCTGCTGACAATTTGGTTGATGCCACAAAAATCAAGCTGACGGTGGAAGGTAATGAATTAATGAAACTGTTTTATGCTCCTGCTGCAAAACTTATTCTTCTGAATAAAAAATGGAAACGAGGCAAGCAGGATGGTTTTGATATCGGATCAAAATCGGGGATTTTCAAAACCAAAAAACAGCTCGAAAAGCCCAATCCGGATGACCTTCCGGCAAATGTGATGCTTTACACCTACGACACTTCTGATATCCTGTACGTTCAGCCCATAAAAGCACTTGGTCTGACCGAAGAAGCGGTGATAACCATGCAATATGCTTTGGAAAAAGCCATCGAAAAATGTTATAATATCGAACCCGTCGAAATTGATGCCCGCCTGATGGGCAGTAGTGAAAACAAGAACATCATGCTTTACGAATCTGCTGAAGGCAGCATTGGCGTACTGAAAGATATCGCCAGGAATCCGGCAAAGCTGAGAGAATTGTTTTTAATGGCTTATGGAATTTGTGGTTACGATTTTAATACGAAAGAAGACAAATATCCCACACGTCCCAAGGCCAGTTATGACGATTTGCTGTCGTATTACAACCAGATGGATCACATTAAAATTGATCGTCATTCAATCATCAAGGCGCTGGAATTACTAATCGCTTCTAATCCTGATGATACCGTTGGCGGAAGCTATGAAGAGAAATACGAAACATTAAAAAAAGGATTACACCACAAAAGCCCTGGCGAAAAGGTGTTATTGGATTATCTTTTCGAAAACGGTTACAGGTTACCCAATTTTACCAACTACAACCTGGAAAAATATTATATCCAGCCCGATTTTGTGTACGAAAAGGAAAATGCACTGATCTTTGTTGACGGGGGAATTCATAAAAAAGCCATCAACAAAGCTGATGATGATAAGAAACGAAAAATACTCGAATTGGCCGGGTTTGATGTGTTGGTGTGGGATGATACTTCAGAGAAGGTTGATTCATTTGTTTCACGGCGGCAGGATGTTTTCAGAAAAGTAAGATAACGAAATGATAGATAGCAAATTAAAGAAACCAGGCAAACTGGTTAAATTCAGAGGCCGCAGATGTGTTGTTCAGCCATCGGCAGATCATGAAATTATTATGCTCAAACCGCTTGGTGGTTCCGACGATGAAATGATCACCATTTTTGAACCTGTTTTGCAGCATTTCGATAAATTGGAAGATGACCAGTTTGAATTGCCTGACAAATCAGACTTAGACAGTTTCCTGACTGCAAAACTACTTTACGATGCCGCCAGGCTCTCCTTCCGGCAGGTAAGTGGTCCATTCCGCTGTATGGGAAAATTGTCATTCCGCCCCCGCTCCTATCAGTTGGTGCCGTTGATAATGGCATTGCGACAACCAGTTACCCGTTTGCTGATTGCCGATGATGTTGGTGTCGGGAAAACCATCGAAGCCCTGTTAATTTTGAGAGAACTCATTGAAAGAGGAGCCATAAAATCGTTTTCGGTTATTTGCCCGCCTCATTTATGCGAGCAATGGCACAAAGAACTCGAAGACAAATTAGACATTAATGCTGTGATTATCCGTTCGAGCACCGTTGCAGGATTGGAAAGGAAAATTGTTGGTGACGATACACTGAATGTTTTCAACTATTACCCGTACCAGGTAATTTCGATTGATTACGTTAAAAACGGTTCCCAAAAAATGCCTGCATTTCTGAAGGATGTCCCGGATTTGGTAATTGTTGACGAGGCACATACCTGCACCAAAAACCTTGAATTTAAAAAAGCAAGTCAAAGCCAGCAACGTTATGAGTTGCTCGAAAAGGTTTCTCAAAAAGAGCAACAGCATTTGTTATTGCTCACCGCCACGCCACATAGCGGCAAAGATGGCGAGTTTAAATCGTTGCTGGGATTAGTTAATGCTGAGTTTGAAGACTACGATTTTTCTGATCTGCAAACTTCTGAAAAACGGAAAGTAGCCGGTCATTTCATCCAGCGGAAAAGGAAAAACATCGAAAAATGGCTTGATGAAGAAACCCCGTTTCCTAAACGAACAACAGAAGAGTTACCCTACACTTTGTCAACATCTTCGGAATATTACAAACTTTACCAGGATGTTTTAAAGTTTGCAAGGGGAATCAGCACCGAGGGAATCTCAGAAAACAAGGCCAGGATAAAATACTTTGCTGCCCTTTCGCTGTTAAGAGGCGTGATGAGCAGCCCCGAAGCAGGCTTTGAAATGCTGCAAAGGCGAAAAGCAAAACTTGCCGAAAATGGCGAAATCACGGATGAAGAAGTAAAAGAAAACCCGATTGTCGAAAGGTGGGACGACCAAAGCGATACCGAGCAAATCGAAATCATCGAAAGGGCGGACCTGTCAGAAAGTGAATGGGAAACCCTGCATCGTTTATCTCAAAAAGCATCCGGGTTAGCCAATATCGAAAAGGATCACAAGGTTAAGAGAGGCCTGGAGCAAATCAAAATATGGATAAACAAAGGGCAAAGCCCGATCGTATTTTGCCGGTTTATCGCGACTGCACATTATGTTGCCCGGATTCTGAAAGAGCATTTGCCCAAAGACGTTGACGTGCGTGCCATCACCAGCGAGCTGAGTGATGAAGAACGCAGGGAAAAGATTGATGAAATGGCCAAAAGTGCCCGGCGGGTGCTGGTAGCAACCGACTGTTTAAGCGAAGGCATCAACCTGCAGGATAAATTCAACGCTATCCTGCATTACGATTTACCCTGGAATCCCAACCGCCTCGAACAGCGGGAAGGCCGTGTGGATCGCTTTGGACAGCCTGGCTGGATTGATAGAAACGGTGTTTATCAGAATACCATTGATGTAAAAGTGCTGTTTGGGGAGGATAATCCGATGGATGTGGTGGTGTTGAAAATCATCATTGCAAAAATCCAGCGCATTCAGAATACTTCCGGTGTAAGCATTGCTTTGGCCGACGATAACCGCTCGGTTATGGATAAGGTTTTAAAAGAAGTACTGCTGAATCCTGAAAAATCACAAAATCGTTTCGCAAAACAGTTGCGTTTCGATTTCGGCCCCAGCCCTGAATTGGATGAGCTGGATCTTGAAATAACCAACGAAATCGAAGCCGCCAGAGAGAAAGCCGAAAAAATCCGTTCGATTTTTGCCCACGAAAGCATCATGCCCGAAGATGTAAAAAAGGATTTGCATGAGGTAGATGAAGCCATTGGCGATGTGGCCACCCTGGAAGCTTTTGTCCTGGCTGCCGGACAATTGTTGGGTGCCCGGTTTGAACCTGTGGAAGGTGGTTATGTTTTTAAAAAGACGAATATGGACGACTGGATGTCGGCAGCCCTGGGCCAGGGTGACAAAATCCATATTTCTTTTCAGTCGCCCACCCCACTTGGCTTCCGTTATATCGGACGAAACCATCGTTTTGTTGAACAGCTTTGCCATCGCATCATTGCCAACTCACTCGACAAAGAAAATAAAGGCCATAAAGCAGCAAGGGCTTCTGTGTTCAGAACTGACGCGGTGCAAACGCAAACAACTTTGATTCAGTTCAGGGTTCGCAATGTAATCCGGGAGGTGGCCAAACAACACGAAATGGTTTCGGAAGAGATGTTTTTATGGGGATACGAGCAAACACCTGATGGCATCAATGCATTGGATGTTGAGGCCTGCAAACGGCTTTTGCACACCAGCAGCGCCCTGGATTTGAGCAGGGAACGTCAGGAACTCATCTTCGAAAAAGAACTTGCCCATTTTGAAGACCTGCATCCCGATTTTATTCAGGTGGTAACCAGCCGATCAGAAGAATTGGTTAATGCCCACACCCGCTTTGCCAAATTCCTTGGAGCCAGAAGATATGAAGCCGTTACTCCGGTTTTGCCGCCGGATATTCTGGGGGTTTATGTGCTAATTCCAAATCCCAAACTTTAAACAATCGTATGAATTTATCACAATTAATAGCTTCAATGGATAATCACAACTTTTACACGGTCAATTCCTTAAATATTCAGACAGTGTCTGAATAATTACAAAATATTGTTCAACTGAATTTGCTTTTTCCAAAATATAATTGATTATGAGTGAATTAAATATTTCATTTCTTGCCGGACAAATTTCCGACCTGCATGATTATCTTCAAAAAAAGGCCCGGCAACAAGTAAATAATGCGCTTACTATCCGAAATTGGCTGATTGGTTTGTACATTATCGAGTACGAACAAAACGGCAGCGATTATGCAATTTATGGATTAAAAGTGATGAAAGAATTGTCGGACAGGTTGAAGCCAATAAAAGGCATGTCGTCAACCCAGCTTTATCTTTATAAAGATTTTTATAAAACCTATCCTGACTTTTTCCCGACAGTGTCGGGATTATTACAAAGCTCTGGTTATCAATTTGATGAAATTTTCCTGACACTGTCGGGAAAATTGGAAATCAAAATGCCCGAACAAACCGAATCAGACCTTTCTTTCCCTCCTGAAGTCTTATTATCACGCCTGAGCTTTTCGCACTTTATCGAACTTATTAAAGCGGAAACGCCTTTAAAAAGAGCTTTTTATGAGGTGCAGGCCATAAAAAACAACTGGGGCGTCAGGGAATTAAACAGGGCAATCGGTACCCTTTTGTTTGAACGGACCGGGCTTTCGACCAACAAAGAAACGGTCATCGCCAAAGCAAAAGATAAAATACCCGCTCTTCCGGCTGATGTAGTCAAAAATCCTTACTTCCTCGAATTTCTTGGCCTGGAAGAAAAAGCCGAATACTCCGAAAATGATCTGGAAGGGGCGATTATCAACCATCTCCAAAAGTTTATGATCGAATTAGGCAGGGGTTTTTGCTTTGAAGCACGTCAAAAACGAATCACCTTCGACAACAAACACTACCGGATTGACCTGGTTTTTTACAACCGGATTTTGAAATGCCATGTTTTACTTGATCTGAAAGTAGGTGAATTCGATCATGCCGACGCTGGTCAAATGAATGTTTATCTGAATTACTTCCGCAAAAACGAAATGACCGATGGCGACAATCTTCCTGTGGGGATCATTCTGTGCGCCGGCAAAAACGATGCTTTGGTCGAGTACGCCACTTCCGGCCTGCCTCAGGAGGTTTTTGTGAGCAAATACTTAGTTCAGTTGCCCTCGGTGGAAGATTTAAAAATGTTGATTGCCAACGATCGTAAAATGTTTAACGAAGAATGAAATTAAGTAAAAAAATAATGGAGCTTTATGGCCCGCAAAGTGCCGGGGATAATGCTTTTACTGCAAAGGCAAGATTTTTACAATCCTGGTACAGAGCTAGTGTATTAAACCAGCCCAGCTATGGATTTGGTCCGGAAGAAAAAAGCACAACAAAATATGGTAATATTTTGGTGGACGGGATAAACACAGGTAGTAATTTCTTACAACCCGAAATATTTAAGTATGCTCAATACCGAACACAGTTTTTAAAGAATGGAGAAACAATTGAAAAGTACCGTCTTTTCAATAATATGCTTAGCAGTCAACCCATGTGTTTTAACCTGTTTTATCCTCTTAAAGCCTTATTTGAGCATGACCACATCAAAGCCTGTAAAATTCTTAGTGCATGTTTTCCATCATTACTAATAGATAAAATAGTTGCAGTTGAAATTGAATATTTCCCTTACCCTAAAAGTGAATATTTGGACGATAGGACTGCTTTTGATGCTATGCTAATTTATGTTTCAGCATCAGGAGAAAGAAACATCCTTGCAATTGAAACAAAATATGTAGAAAAGCTGGGATCCAATCCTTCCTCTGATTTAGAAAAGCAAAAATCGTTAGTTAAAGATTGTATCCTGTTTAACGACTTAGGAAAAAAGCAAGCTTCAGTTGGTTTTAGCCAGTTGGGAAGAAACTTTTTGTTAGCCGAAAAATTCAGGATCGTTAACAGGCTTGATAAGGCCTATGCAGTTGTAATTTCTCCTGAAAAAAACGACTCTTCGGTTAAAGAAATTAATGGTTTTCATTCATTGATGTATGAAGAGTTTCAGGAGCGGTTATTTTACGTGTCGTTGGAAAGTATGATTGAACGAATTAAAAATAATGCGCCGAAATCGTTAAAGCCCTGGATTGTGGATTTTAATAGACGCTACTTAGGTTTCGCTGATTGTGAATCACTTTATAACGAATACAGGAAATCATGAACTTCCCCTCCATCGAAATACAAGGCTCTATTATCTCTGCCGATCTGTTTGGAAAAATCCGTTCCGAACAGGCCAGCTTCCAGCAGGGTAAAGACTTCAATAAAGATTTTACCAATGCCCGGCTCAAAGACGAAATCAGCGCTGCATGGCAGGATGCCAAAGGCCAGTGGGCCATCTTCCGGAATAAGCTTTCACGTGTAAAAGAAGGTGAAACCGGAACCACCGAAACCCGAAATTTCTGGATCGTGCCGCTGCTTACCAACCTCGGCTACAATCTTAACTACAACCGGCAAGCCGAGGAAATCAACGGCAAAACCTTTCCGATTCCTTACCGCGACGGCCTGTTGGATGGTTTCCCGGTTTACATCGGCGGCTATTACGAATCGCCCGACAAACGGCCCGAAAACAAGCTGCTCCGGGTTTCGCCACACGCCATGGTGCAGGAATATCTCAACTATAGCGAACACCTTTACGGCCTCGTTACCAACGGGCGGCAGATACGCCTCCTGCGCGATGCCAGCCGCATCACCCGGTTAAGCTACGTGGAGTTTAACCTGCAGAAAATGATGGAAGAGGATTTGTATTCCGATTTTGTGCTGCTCTTCCGCCTGTTGCACGCCAGCCGGATGCCTCAAAAAATGGATGGCGGCGCCGAAAGCATTATCGAAAAATACCACCACGAAGGCCTCGAAGCCGGCAGCACCATCCGCAGCAAGCTTGGTATCGCCGTTAAAGAATCCATCAGGGCGCTGGCCAACGGTTTTATCAATCATCCCGATAACGAAAAATTGCGCCTCGTCCTGCAAGAGGGCAATCTCGACGCCAGCGAATACTACCGGCAACAGTTGCGGATCATTTACAGGCTGCTGTTTTTGTTTGTGATCGAAGAACGAAACCTGGTGTATGCCGACAGCAAAACCCCCGAAACCAAACGTTTTGCGCAGATTTATTACAATTATTACAGTTTGCTGCGGCTTCGGAAACTGGCCAGGAAACTGCCTCCGCCCGATGCGGAACGTCATTACGATTTATGGCAAAGCCTGCTGAGTACGTTTGCCTTGTTCGAAAAGAAAACGCTGGGTGAAAAACTCGGCATCATGAGCCTGCAGGGCGATTTGTTCGGCCCCGGTTCGATTAATTCGCTGCATTACGATCTTCACGAATGCCGGCTGAGCAATGCGCTGGTTTTACAAATCATCAAAGCGCTGGGCTATTTCGAAAACCAGAACAACGTGCAGATTGCCGTTAATTACGGCGGTTTGGATGTTGAAGAATTTGGTTCCGTTTACGAAGGCTTGCTCGAATTGCAGTTAAAAATTGAACCCGTTGCCGGAAGCAGCCGGTTTTCGTGCACCTACGCCGGAAGCGAGGAACGCTCGAAAAGCGGCAGCCATTACACGCCCGACGAATTGGTGCAGCCGCTCATCAAACACAGCCTCGATTATTTGCTCGACGACCGCAGGAAAATAATCACCGACACCATCGCCCGGCAGCGGCTCGTTGGCGCCACCTACCGGCAAAGGCGCGAAGAACTGGTAAAGCAGCACATTTACACCCTCAAGGTTTGCGATGTTGCCTGCGGAAGCGGCCATTTGCTCATCAGCGGGGCGAGGCGGATTGCCGAAGTGGCCGCCGCCATTATCGAGGAAGAAGAACAGCCCAACCCGAAAGCCTTCCAGCATGCCAAACGCAACGCCATCCTCAACTGCATTTACGGCGTTGACAAAAACCCGCTGGCTGTCGAACTCTGCAAGGTGGCGCTCTGGCTCGAAGCATACCTGCCGGGGCAACCGC
>Ga0316610_1000337_pt1 | contig 11707 bp, 10 predicted proteins | sample MIS2017111B_MG_FD_207677 | JGI IMG/M metagenome (GOLD analysis project Ga0316610, IMG submission 207677) | Microbial mat bacterial communities from Middle Island sinkhole, Lake Huron, Michigan, United States - MIS.2017.111B | ecosystem: Environmental > Aquatic > Freshwater > Lake > Sediment... | reverse complement strand
TGTTCTGGACGGGGCGATAAGGATGTAAATACAGTAATTCAGCATCTGAGTCTATAGGATAGGGATCTTTATAGCTAAAGGACTTACGCAAAAAAAACATCGTAAGGGCAATTCATGAATTGCCCTTACGATGCAATGCAGGTTTCAAGTCTGTTTGCGTAAGTCCAAAAAGTAAAAGGGGCGCGATGCGTCCCTTTTACTTTTTAGATTAGAATAGGGTTTTGTTGGTTAGGTCTGTCAGGCAATGAGCGAAATAAAGGATAATTCAATAAATTCAGCCAATCAAGTCCAATTCCTTGATGAATTTGAAGTGGTGGTCGTTGGCGCAGGTCATGCAGGCTGTGAAGCCGCCCTCGCCTCCGCACGCATGGGCTGCAAAACCTTACTCCTCACCCTTAACCTCGATCGCATCGCATGGCAACCTTGTAACCCTGCCGTCGGTGGTCCCGCCAAATCGCAACTCGTCCATGAAGTCGATGCCCTTGGTGGCGAAATTGCCAAAATCACCGATCGCACCTATTTACAAAAAAGGATTCTCAATAGTTCACGCGGCCCCGCAGTCTGGGCGTTGCGAGCGCAAACTGATAAGCGCGAATATGCCGCCGAAATGAAGGTGGTAGTTGAAAATGAGCCGAATCTGTCGGTGCGTGAGGGAACCGTAATTAATGTTCTGCTCGATCATAACCAAGGAATAATTGGCGTAGAAACTCAATTTGGCGTGGGCTATGCTTGCAAAGCCGTCATCTTAACTACAGGGACATTTCTTAATGGCAAAATTTGGGTGGGCAATCGCTCCATGTCCGCAGGTCGGGCGGGAGAATTTGCGGTTGAGGGATTGACAGAAACCCTGAATGCCTTGGGCTTTGTCACCGATCGCCTTAAAACAGGAACACCCGCACGGGTCGATCGCCGCAGTGTGGACTATAGCAAAATGGAAGTCCAACCTTCGGATACGGAGCATAACTGGTTCAGTTTCGATCCGAGCGCGTGGGTGGAACGAGAGCAAATGAATTGTTACTTAACCCGCACCACTGCGGAAACCCATCGCATCATTCGCGAAAATCTACATCTTACGGCTGTGTATGGCGGTTTTATTGATGCCAAAGGTCCGCGCTATTGTCCAAGTATCGAAGATAAAATTGTGCGCTTTGCGGATAAAGAGAGCCATCAAATTTTTATTGAACCTGAAGGTCGTGATATTCCTGAACTGTATATTCAAGGGTTCTCTACGGGAATGCCTGAGCATATTCAATTACAAATGTTGCGAACTCTCCCTGGTTTAGAGAATTGTCATATGCTCCGCGCCGCCTATGCTGTGGAATATGATTACATTCCTGCGACTCAGTGCTATCCGACTTTGATGACCAAATTAATCGAAGGGCTATTTTGTGCGGGTCAGATTAATGGAACTACGGGCTATGAAGAAGCGGCGGCACAGGGATTAGTGGCGGGAATGAATGCGGCTTTATTTGCCAAGGGTAAAGAAATGGTGGTACTGCCACGCGCCAGTAGCTACATCGGCACTTTGATTGATGATCTTTGTACAAAGGAACTACGCGAACCCTATCGGATGCTGACCAGTCGTTCCGAATATCGCTTAATTTTGCGATCGGACAATGCCGATCGCCGACTTACTCCCATCGGTCGCGAGATTGGTTTAGTTGATGATCGCCGTTGGCAATTGTTCTGTGATAAACAAGAGCGCGTTCATGCGGAAGTACAACGCCTCAATGGAACTCGCGTTAAGGAAAAGGATGAGCTTGGGCAAAGAATCACAACGGAAACAGGTGAAGCAATTCGTGGTGCAATTACGCTGTCCGATCTGTTGCGTCGTCCTAAATTTAACTATGCTGAGTTAATTCATTACGGTTTAGCTGATCCTAATCTCAATCGTTTTGAGCGACTGGCGGCGGAAATTGAGGTGAAGTATGTGGGCTATATCCAACGCCAAGAACACCAAATTGAGGAGGTTGCCAAACATAGCGATCGCAAGTTGCCGACAGACATTAATTACAATGCGATCGAGACTCTATCTAAAGAATCGAGGGAGAAGTTAAGCAAAATCCGCCCAATGACAATTGGACAGGCAAGCCGAATCGGTGGCGTAAATCCTGCGGATGTAAATGCTTTGTTGGTTTATCTAGAAATTCAACATCGGCTTGCAGCAAAGAGGATCTGATTATTTTGATTATTTTGATTATATAGTTGTCGCCAGCTATAAAAAAGACGATGCTTTGCATCGTCTTTTTTATAGGGCAAAGTCTTTTAAGACTTGGCGACCATCGTTTTATACTTGCCATCTAAAACCGATAGCGCCGCCACATATTGCGGATCTTCCTGAGTACCAAGTTGCTTACGGCTAATCGGTTCAGTAAGGGAAACTTCGACATCGGGAATGATGCCGCGCTTATGGATATTGTGATGTTTAGGAGTTTCGTACTTCGCGATCGTCACCGCTAAACCTGCGCCATCTTCCAATTCATAGAGAGATTGAATTAATCCCTTACCAAAGGTAGTTGTGCCGACAAGTTGAGCGCGATCGTTTTCTTGTAACGCTCCCGCCAAAATTTCACTCGCACTCGCCGAGCCACCGTCGGTCAGCACCACTAGCGGATCGGTGGTAATGGCGGCTCCCTTTGCCTCAAAACTCTCCTGCACCCCATGACGGTCTACGGTATAAACGACAGTTCCTTCAGGAATCCACATCCGCGCAATTTGTAGCCCTGCATCAAATAGCCCCCCTGGGTTTCCGCGCAGGTCAAGAACATAGCGATCGGCTCCTTGGGATTTGAATTGCTTGAGGGTCTTTTCCATATCCGTTGCTGCATTACCATTGAACTGATTCAAACGGATATAGCCAACTTTGTGATTTTCCTCTTGGTTGAGCTTGGCAATAATCGGTGTGACCGCAATGCGATCGCGCTTAATCAACACATCCAGCTTTTCAAAGCTTTTACCATCAGCAATAGGACGTTCTAGACTGAGCTTTACTGCCGAACCGATCGCCCCACGCATTCTGGTAGCACATTCATCGAGGGTCAAGCCCTTAGTGGGAATATTATCGATGCCGACAATGCGATCTCGCGATCGCACACCCGCCGCATCCGCAGGCGATCCCTCAATCGGGGCGATCACCGTCACCCGATTATCAGGTTCATCAACGGCGATTTGTAACCCCACGCCTGTTAATTCGCCCGATGTGCTAGTTTGCATACTTCTGAACTTATCTGGCTCTAGCAAACGGGTGAAAGGATCATCAAGGGTCGCCAGCATTTCTCGAATCGCCCCATAGGTATCTTCTCGACTATTAAATTTGCGGTTGATAAACTGGCGGCGCACCTTGTACCAGTTTTGATGATTAAAATCAGCGTCCACATAGGAACGATTGACGATTTGCCAAACATTAGTTAGAAATTTTTGTTCTTGCAAATAGTCTGTAACCGCAGCATTTGCGCCGCCAATCCAGAAAAACTGCAAAGCGATCGTCACTAAACCAATTACGAGCCAAGACCAAATCCGACGCTGTTTTACCATGCTCTCTACGCAAACTCTCAATGCAAAAAACTATTACCACTATCCTAGCTAATCTTTTTCTAATCGAAAACGCTCTTAGGTGTTAAAGTTTACGGCGCAAAGCGCCGCAAACTCACTTATAACTCTCTTAGGTGTTAAAGTTTGCGGCGCGAAGCGCTGCAATTCATTTATTCGGTTTTACAGCGCTTTACGCTTACTTGAAACCCAGAAAAATTTTTAAAAGCGGCGCGATGCGCCGCTTTTAAAAATTTTTCTGGATGACAGTTTAGGGACGCACAGTAAAATAGAGAACCAGAATTTTTAGTGGCACGGCGAAGCCGTGCCACTAAAAATTCTGGTTCTTTTATAGGATTTTACGCAAATGCAGTACTGGCGGAAGTTTCAAGCAGCCTTAATTTTTTACACCTGTTTACCTCTGCGGATGCAAAGTGTCCTAGATTTTCGGGGAATTGCTATCTACGCGCCACTAATCGGCATTTTGATTGGCAGCGCGATCGCCTCTCTAGACTTGACTCTAAGCATAATCAAACCTGCACTAGAATTAATTTATCTGCGATCGCTGCTCACGATTTTATTCGGACTTTTAATTACAGGGGGCTTGCATCTCGACGGGGCAATGGATACCGCCGATGGGCTTGCCGTAACCGATCCAGAGCGTCGCCTTGAGGTGATGTCAGATAGTCATACGGGAGCCTTTGGAGCAATGGCGGCGATCGCGATTTTGCTCTTCAAAGTGATCGCCCTTGCCGCGATTAAAGATCACCGCTTTTGGATTTTAGCTAGTGTCTGGGCTTGGGCAAGGTGGGGACAGTTACGCGCCATTATGGCTTATCCCTATCTCAAAGCGATCGGTAAGGGCAAATTTCATCAAGAGGATTTACATCATTGGCAAGTTTGGCTAGTGGCAATTTTGTTAACGATGGGTAATTTGGTGATCGCCTATATTTGCAAATCACTTTATTTAGGAATCGGCTTAACCGCGATTGGTTTTAGTTTTGCGTGGCTAATCGGTGCATGGTTTAACCGTCAACTTGGTGGACAAACTGGCGATACTTACGGCGCGATCGTCGAGTGGACCGAGGCTTTGAGTTTAGTCGCGATCGCTTACTTGTAAAATAAAATCAGGATTCCAATTTACTAGTTATCGCGATCGCCATTCTCGTTAGGACATAAAACCCAAATAGTGAGAGGCGGCGCAATGCGCCGCCTCTCACTATTTGGGTTTTGATTTGTCTTAATACAGGTGACTACGACTATAATTTTGTGATGTAAGCAATCATCTCCTTGAGAGAGGTCAACTTACCATAGTCAGATTCAGGAATTTCGATTTTGAATTCTTCGCTGAGTCCGATCAACAAATTGAGAAAATCAAAGGAATCAATTCCTAAAGTCTGGCGAATATCTTCGTTATCATCCAGACCTTCAAGATCGGCTTCAGGGGCAATATTGCCTAACAATTTGAAGATCGTTTCTTTGATTGCAGTTTCGCTAGGAGCAGTCATTGGGAATCACCTCTAAATTGAGTTGGAACTTAGAAACAGAAGTTATCAGCGATAGCACAAGTTACTAAAGATCCCCTGAATTCCGCTTGTAAAGGGGGGCTTGATTAATTCTTCCGCCTTTTTAAGCTACGGTGTACACACAAGTTGTCAACTATAGCGCGAGTTACTAATGATCCCCCTCAATCCCCCTTAAAAAGGGGGAAGAAGAAAATTTAATTTATTCTCTCCCCTTTTTAAGGGGGGCTGGGGGGGATCTAAACCCTGAAACGTAGATAGAGAAACTTGTGTGTACACGGTAGCCTTTTTAAGGGGGACTGAGGGGGATCTAAACCCTCAAACGTAGACAGTTGACTTGTGTATACACCGTAGCCTCAAAAAGGGGAAATTAAATTCTTCCCCTTTTTAAAAGGGATTGAGGGGGATCTCTTAAAGATTTTGAATGTCTTGTAAATGAACATTCAAAGCTTGCAGAAATTTAGCGCCCACCATGCCATCAGTGGCCCGATGATCGCCAGCGATCGTGGCTGTCACCACAGGACGAGCGCCCACCATGCCACGCTCTGCCCAAGGTTGTTCAGCGATTTTGCCAAAACCCACGATCGCCACTTGAGGCGGATAGATGACACCATAGACCTTTTCCACACCGATATCGCCTAGATTTGTGAGCGTAATCGTGGCATCGGATAGTTCAGAACTGCGAAGATGTCCGCTTCTAGTTCGGGCAATCAGGTCGCGCATCGATGTCATTAATTCATCAAGGGTTTTTAGGTCGGCATGGTGGATTGCGGGGGTAACTAAGCCGCCTTGTCGTAATGAAATCGCAAAACCGATATGGATGCCTTCTTGAACTTCAAGCCGATCGCCGATCCAATAGCCATTTAGTTCGGGAACATCGACTAGCGATCGCGCTACAGCTTTAATCAGCAGCACAACGGGCAGAATCCGATCTTTGATTGATCGCCTTTGATTTTCGGCTTCTAGCCATTGCAAAGGATGGCTCATGTCAATGCGAGTTTCGAGATAGTAATGGGGAATATCGCGATTTGCTAAGGACATGGCGGCAGCGATCGCCCGTCGCATTCCTGCTTGAAAATCGCTGGTTGAGCTAGATTTTGCAGGTGTTTTTTCCGTAACTGGCTTTTCCGTAACTGACTGAACTTGAGACGCGGCGGCGCGTTCGATATCCGCCTGTTGAATTGCCCCGTCAGCGCCCTTGCCTTGGACTTTGCTTAAATCTACGCCCAGTTCCGTCGCTAGTTTGCGGGCTACGGGAGAGACGCGCAAACGTTCTTGTTGAGCGATCGCAGCTACAGGTGTCGCTAGAGGAATCTCTTTAGGAATCTCTTTAGGAATCTCTTTAGGAATCTCTTTAGAGATTTCTGGCGGAGTAGTTGGCGTAGGTGTAGCAGAAGGGACTGACCCGACTTCAGTTTTGGCAGCATCTTCAGTGAGAATTTTCGCCATCACCGTACCCACAGGAACCTTGGTTCCCTTTTCTAGCAAGAGTTCCTCGACAATGCCATCCATAAAGATTTCGATCTCCATGATGCCCTTATCGGTTTCGACATCGGCGATGATGTCACCATGTTTTAAGCGATCGCCCTGTTTGACGTGCCACTCAACCAGCGTGCCAGTTCTCATGTCTGCGCCTAGACTCGGCATACAAAAATCAGCCATGTTTTGTCACCATCCTGCGTACAGTTTTCACGATCGTTTCCACCTGTGGAAGTGCGGCTTGCTCTAAATGGTTAGCATAGGGAATGGGAACTTCCACCGCACAAATTCGCTCAACGGGGGCATCAAGCTCATAAAAAGCTTGTTCCATAATCCGAGCGCTAATCTCGGCGGAAATACTGCCACTGCGCCAACCTTCATCAATAATTACCGCCCGATGAGTTTTAGTAATGGAAGCGCAAATCGTAGCATCATCAAGGGGACGCAAGGTTCGCAAATCGATTACCTCGGCTTCGATGCTTTCTTTGGCTAAGATTTCGGCGGCTTCCAAGGTTTTAAATAGACTCATGCTGTAGCTAATTAAAGTGATATCGTGACCTTCGCGACGGATAGCGGCGCGATCGATATTCACGGCTCCTGCATCGGCGGCGATTTCACCCTCCATGTTATAGAGCAGAGTATTCTCAAAGATCAGCACTGGGTCGGGATCTTGCAACGCCGTCCAGAGCATTCCTCGCGCATCTTCTAACATCGCAGGCACTAGCACTTTAATCCCTGGAATATGGGCATACCAACATTCCAAACTATGGGAATGTTGCGCGGCTAACTGTTTGCCGCCGCCCGTTCCCATGCGAATTACTAGCGGCACATTGAAAAGTCCGCCCGACATATGTAAATAAGTGGCGGCATTGTTGAGAATCTGGTCGGCAGCAAGCAAACTGAAGTTTACGGTCATCACTTCCACAATCGGACGCATTCCATTGATGGCTGCACCGATACCTGCACCCGTAAAGCCTGATTCACTCAAAGGCGTATCGAGAATTCGCTCAGCACCAAATTCTTGCAACATTCCTTTGCTCACACCAAAAGCACCGCCATAGCGTCCCACATCTTCACCCATCAAGAACACGCGATCGTCCTTTTGTAACGCCTCGCGCATCGCTTCACGGACAGCTTCACGATAAGAGATATGGATTTTTGGTGATACTTTACCATTAGCCTCACTCGTTGCCACATTTGGCATGGCTTCTATAAAAAGATCTGTAAATGCGTTCATAACACCCTCGCTTGCCGATCGCTGGTGGTCATTTCAGAATTTAGCTCAGAATTTGATTCAGGATTTGATTGAGAATAAACAAAGCGGGTTAAGTCCTCTATCGGCTCCCAAGTCCCCGCTTCCGCAAAGGCGATCGCCGCTTCAATTTCCCGATCAATCGAGGTTTTCATGGTGGCGAGATCTTGATCGCTCAATAAACCTTGAGATTGTAATTTTTGGGTCAAAGTAGTGATCGGGCAACGTTGTCTCCATGCTTCCACTTCTTTTTTGTCGCGATATAGCTCCGCATCAAACATCGAATGGGCGCGGAAGCGATAGGTGCGACATTCTAAGAAAAAGGGCTTTAGGCGATCGCGCACAAATTCCACAGCCTTTTGCGCCGCCTCTTCCACTGCCAAAACATCCATCCCATCCACAGAGACGCTCTCCATGCCATAGCTTTTAGCTTTTTCGGTGAAGTTGTTGACTGAATGGGAAAACTCGATCGCCGTTCCCATCGCATAGAGATTGTTTTCACAAACAAAGAGAAGCGGAACTTTCCACAGAGCCGCCAGATTCATTGCTTCATGGAATTCACCTTCGGCGGCGGCTCCATCACCAAAGAAGCAACAGGTGACTTGCTTTCTGCCGAGTTTTTTATCGGCTAGGGCAAGTCCTACGGCAAGGGGCAAGCCACCACCAACGATCGCATTACCGCCATAAAAGTGACTCTCTTTATGAAATAGGTGCATGGAACCACCACGACCGCGACAGCAACCTTCTAGTTTGCCAAACATTTCTGCCATCACCACATTCATGGGAACGCCTCGCGCTAAAGCTTGACCATGTTCGCGGTAGGTCGCCACGATCGCATCTTCGGGCTTTAATGACTGCATCACCCCAACGGCGATCGCTTCTTCACCATTGTAAAGATGTAGGAAACCACGAATTTTCATGGCGCTATAGAGTTCTGCACATTTATCTTCAAAGCGACGAATCCGCAACATTTGTTGAAGGAGATCGCGCAAATGCTCTGCTTGCTTGGGATCTATAGAATTAGTAGGAGCCGATTTTGGGAGAGAATGCGACTCCACAGCCGTTTTATTCTTCATTAGTTTGTCTCCAATGTTGATAAATCGCCTTCGGGTAAACCGAGTTCGCGGGCTTTGAGCAAGCGGCGCATGATTTTACCACTGCGGGTTTTGGGTAAATTATCTTGAAATTCCAATTCCTTGGGCGCGATCGCCGATCCTAGTTTTTGGCGGGCAAATCCAATTAATTCCAGCCGCAACGATTCACTTGGTTGATAGCTAGGTTTTAACGATACAAAGGCTTTCACCAGTTCACCAATTGTGGGATTTGGTTTGCCAATTACACCTGCTTCCGCTACCGCAGGATGTTCCATTAAGGCGCTTTCCACTTCAAAAGGACCGACCATATGTCCAGAGGTTTTGATGATGTCATCTTCACGACCGACAAACCAGAAATAGCCATCTTCATCGCGCATCGCTAAGTCGCCCGTGATATACCAATCACCGACAAAACATTTACGATAACGCGCCTCATCGTGAAGATAGCCGCGAAACATGGAAGGCCAGTTAGGACGTAGGGCAAGATCGCCATCCATATTTGGTTTGTCGATCGCTTCTAAGGTTCCATCTTCATGTCGCCGCACGATCGCCGCTTCGATACTGGGCAAAGGGCGACCCATCGATCCAGGACGGATATCCATTGAAGCATAGTTGGCGATCGCAATACCACCTGTTTCCGTTTGCCACCAATTATCGTGAATTGGTAATCCTAGTTTCTCTTGACCCCAAACCACAGCTTCAGGATTAAGCGGTTCACCAACGCTACAAACTAGCCGTAAATGACTCAAATCGTACTGTTGGCACGGCTCGATATCCATTCGCATCAAGCGCCGAATTGCGGTGGGAGCCGTGTACCAGACGCTGACTTTTTGAGTTTCCAGAATACGATACCAGCGATCGGCATCAAATTCCGCTTCATCAATGATGCTGGTAATCCCATGCGTAAGCGGCGCGATGATGCCATAGGAAGTGCCTGTGACCCAACCAGGGTCGGCAGTACACCAATAGATATCATCGGGATGTAGATCGAGGACATATTTTGCAGTCATGTAATGCATATAGACCGCTTGATGAACGTGAATGGCTCCTTTCGGCATTCCCGTTGTACCACTGGTAAAGTGGAGCAGTGCCATATCCTCTGGCGCAGTGGCGACAGTGCTAAACTCCTCAGCCGCCGCGCTGATCAGCTTTGGCAATGACAATAGCCCTTCGTCAACATCTTCTTCAGCATCAGCTAATAGAATATATTGCAACTTTGGTAAGCGCGATCGCAGCATGGCAACTTTCTGCTTGTAAAGCAATTGCGTAGTAATCAATACCTTGGCATCACCACGTTCCATCCGTTGATAAATCGGTTCGGGTCCAAAGGCAGAAAACATCGGACAGAAAACACTGCCATTCTTTAACGTACCGAGCGCCGCAATATACAACGCGGGAATCCGTCCTGCTAATGCAAATACGCGATCGCCTTTCGCCACACCTAAGCCTTGCAAGACATTCGCAAATCGATTGCTTTGTGACTTCAATTGGTTATAGCTAAAATCGCTAATTGTCCAATCCTTGCCAATAAAGCGCATTGCAAGGCGATCGCCATTAGCACCTGTGGCATGGCGATCGATCGCAATATCAGCAATATTGATACCTTGGCGATCGCTCGAACTCCTTAGCTCATTAGCGATCGCCTCCCAAGAAAACGTGCTGCGAGTTTCCTCGTAATCCAATAAATTTGGAAACACTTTTGGAAGCAATGTTCCCTGTGCTTTTGGTTTCTCAATCGGTTTCCAGTTCATAGTTAGAGAACCTCCGAGTAAACTGAATAATTTTAAAAATTTGCCTCCAAAATGCATGGCTCACACACAAGCTCCTAACCCATTCGAGAAGTGGTCAGATCGTGCAAGTTTTTGGCTAATAGAGAGCTAAAATAACTCCAATACGTTATATACTAAGAATATTCTAGTGTGACTAAAAAAACAGATTTATGTCACAGATCGTAACTTTCGTCATACAGAGTTTTTTGAAATTATTAATTGAATTAGAGATGCATTATGTCTGAAACCGCAATAGATCATTCCTATGCCGACAAAATGAAGCAGGTTCGCACTTACACTGGCAAGCTCTCCACCGCGCTTCCAGAAGTAATGAAAAACTTCTACGCCCTCAGTAAAGCCTCGTCAGCATCGGGTGTCGTCGATAGCAAAACCAAAGAACTGATCGCTCTAGCGATCTCCGTAACAACTCACTGTGACGACTGCATTGCCTTTCACACCAATTCTGCGCTCAGTGCAGGAGCGACTAAGGAAGAAATTGTTGAAGTGCTTGGGGTCGCCGTATTTATGGGCGGGGGACCTGCCTTGATGTATGCCACCCATGTGATGGCAGCGATCGAGGAGTTTCAGCCATCTAACTCCTGAATCCTCAAAACACAAAACTGCGCTCTCATGGGACGCAGTTTTGCGTTTTTTTATAAGATCTAAGCAAGCAACTGCACCACCAATTTTTGACTAGGATGGGCAGCATTTTATGCCATTTATCTTTTTTCTTGACGACCAACTCCTTTTTTAGCGAAGTATTTATTCAGGAAAGTACTACAAAAGGATAGAACAATGGGAGCAAGGATAAATGCTAAGGGACTTGCGAGAAAATAAAATACCAATCCAGATTTTCCAGAATCGTTGGGGCGGAGAAGCCGCCCCAACGATTCTGGTTTTATATTTGGTACTTTATTAGTAATTGCTCAACCTAGTACAGCCTATTTAGTTATTAAGGGATACAATAACAGCACTTAGAAAACCAGTTTGTGAAGAAAGATTTATCGATCAACAGAAAGAATGTTTTCAAAACGATTTGTATGGCAAACAAAGAAGGTGGCT
>Ga0316610_1000336_pt1 | contig 11732 bp, 9 predicted proteins | sample MIS2017111B_MG_FD_207677 | JGI IMG/M metagenome (GOLD analysis project Ga0316610, IMG submission 207677) | Microbial mat bacterial communities from Middle Island sinkhole, Lake Huron, Michigan, United States - MIS.2017.111B | ecosystem: Environmental > Aquatic > Freshwater > Lake > Sediment... | reverse complement strand
GCAGAGGTACATTTTTGCAAAACGTGTGGCTTTTTTGCTGGAGGTGATCAGTGTGAAATTTGCCGCGACACCAATAGAATAAACTATCAAATTTGTTTGCTCGAAAAACCAACGGATGTGATAAGTGTAGAAAAAAGCAGTATTTACAGGGGTAAATATCACGTACTGAAAAAACTTATTTCGCCACTCGATAACATTTTTGCTGAAGATACCGACATTCCTGCGCTCGTGAATCGGCTAAAAGAATTGGTGAAGCAGCACAACAATATTGAGCTTATTTTATTTTTTAAAGCAGGGTTTGCAGGTGAGGCAACAACAGCGTATTTAAAAGATGTTTTTGCTACGCAAGGCTTAACACAGCACATATCAATTACCCGCTTAGCACAAGGTTTGCCGCTGTATTTCAACCCAGAAACGTTAGATCAAGCAACAATGGTAAAAGCTTTGGAAGACAGAAGAGCTGTGATTTAAAGTTTAGTAAATTCTATGTTGCCAGATATTGTAGCGGAGCTTTTACGGCTCCATTTTTAGGCATGAAAAATAGGGTAATCTGCAATCAAAAAATTAATTTTGATATCGACTACCCTATAAAAAAACAGTCTGGTCATTGTTTAAGATAACGAGCTTCTCCTTTTGGGTTTACACAAAATTTTAAGTTGGATCGCCATTCGGATCCTTCTCCAAACTCTTTTTTGCATCTTTCTTGCAAAACTTTTAGTTCTTCTTCTCTTTTTACTTGAAGAACTTTTTCTTGTTCTTCTCTTTTTACCTCTTCTACATAAGCATTTTTGTATAAAAGTAGTCCTCCATAAAATAAAAGTGAAGAAAATATAGACCACACAAGGAAAGAAGTAGCCCATACTCTATAACTTTTTTTAAAAATGACTGCCCAAAACAAAAAGATTATAAATATTGCACATATTACAAGTGAAATATTTAATGCGTTTTGGAAATCTGAGATGTTTTGTAATATTTTTTGCATATAAAAATTTAAAAAAACCTCCAAAAAAAACCAATATAACCAAACGGTAAATTAAACTCCTCTGCAGCGAAGCCAAATTTACAATCAAGTTGTTTTTGGCTTTTTTAGAGGAGTTAGTTCCTTTCATTTCACACTTTTTCCCTTATGTCAAAAACGTTCACCCAGTCATCACACACTGTATTTTATTTGATGGAATAGAAATTTCCAGCCCTCCTTTTTTCAAATACTCTTGACATTTCCGCATCACGTTTCCATACTATATATCGCAAGGATTTTTATCTGTTTGATGGCTTTAAATACCATTCTTTCAGGTAAGAAACCTTTTTTATCATCGTGATATTCTCACGTTTTTGTACACTTATTATTTATGCCTACACGTATTGCTATTAATGGATTTGGACGCATTGGACGTCTTACTGCTCGTCACCTTCTTACTCGCTTTTCAAATGATGTTGAAATTGTAGCGGTAAACGATCTTACTGATGCTGAAAATTTAGCTTATTTATTTGAATTTGACAGTACTTACAGACGTTTCCCCTACCCTGTTTCTGCTGAAGATGGAAACCTTGTTATCAACAAAAATGGAGAAAAACAGCATATAAAAGTTTTTGCTGAACGTGATCCTGCTTTACTACCTTGGAAAGAATTGAATATTGACGTTGTGCTTGAATGTACAGGCTTTTTCCTTTCAACTGAACTTGCGGGAAAACACTTACAAGCTGGAGCAAAAAAAGTTATTTTAAGTGCCCCTGCCAAAGATGCCGACATTCCAACTCTTGTAATTGGTGTGAACGACAAAGAAGTTCTAGCAAAAAACCCAACAATTGTTTCAAATGCTTCTTGTACTACCAACTGCGTAGCACCTGCATTCAAGGTAATTGAAGAAAATTTCAAACTAGAAAACGCGTTTGGAGTAACTGCTCATGCCTACACCGCTACTCAACCATTGCAAGATGGACCAAGTAAAAAAGATTTACGAGGTGGGCGTGCTGCTGCCGTAAACGCAATTCCAGCTGCCACTGGTGCTGCCAAAGCTCTAACACTTGTTCTTCCTCAAACAAAAGGAAAAGTTGAATTAAGTGCACTTCGTATTCCAACTATTACTGGTTCTATGGTATACATTACTGCTAATTTTGAACAGCCTGTAACGGTTGAAGCATTCAACGCTGCATTCAAAAAAGCTGCTGAAAATGAGCTTGCTGGCGTACTTCACTATTCGCAAGAAGAACTTGTTTCAACCGATATTATTCAAGATGCTGCATCGTGTGTGTTCGATTCAAAGCTTACTGAAGTAAATGGAAAAACAGTGAAATTTATTGTATGGTACGATAATGAATGGGGTTACAGCAACCGTTTAGCTGAACTTACAAACAAAATGTAATTTCATACTATACATGAAATAAATGAAGAAGGGGAATGCGTTGACATTTCCTTTTTTCTTTGAAAGGCTTTTTAGTATCATCATCAATATGATACATGATGTTACCACCCTGAATGCATTTCGGGATCTTTCAGTATCTTCATGTTGGTTTGTTCAATACACTAGGTTATATAGATATGTCTCGGCGAAAGTTAGAAAAATTTGCTCAAATTAAAGATTCAGATAAGGTGCTTGATCGATCATTTTTTTATGATGAATTAGGGGGTAGAACAGAAAATACCTGGACCACTTTTTTTGGAAATTCAAACCCAATTACGCTTGAACTTGGCTGTGGATACGGTGAATATACCATTGGACTTGCACAACAATTTCCTGGGCGAAATTTTATTGGAATTGATGTAAAAGGTGATAGATTATGGACGGGCATGACACGAGCTGAAGAGCTGAACCTTTCTAACGTTGCTTTTATTCGAAGTGAAGTTTCACGAATACCAACATTGTTTCATTTTCAACAAATTGCTGAACTCTGGATTCCGTTTCCCGATCCACAACCAAAGAAACAACACTTAAAATTAACCCATCCACGGTACATAGAAATGTACAAACTTGTTCTTCAAGAAAATGGGCTTATTCACCTGAAAACTGACGATGAGGAATTGTTCAATTTCACAAAAGAAATGGTAGCAGCTCATGGCTTTTTTTCAACACAAATAGACGATATTTACCCACTCAACACCTCTTTTCCAGCATTAAATATTCAAACAAAATTTGAAAAAAAATGGCTTGCTGAAGGAAAAACTATTCGCTATATCCAATTCAACCCTAGTTATAGAGGTGTGTAGAGGAAGGTTTACCAGTTTAAATGGTTAGATTTGATATCGGTTAGTTGTTTTAATTCCACACCACCGAACGCATTGAAAGTGTTCCCATCTCAATTCCTTCGTAAATCCATTGATGCTTCATATTTCCTACGCTTGCAGTTCCTGCGGCGTACAATAACGGTACATAATGTTCCAGCGTTGGGTGAGCTTGCCACAATAAATCGTTATATTTTTCTGGGTGAATAAGTGCTTCCCAGTTCTTTTCTTCAATAGCTTTTTGAATGATGCCGTCAAATTCCACTGCCCATGGTACAGGCTCATCACTATTCCAACGAACATCACTCAGATTATGAGCAAGATTCCCCGATACTAGCAAAAGAATGCGTTGAGGAATTTCAGAGTTACTTTGAGAAATTTTTTGAGAAAGATTAGCAAGCAAAGCTCCGCGATCAAAATGTTGTTGAAACGTTAAACCAGCCTCTAAACTGAGCTGCACAACAGACACATCGGCAAGTGGATACATATGTTTTAATACGCTCCACACGCCATGATCAAGACCCCGATTTGATTCAGAAAAAATTTCTGTGCCAAGAATTTCAGAAAGAATTGGCAATAACTCAGGGGCTCCAGCTGGTTGATATTGAACATGAAAAAGTTCAGCAGGAAACCCACCAAAATCGTGAAGTGTTGTGTTTTTTTCAGCCACACTAGCAGATACTTGAGCTGTTACCCAATGTGCCGAAACTGCAAGAATAAGAGTAGGTTTAAGATTCTGTTGTGCCCATGCTTGAAGACTTCGAGTAAAAGCATTTTCTTCAATAGCATTCATGGGTGAGCCGTGACCGATAAACATTGGAGTCATAAAAAAAAACCATTAGCTACACGAATAAGATAGCTTATAATAACTACTTTAACCAAAAAGCAGGATCGGGAAACTGAATGGAAATTCCCCATCGTGGAAGGTAAAAACCAAGTGCAACAAAGCCTATAACAACTACATAAAAAAGAACATATGGTACAATTCCCCATCCGCCTTTAATTTTACGAATAAGATACTGCTGAGTTTCAGGTTTAAAACGAAGGTGGTTTTCTAAAATATTATAATTAAGAAGTGCGTAAAAAATAGTACTAGTAGCAACTCCAGAAAGCAAACACCATGGGCATAAAGTACTAATAAGGTAAGCACTAATGTACAGTAGTACTAAATTCATTCCAAGGCCAAAACCTGCAAGCGTCATACAGGCAAGCATAAGTGTTCGATTATTTTTTGAATTTGAAAGTATGAAAAATCCTGTAAGTGCTGCCATTGGGTACGTCATTAATCCAATAAATGTATTGGGAAAGCCGAATAAATTTGCCCATTTACTTGTCCACAATCAAGCCAAACATTCAAGCTACAACTTGGCACAAAATTAACATTCTTATAAAGCTCAATTCTGTCTGATAATAAGTGGAAAGAGGCATAGGTTCCAACGAAACCGAAAAATATAATGGAATAAGCTAAATAATGTTTTTGAATGTTGTGAAGAATTTTTTGAAACATAATACCTTTTTTCTTATTGTCATTCAATTTCAATGTCAAGACTTTTGAATAAATTTTCCACTTCAATTGATGAGAACTTTGCACCTTTCAGGTTTTTTTGGTTTTCAAAAATGTTGATGAAATAATCTTTCGCACCTCGAAAATCGGCCTGTTGTAAATTGGTATTACTAAAACTTGAATTGGTAAAAACAGAATCACGACAATCGCATTTGCGTAAATCGGAATCAAAAAAATCAACATCGCACACCTGGCAATTATACAGTTTCGACTTCACAAAACTAATATCAACAAACGATGAATAATTAAGGTTGCAATCTTCAAAGCTTAAAGAAATACCCAAACTACCTTGTATTTTTTTCCAATTCACCCCAACTAATTTTGATGATACAAACGATATATTTACGAATGACGATTTGGTGGCTTGAATAAGGCTTAAATTGCAGTGGCTAAACGTACAATCTATAAAACTACAACTTTCCATTTGAGCACTTTGAAAGTTACAGCGATCAAAAACTACTTTCTCAAAAGAAATATCTTGAATACATTGAGACTCTAAATCGAGGTTCGATAGTGTTATATCGTAATAATTGTTGTTTGATTCTAATGTCATATTCAATATCAGTTGAATTTAATGATAATCACCTTAATAATACTACTTATACACAACATCACAATACCCCACTTTCCAATCAGTATCTTGATAGGTTATGGTTTCTACGGCTGTTTTTGTATCGTCACTACTACAATCGTTTTGGCTGTTTGAAAGCATGAATGGAAAATGGGTTACCTTATTTGCAAACAGGTCTGAACTTTCACTATAAAAATTGCCCATCCGCGTAATTGAATAATTGGTGTTTTTGTTTTCTGCCTGAAACTGCGTGATAGGAAAATTGGTATAAAATAAAAAATAAGCGTAGTGAATAGATAATTTATTAGTAATCAGCGTTGGCTCGGTATTCTGTTTTATCAAGTTAAATGGAGTTTCAAGGTTTCGTGCAAAATGAAATTGAAGAGGATATACATAGAAATAAACTGGCAAAAAAATGCTTGAATAGCTTACAAGAAGGCAAACAATGCCACTCAAAAAAACTATTTTAAAACGAGGAAGAAGGTTGTAAATTGCCTGTATACCTACTACAGATAGTAGTATGAGAGGAATAAAAATGACATTAGCTCTGTTCACATTTGCTGGAATAACAAGCAAATTACCCACACAAGAAATAAGCCAAATAAGAAGAAGTGGATACCCTTCATGAATACGTGAAGCCAAAGCAATTGATCGATTTTTGTATAATACATACAGAATATACACTACCCCAATAACACTAAAAATAAGCAAAAATGAAGGAATTGTGCCAAACCCAGGTACCGTATTATGAGCTAAGTTATCGGTAAAACCATCAAGAATAAACGTGTAATTTTGATTCAAAACTGCATCTCTTCCTATTTCATCAAGACGATTCGTTTTTAACAGCGGTGCGGTAAATGGAAGGAATTGCTCCCAGCTATAATTTACTTTCGTAATGTAATTCTTTAAAAGAAACAAACCAATGGGTAGGGATGTAAAAACAAAAAGGCCTAGCGATACAAGCCAACTTTTCCATTGCCCAAGAATAACCTTTCGATAAAAAAGAACCGTTAAAATAAATATAATTGGAATAACCGTAACACTTGTTCCATACGCATATAACGCTAACGCAAAGGGAACGAGACTGAATGAATAGAGAAGTTTTTGCTGCCAAGATTGTTGATTGAAAAAAGTATTTTCAGTATTCTTTTGAAGGTGAAGCGAAACGGTATAAAAGCCAAGAAGCAGGAAAAACGGTAATATATTTGATTCAAGTCCCCATCTGGTTGCTACAAGTGGCCATGGCAAAACTGCCATCAAAAATGCTGAAATAAGTGCTATGTTTTTTGATACCTTTTCCTTATTGAATTGAAGAGTGAAATTGTACGCTAACAAAATTGCAAGAACGCCAAGAAGAGCAGAAACAACCCGCGTTGACCATATTGAAACGCCAAACAGGTAAATAAATGGTACTGTTAAGTATGATAACAGCACATTTTGACCTGAACCCCACGAAGGAAAGTATACTGGAAATGGGTTTCCCCAGCGGTCTTTTCCTGTTTCTAGTAAAGCCTTTGCTTCAATAGTCATTGAGGCTTCATCTTGATTTAATCCAACAGGAATTTCACCGAGCTTATAAAAGCGTAAAAATGCACCGAATAAAATGATAACAAGCAATATAATTTCATATTTTCGAGAATACAAAAAAGATCTTAAAAAAGACACGAAACCTTGAAGGTTTTTATTGAACATACTTTTGTTGAAGTATCAAAGTTCCCCGAGCCTGTCAAATGTGATGAACGATAAATACTCTGAATAACAGTGATTGAGTATAAAATAAGATCAGCACAACATCACCAGATATAACAACTAAGGTTGCTTTATAAATTCAAGCTCTTTCACATATTATCTTTTAAGATTGAATACAAAACAAATTACTTGACAATTTAGAAAAAAAATCACTACCTCTTGACATAATCAAACGTTCAATTGAATGTTGTTGTATGCTTGCAAAAAACTTGAAATCTGAATACACTCCGCGTTCTGATAGTTACAGCGGAATTAACTCGAGTAAATTCTCACCAGCTGCCAAAATTAAGGTAATTGGTGTAGGAGGTGGAGGTGGAAATGCCGTTCGTCGTATGATTGAATTAGGGCTTGAAGGTGTTGAATTCTGGGCAATGAATACCGACTTACAAGTTCTGAAACAAATTCATGCAGATGGAATTATTCAGCTTGGTGCGAACGTAACCCGTGGTTTAGGTGCTGGAATGAGTGCTGAAGTAGGTCGCCAAGCGGCTGAAGAAAGTATGGCTGAAATTGAAGCTGCTCTTGCTGGTGCTGATATGGTATTTATTACCTGCGGAATGGGAGGAGGAACAGGAACAGGTGCTGGGCCAGTTGTTGCTGAAGTTGCAAAACGATTAGGTATTTTAACCATTGGTGTTGTAACGAAGCCATTTGAGTTTGAAGGTGCGAAACGTAAACAAGTTGCTGAAGAAGGAATTGAACGCTTAAAAGCAAATGCTGATGCCGTTATTGTAGTTCCAAATCAACGCTTATTACAAATTATCGACAAACGAACAAGCGTATACGATGCATTTAAAGTTTCCGATGATGTTCTGCGTCAGGCCGTGCAAGGTATTTCAGACTTAATTAACTTCCCTGGTGAAATTAACGTTGACTTTGCTGACGTTCGTGCTATTATGAGTAATGCTGGAACTGCCTTAATGGGTATGGGACGAGCAAGTGGAGCAGGAGAAGACCGAGCAAAAACTGCAGCGTTAATGGCTATCGATTCACCATTACTTGAAATGAGTATTGAAGGTGCTCGTGGTGTTCTCTTTAACGTGCAAGGTGGTAAAAACCTTTCGATGTTTGAAATTAGTGAGGCTGCTGAAATTATCAACCAACATGTTGATACTGAGGCTAAAATTATTTTTGGTACCTCTATCGATCCAAATTTACAAGATGAAATTCGCATTACCGTTATTGCAACTGGCTTTACCAAAGAAAAAGATGACATGGAAGCTCGGGCAACTGGCTTTACAGCGCCATCTTTCAGCCGTGATAACAGTATTTCTTACACTGCACCAAAATTTGGAAGCAGACCTCCATCTGAACGATCTCATCCTGAAACGAGTCGTGTTGAAAAAGCTGAACCTGAAGATCAACTAGATATTCCAGCCTTCCTTCGAAAAAAAATTGGTGGAGATGAATAAAATATTATTCCAACTATTTAAATAACCAACAGATCCCCGGCATGGGGGATTTTTTATGTATACAGTTAACAAGATGAACCTTTAAATTCTAAAAAGTTCTTTAAATTGACCACAATAGAATAAAGGAATATACTAAAAATCAGAAAACAAAAAGCTGTTAAAACAAAAATATAACATTCGCTGTTTTATGTATCAAAAATATCGCAGAAGCTTTTTTATTGCTTGTGCATTTCTTATTTTCACACTTATTGGTGTTGGTGCTATTCTCTTTTCTTCATTCGAACAGATACCACAAGTAGCTCTGGCTGACACAAATTTTCCTGATTCACGTAATTTTAGCCTTCGTTTTGGTGTTGAATCTCGAGGTGATGTTGTTCTTATTGGAAATAGCTCTTCAACATGTCGACCTGGTACAGTAAGTGCAGGTTTTGCTCCTCACAATGGTGCAAAAAGCTGTGAAGATGCACGTGCAGGAAATGGTGGAACCGCAGGAATGGATAATAATTGGTTTACTATTGATTCAACCGATGTAGATGGAGATGGAAGTACTTTTAATTCTTCAACTTCCGATTTAAATTTACCGGCTGGTTCGAATATTCTTTTTGCTGGACTATATTGGGGTGCCGATCCATACAATTATTTAGATAGTCGTGCTCAAGTTCAATTCAAACGCCCTGGTTCAGGTTATCAACTTATTAACGCAAGTGTGGTTAACGACCAAGATTCACTTGATCCAAATACAGGAGCTGGTGTTGGTGCAATTCCCTATAATTCTTTTGCTGATGTTACTAGCATTGTACAAACTGGCGGAAGTGGAACATATACAGTTGCAAATATTATTAATCATTCTGGCGATCGAAACCAATGGTTAGGTAGATACAGTGGATGGGCATTAGTGGTTGCCTATGAAAACGGAGGGGAACCTGTTCGTAGTATGCGTGTGTACGATGGATTTATTCGCTTGCGAGACACAACACCAAATGTTAATTTTAATGTAACTGGTTTAAATACGCCAGCTGTTGGGCCTGTAAACTCAAAACTTGGGTTTTTTGGATATGAGGGAGACTTGGGTTTTGCAGCTGATCGAATGGTATTAGAAGGTGTTAATTTAAGCGATGCACGCACACCAGCAAACAACTTCATGAACTCCTCAATTTCTCAGGATGGTTTGGATATTCCTAGAAGTAACCCATTTACAAATAATTTTGGAATTGATTTAAAACGAGTAAATATTAATGGTGTTTTAGCTAATAACCAAACAAGTGCAAATTTTTCACTGTATACTGATAATGGAGGAAGTGGAATTATTGATTATTACTACGCTTCCGTTGTTACGTTTGCAACTGAATTTGACTCGGTTGATCCGCGAATTGTAAAATCGGTACGACCCACAGGAGCTACACAATCAGGAGGAAATCCACTTGTAAATCCAGGGGGTAGCGTAACTTACGAGCTTAGACTTAGCAACGAAGGAAGTACTGCACTTACAGCTGCGAATTTAACTGATATTTGGCCTGCTGAATTAGATTTTTCTTCCATTTCAAATGTTCGTATTGATACTGCGGCAAGTACTGCTACAAACCCTGGAACAGTGAGTTTGGATGGATCAAAAAATATAACGTGGAATGGTACGTTAAATTCATCAAATCCTGCCCAATATGTAACAATTTTAGTTGATGCGATATTACTCAATTCAGCCCCAGCTGATAGTTGTTTTACAAACCAAGTTACCGTAAGTGTTCCAGCTGGTCAGCCACCACTTGCACAATGTCCAATAGGAAATGCAAATTGTCGCACCGATGATGCTGTTATTTGTACTCCGCCAAACCCTGAAATCTCCATCCAAAAAACCCTTTCTACCCCTGGTCCCTTTGGAGTGGGAGATACAGTAGGATTCGACTTTACAGCTACGAATACAGGAACAGTACCCATATCTCAATTTGTTCTTGCTGAGAACTGGCCATCTCAAGTTACCCCAAGTGGAAGTTACTCTATCATCAGTGGTGGAGGAACGTTATCGAACCAAACAAATACTTCAGCAACATGGAATGGAACAATAGCTCCAGGTGGTACAGTAACTATTCGTACCACAGGAATAGTAAATGCTCAATTCCCTGTAGGAACCATGAACGGAGTTAAAATATGTATAGTAAGCGACCCTGGATATCCAACCTGTACTATTCCTCCTGTACCTCCACAATGTCCTGAATCTCCAAATGATCCTCGATACGATTGTGAGCTTATTCCCCCCAAGCCAACAGCAAGTGTTCAAAAGGTTATTACGAATCTTACCGAGGCTCCATTTATCGTTGGTGAACAACCTCAGTTTCAATTCACCATCACCAACACAGGGCCAACAACCATCACCGAACATGTTTTACAAGAACTATGGCCAAGTCAGTTAACCCCAAGTGGAAGTTATTCAATTGTCAGTGGAGGAGGAACACTTTCGAACCAAACAGCTAACTCTGTAACATGGACAGGAAGTTTAGCTCCAGCAGGTACGGTAGTTATTCAAGTAAGTGCAACGGTAAATGCTCTTATTCCAGATAACACCTACAACTATGTAAAACTCTGTATTCCAACTGATGCAGGATACCCTACCTGTACACCACCAGATGGAACTCCAGCATTAAGCTGCGATACAACTCGTCAGGATTGTGCTCTTATTCCAGCAACGCCTGATGCAAGTATTCAAAAAACTCGAGTAGAGGCCGGGCCTTTTGGAGTAGGAGATACTATTACCTACCGATTCACCATCACCAACACAGGGCCAACAACCATCACCGAACATGTTTTACAAGAACTATGGCCAAGTCAGTTAACCCCAAGTGGAAGTTATTCAATTGTCAGTGGAGGAGGAACACTTTCGAACCAAACAGCTAACTCTGTAACATGGACAGGAAGTTTAGCTCCAGCAGGTACGGTAGTTATTCAAGTAAGTGCAACGGTAAATGCTCTTATTCCAGATAACACCTACAACTATGTAAAACTCTGTATTCCAACTGATGCAGGATACCCTACCTGTACACCACCAGATGGAACTCCAGCATTAAGCTGCGATACAACTCGTCAGGATTGTAATAACCTTCCCCCCAAGCCAAACACATCCATCAACAAAACCCTTTCTATCACCACACCGCTTTCTATTGGTCAAAGCGTACCATTCCGATTCACCATCACCAATACCTCGCTTACTTCAGTAACTCAATTCAG
>Ga0316610_1000333_pt1 | contig 11785 bp, 13 predicted proteins | sample MIS2017111B_MG_FD_207677 | JGI IMG/M metagenome (GOLD analysis project Ga0316610, IMG submission 207677) | Microbial mat bacterial communities from Middle Island sinkhole, Lake Huron, Michigan, United States - MIS.2017.111B | ecosystem: Environmental > Aquatic > Freshwater > Lake > Sediment... | reverse complement strand
CACCACCATTAAGCTGTGATAAAACCCGTCAGGATTGTGTTCTTATTCCAACAACTCCAGCTCCATTAGTTCGAACAGGAGGTATTATTGGTGGGGTGATGTTAGGGGTGGCGGGGATTTTGGGATTCGGAGCTGTTTTAATAGGATGGAGAAGAAAATACTTAAATACCGCCAATCTATAAAAGGTTGCTTGACAATACGTAACGTAACAACAACGTTAGTATCATAACTATGATGCAATCTTACTTGTTTCTTACTCAAACGGTGGTGAATCAAAACATGTTACATGCTTTGGTGTGTGCAAATTATTTTCAACCTGAAACCTTTCCATTTGGTCTTTTTCAACCAACAACGGTACATTTCGACCCATTGCAAACAGAAAAAGCTCAGCAGCTTCTTCATCACCTGGAAAGTCAAAAACAAATTCTCATTCCCGATCTTTCAGCTAAAAAAGATTTTCGCGAATATTCAGTTAACCTCTATCAAAATTTCCCTCAGCCAACCCTCCTTTTTTTAGGGAATATTTCAGATTACTCAATTTCGGTACAAGAAGGCATGTTGAAATTACTGGAAGAGCCTCCACATAATGTTATTATTATCCTGTACGCACAAAATAGAACTGATATTTTACCAACTATTGCCTCACGTGTTACTATTCGCGTTCTCTCTGAGGAGATTATTCGTGCAGTACTTGATACAACTTTTATCGAAAAAATAAAAAAAACATTTCCCCCTATTGCCCAAACAGCAGCTGAATTAGTACAATCACCTGAAACTATCGTGCTTGATGATATCTTCAAAAATTTAGCAAAAACGGAACGGAACGAGCTTGATTTTTGGCTCTGGCAGCTTTCTTATTATTTAATCCAAATGTATAAAAAACAGCCACACCATCAGATTGCAGCGGTGCTTACAAAAGTAAATACTGCTCGCCAATTGAACCAAGGAAATGTTCAAAAAAAGTTTGCTGTGTTAAAAGCAATTGTGTAGAGAAAAAACCACCTACTTTTTTGGTGTTACCCAGTAACCTAAATAGTTCCCTACAATTCCTCGCAGTTGAGAATCGAGAGCTGGAATTCCCATCACTCCATACACCAAAGGTGAAATAAGTGACTGCATAAAAATAAGGAAATAATGCCGCAACGTAAGCTTTTCACTCGCCATTCGAGCAATGTAAGAAATGGTAACGAACCCAAATGTTACAATAAAAATAACAGAAACCCACGCATAATAGCTGGCAAAAATAGAGAGGTTTTGACTTACTTGAGTTTGACGAAAATCTTCACCACCAAAAAATGCTGGCAAAAATACTCCAATTGAGAATAAAATTGGTGCCGTAGACCAGAAAAAATGGTTACTAAATAATAAATAAACAGCACTTATTTTCATGCGTAAATCGAACTTTTCTGAACCTTTGGTAAGGAACAATTTGGCGTATAAATAGGGAAAACTTTCAACCCCACCCCAACTCCAGCGTTGCAATTGACGATATTGATTCTCAAGTGCTTCAAAATAATCATCAGCCTCTACCGCATCACCATGAAAAACCCCATAAAATGGGCGAACTTTGAAATCACCTTGATAATGAGCGATGCACTTTGCGTACACCATAAAATCTTCTGCAATCACCTCACGCACCCAAAAATCAATTTCTTGAAGAACTTTTAACGGAACCGAGTAATTTGCAAAAAAGTGAGTTTCACCATCAAGTGAATTTTGTGTAAATTGCCACAGTGTAGTTTGTGTTGCAACAAGTCGCTGAATAACGTGCGAGTCAAAATAGTTGTTTGAATACACGGGTACTGGCTGAAAACCACTACGCAGCCTTTGAGGAGTAACACAAAATCGGAAAGAAAGTTTGTGGAAAAAATGAGTTCCAACTTTTGAATCAGCGTCTAAACTGGTAACTATTGCAGTTTCAGTGTCAATATTTTTCGCCTTGCAAAACAAAGAAACCTGTCGAGCTGCCCAATCTTCATTACTTGCTTTTCCCTTTACCTCGCCAACCAAACCATCTGGATGCTGTACAAAAACAATATTCAGTTTATTCGATTCAATCGAGATATTAGCAATATCAGCATTTGTGTAAGTATCTGTTGCGTGATTAGCCGAGTAAACAATTTCAGTATTTTTTTCCGATATATTTGAACACGCCACCCATGGCAGGAGTTCGATTTCAGACTGTATTTTTGCCACCCACTCATCCCCCATTCGAGCTTCTTGACTTACGAAAACAACCAATTTGTTAAGCGGATAACCCGATAAATAAATGCTTTCAAGCGAACGAGCAAGCACATCGGAAGACTCGTTATAAATGGAAAAAAGGGGAAACTGCCAGATGGAAGAAGGATCGGCATATTTACCAGAAGTTTCAATTTGATGAGATAATTCGGCAATATCTTCACTTACTTTTACTGAAAAATCGAGGGTTGAAGAATACTTTTTTGAAAATGTTTGAAGAATTTCGAGTCCTTTTTGAGGGTTAGATTTCAAGAGTTCAAGCAGTGAATCCCAATTCAGCGAATCCCACCTTCGGGTTGATTTGTAGCTATAAATGGTAAAAATAGTTACCAACGCAACTCGTAATAGCCATAAAAAACTATATACAATAATAAGAACAGAAGCGAATGTTGGGCTGATCCAAGAAATAAGAACAATTCCCACAAAAAAGGCAATAGCAGAGTAACCTAAAAGACCCTCTAATATACGATATTGAAGAGTTTTACGAAGCTCAAGGATAGAAAAATTTGAAGGAAGATTCATAGTATCTAAAATGGAGGTAGATCAGAATTTAATTAAGCTGATACAGAAAATTGAGAGTATTAACCCAGTTTTGATTCTATATTTCTCGTTCATATTATTCTTCAAAAATACCAGGAACAACAAGTAAATCTCCTTGTTTATGAGGGAAATTACGTATAATATTGCTACGAACTCGCTGATAACGGGCTTGGTCTGTATCTGGTTGGTCAGGGCGAAGATTTGAAACAGGAATAGTTCGAATACCATCTGTTGGAGAAATTCCTGAAGTATCAACCGAAGAAAGCTGATCAACATGAGCTAAAATATCGCCAAGTTGTTTCTGAAATTTTGCTACAAACTCGTCCGATGGGTTGTTATCGAGTCGAGCCATTAAAGCAACTTTTCGCACCGCTGCAGCAGATATTTTTGAGGAAGAAGATGGGGAGGTCATACCCCAAAAATGTTATGTTTTTTTACGAATTTGTCAATATATTCAAGTTGATATTCATTTTCAATACTTATCTATTTTGATTATTTTCATACATATAAATTCCTGCAACTTGCTTTGTTTTTTGCATATTCATACTTACAAGAAATACGGCAATAAATACAATCGAAACCAGTGTTACAAATAATTTTGTATCTTGTGAAAGCCTACTTCTCCACAAAAAAGAAGCAAGAAAATAAGGAATAGTTATCCAACCAACTAAAAGAATAAGAGCAAGCTTCGACAGTATAATCGCAAGCTTTTTTGTAATTGTAATCATAGTGCAATTCACTAAATAAACAATTAGACTTTCGTCAACGAGTATTAAAATAGTATTTTACACAATAAGTTGAATAAAAATGTATGGTTATAGTTATCTTAATGCTTCAAACTGAATTGTTGTGCTCCACTTTGTATTCGGCTTGACCCAAATAGGGTTACTATTAATAGCATTAAATGGTGCAGAAATTGGTTCAATACATATATATGGTTTTTCCTCAGCACCTTCACCCGACCACAAAACAAGATTTTTCATTTCACCTGTTGCTTGTATTGTGATGCCACCATTTTTCCAATTCACCGCCACAGTATGATTCAGCGGAAAAAGAAGGAAATCTTGCCATGTATTCCAGTTGATTTGTTCAGCATCAAATGAAGGTTCACTGCTAATGGTGATGGTGTGTTTTTCATCATGAGGAAGAGAAAAATACGGGTGTAACCCTAGAGCAATAGGAAGGTTCGTTGTACCGAGATTCGTTACAGATAAGGTATAAATAAGCCCCCCAGTGTTGCTAATCGATACCTTAATTCGAGCCTCAAATTCATACGGATATGCTTTTTTCCACTCATCTGAAAGGGTTGAAGAGTGTAAATTCATTTCAAGACCTGCCGATTTTTCTAATTCAGATGAAATGTGCCAAGGAACTAAACGAGCAAAACCATGTTGCGGCATTACTTGCCCAGAATGAATAAATAGATCATTTTCTAGCGGCCCAGCGTATGGAAATAAAAGGGGAATACCCGTTCGTTTTATTGTTTCGCCCTTATACAGCATTGAATGCCACTGTTCAGATGAGTCAATAACATCCCAAGCCGTTACATACCCACCATCGGAATTGATTTCAACTCTTGCGTATTCATTCTGAAATGAGAGTGTAGCCATACGTTATAAATAAGCTGAATGGAGTAAAAAAACCTATTTCTTCCACGAGAAAGAAACAAAAATAGCACACAAAAGAATATTTAGCACACCTGCCACCCAATCAGCACGTGAGAAAAATTCATAAAAAGCTAAAATAGCGTATAATACCGCTGCCATAACCCACACTTGAGTATTAGCAACTTCAGCAGCAGTTATATTAGTTGTTTTACTTTTTACAACAGGTGTTACGGTTGATACAACCTTGGCTTCAACCTCTTTTTTGTTCGTTTGAGTAGACACCAAAGAAGGTTCTTTTACCACGGCTGATTTAACAACAGACGGTTTTTTTGAAGATGGCTTATTTCCTTTTACTGTGGATTTTGTTACAGATTTTGATGTACGAGGCATTTCAAAACCATTGAGAATTTTTACAAGTTCGTCAATATCATTAACTTGTACCCTACCCCCAACACACTGCTGATACATAAATAACTATAAAACCCCCTAAAAAGGAGGTTAAATACGAACTTAAGGTAATTTTAAATAACAATATTTACGCCATTGCGTTATTCTGTTTTTTTAATTTTTCCTCAAGATTTTTTGATACTTCAACTATTTCTTCAATAGTTTTCTTGTATTTAACGTTTGATAGCATAATTTTTACCTCAGCATCAAAGAAATTCGCAACAAATTCTTCATTATCTGGGTTAATTTCTATATAATAACCAAGCTGGTTGTACAAGTCAATTATTAAATTCAACATTGCTTGAGTCTTTTCAAAAGAACAGTAAGTATCAACTTCGTCAAAACCATTTTGTTGTAAAAAGTCTTCTCGAAGAGATTTAGCAATTTCTAAAATAAGTCGATCTGTGTTACTAAGACCATCAACTCCAACCAATTTTACTGATTCCAAAAGGTTGTCTTCTTTGTTCAAAATTGCTTTCGCCTCATTACGACTTTCAACAAATTTTTTACCTTCTTTTGTTTCTGATAGAAGTTGATTGTACGTATCATCATACAAAGAGTAACTTGTTTGCCAGTTAATAGAAGGGTAGTGTCTTTTTGCGGCTAAACCTGCATCTAAGGCTAAGAATACCTGGGTATTTTTTAAACTCGCCTGAGTTACTGGCTCAGAAAAGTCTCCACCAGCTGGGGAAACAGTACCTACAGCAGTAATAGAACCTGTTTCATTGTTTCCTAATGTTTCTACTAAACCAGCTCTTTCATAAAAAGCAGCAATTCTAGAAGATAAATACGCTGGATATCCTTCATCAGCAGGCATTTCTCCAAGTCGAGCAGAAATTTCACGCATTGATTCAGCCCATCTACTTGTTGAATCAGCCATTAATACTACATCGTAACCCATGTCTCTGAAATATTCAGCAATGGTCATTCCAGTGTAAACACTTGCTTCTCGAGCAGCAATAGGCATGTTAGAAGTATTCGCTATAAGAACAGTTCTATCCATCAACGGTTTACCAGTTCGAGGATCGTTTAAGGTAGGGAACAATTTTACCATTTCTGTCATTTCATTTCCACGCTCACCACAACCCACGTATACAACAATTTGAGCATCACTCCATTTCGCTAATTGCTGTTGAGTAAATGTTTTTCCTGCTCCGAATGGGCCAGGTGTTGAAACTGGTGCACCAAGCATAATAGGGAACATCGCATCAATAACTCGCTGCCCTGTTTTGAAAATTTTATTTGGAGATAGTTTCTTTTTAATCTGTCGAGGAACTTTAACAGGGTTTTTTTGATACATTTTTATGTTGTGTAGCTCACCATGAGAATCTTCTACAACAGCAACTGTTTGCTCTAAAGTGAAAGTACCAGAGCTAATCTCTTTTACAACTCCAGAAATACCAGCAGGAATCATTATCCAGTGCTTTAAAAGTTCAGTTTCTTGAATGAAACCAATTTTTTCACCTTGATCAACATTCTCACCAATTTGAACAGTAGGAACAAAATCCCATTCATGAGTTCTGCTTAATCTTGGAAGGTGAATACCAGGTTGAATAAAAATTGGACTCACTTCTTCTAATTCTTTCAAAGGTCTTTGAATACCATCAAAAATATTTCCAATAAGACCCGGCCCAAGCTCAACGCTTAAAAGCTCATCTCGCAGTTCAACAGGCTCACCTGCTTGTAAACCCTGAGTATCTTCGTAAACTTGAATTTTACAATAGTCTGTATCGATATTAATAACCTCACCAAGAAGTTTTTTATTTCCAACATAAACAGTTTCTAAAAGCTTAGGAAAATCATTCTCTTTATCTTCAATAAAAGCGGTAACAAGAGGGCCTGATATACTTGTAATTTTGAGCATAAATATATTCGAATTAGTCTAAATTATAAATGATTAAATGGGTATAGAATTATTCTTCTATGGTTAATTTTATTCCTAACGTTTTTTTCGTTATTTTATCAAAGAAATTATCTGATTCATCAGAATCTAAATTTAATTGAGCAATAAACAACGTATTAGATAGGTGTTTTTTTAAAAAGTCAACAATTTTTTCACTTGAGGTATTTACTAAAATTGTCTTAACTTCTGGGTTTTCTGCTAATAATTTTTCAACATTCGCAAGTGTTTCTTTATTATCTATAGCAATTGGAGCACACAAAGCATTAATATTGATAAAAAGAGGCGACAGATAATCTGTAGTTACAACAATTATTTGTGGATTTAATGAAGCTGCACTAAAATCGTGAGTAGTTTCTTTCACGTTAATCAATTCAGATTTGCTTGTTGTTTCATATATATTTTTTTCACGAGCTATTGTTAGCTTTGACACTACTTTTAACCCATAATATAAAATAAAATCATTTTCATTTACTGAATACTGAGCCTCTTTTAACAAATCTTCTAAAGAATCAAGGTCAAAATTTTGGTTTGCCCAAGCTAAGATTTTTTTCTGAAAATCGGTTTCTGGTAATACCCTAAATTCAGAATTATTTTCACCATCTTTTAATGAACTTATTAAATTTGTCCAAAAAGTAAAGATGAATCTAGAATTATGTTGTTTTAAAACATCTAAAAAAGAGGAGGTGAATTTGTCACGAACAGCTCTTTGCAGTTCAAACGTACTCAAACCCTCAACTTCTTTTGAGTTGAAAGACTCTACACCCATTAAAGCAATATCTTTAAGTTTGCTTTGGTCAATTGGAAAAGTTATTTCATCCAATTTTTTGTTATAATAAAAGAGTTCTCCTAGAAGCATTTCGAAATTATTAAGATGATAAAACTTGGATAAAAAGTTTTTGTGTTAGTTTCTCTACCAATATTTTTTTATCAAGAATATAGGTCTTTTTATCTGAAACTATTCGAAGAAGTCCATTTCCTTCAATAACCTTAGAAGGATACTTTGAACCATATTCTTGCATATCGTTTGTTACATCAATACGTAAGTCTGGATTTTTTACAATCTCTTCTTCCCATATCTTTTGAATAAGTTTGTTATAACCGTTTTGGGAAATAAAAGAATCTATTGATGACTGAATGCTTGTATGCACATCAGTTCGTAATAAATTTTCTTCTGTTCTTAAAAGAGTAATTTCATTTTTGATAGACTCCAAGATATTTTCTTGAATGTGAATTTCTAACAATCTGTTGTATTCTTTTTTTTCAGCATTTTTATAAAAATTCTTAGTATGAGTTAATTTTGAATTTATCTCAAGTAAGTCAGCCTCCAATAAAGAAATTTTACTTTCAAGATCAGTAATTTTCTGTAGTGTGGAAAAATGTGGGAAAATCATAAGATTATGGATTAGAATTGAATACCTACGAAAACGATAAGTAAAGAAATAACAAGACCAAACACGGCGAAACTTTCAACCAATGCGGCAAGTACAATAGCTTGAGATAAATTTTGTGGTTTTTCTGCTAAAATTTTAAGACCGTTTGCAGCAATTTGACCTTGAGCAATACCAGAAATTAAACAAGCAACACCAACTGGAAGAGATGATAATAAAATAGCCCAACCAATATTCACATCAAAATCAAGTGGAGCTCCACCTAAAAGACCAATTTTGATTAAAATAATGAATCCGAACAATAAACCATATAAAGCTTGAGTAGAAGGTAAAGCTGCTAAAGCTAAAACTTGAGGGAATTTTTGAGGTTCTTTAGCAAGTAAACCAGTTCCAATGTTAGCAACATATGCAACACCAATAGAAGAACCGATAGCTCCGAAAGCAACACTAATAGCTAAACCGATAAGAGAAAGAACAATTGATAAAGACATAAAAATAGAGTGATTAAAATAGTTTATTAAATAAATTGATTGATAATTAAATAAGGAAAAAATAAAAAAATTATTTGGATTTTAATTCAAGTTTCATAAAAGTGAATTCAGCGTTTACTGGTTGAAGACTTCTGCCTCTGCCTTCAAAAAACTTTGGCATGAATTCAACATAATGCAAACGAAGTGGATTGATATAAGCTCCAAAAAGACTTACAACAAGATTGAAAGAGTGTCCGATTAATAATACAATAATAGCAGCAATAAGGTTTATAATAGGTACGTTAATAGAATCATAGATAAGTTTTGCAAGTAAGTTAATAACATTGGCAATAATACCACCTGTTAAACCAACAGCAATTAAACGAGTGAAAGAAAGAACATCAGCAAAGAAACCAATGAGTCCGTAAATACTTCCAAGCCCGCCAAGTACTTTTCCAAAGATACCTTTCCCACTATTGAATACGAAGAGGGAAATTCCAAAAATAAGAACTGAAATAAGTCCAATATTTGTTAAAGAAGGTGCCAGTGCTGCCGTAACGGTAGTAGCTAAAATTGAAAGGATGAACAAAAACCAAGAAGTATCAGCTTTTAATGCATCACCATCTTTAGATTTAAGACTGTTAAGAATTTTAAGAACATATCCAGAAAGAATCGATAATATTCCAATAAATCCAGATAATCCAAGCATGAATACAATTGGACTTGTTTTAAGCTCATTCTTTAAAAATACATTGATTGGTGCGGTTGAATCAACATTAAGAGTATCAATTAACTGGAAATTCTGCAATACATTATTCACAGGAGTTTGAGAGAAGAAGTCTCCAGCCCAAGAATTTGTTAATGCACCCAAAAGAATGGTAAGTAATCCAGAGAAGAAGAACAGTTGAAAGATGTTTTTAAATCCTGGCTTCAAGTTTCTGAAATATAAGAAGTATCCTGTGAAACCTGATAAAATAAGACCGTATACAGCATCGTTTAAACAAAAGGCAAAAAAGAGACTAAAGAATAAACTAATAGCAATTGTTGGGTCAACTTCTTTCGTGCTAATGGTTCCAAGTGATTGTGCAACTGTTTGAAAAGCTGCCAAACCACCTTTGTTTTTCCACACTACTATTTCTCTATTCCAATCAATTTTTTCAAACGTAATTTTATCAGAATTTAAAATTGTTTCAAATGTAGAATGAGAATTTTGATCAACAGTTACGAAAGCAAAGCAAATATTTGAATTTTCTTCAGTAGTAAATATTTTTCCAAGAGAATGAGAAAGCTTAATATCAAGCTCGATAGAGGTATGATAAGCTGCAATTAATTTGTAATTTTCTTTTGTGAAATTTTCTGGATCTATATTATGCTGTTTGAGAAAAGATTTTACATCTTCAAGGGCTGCATTTGTTGCATCTCCCTTACCTTTTTCATCAGTTTCTAATTCAAGATATTCATTAAGTTTATGAATTATTTCTTTTATTACTTTAGAATTTGACTTAGCATCTAAAATTTCAGCCAGTGAACCAACAGCTCTGTTATCTTCAAAAGAATTTAAGAAACCTTTCGGTTGATAGTTAACCAAAATTTTTTCGCTTAATTCAAGTTCTTTTTCATCGAACTCTTTTTCAGGCTTGTAATTTTGAATACTATCCCACTCTTCACCTAATTCACGAGCGTCGAGAACTTCAAATGATGTGTTTGAAGCAATAAGTTTCGAAATAAAACCCTCAACTTTGTTAGTATGAGAAGTTATTAAATACGTTTTTGTAAGTATGGTAGACATTTGAAAAAAATTAAAATAATAGAGACTTATAGTTTATAAATTTCATCAAGACAAGACCACAGAAGTTCATCTGTTATATGAACATGAGAGAATTTGGGAATTTCTATATTCATACTAGGTACGGGAATATTTTGAGCTTGTTTTTCAGCCAAAGATAAAATATGCTTTTGATTTGCATTATATTTTTCTTCTTCAACCTCAATTGAGCTCATGCTTTCTTTAATTTTAGCAGATATTTCCTGAACTTTTGATTCAAGTGATAAAATATGCTCTTCTAAATTAGAATATGACATAGTGAAAATACATTATTGATTAGGTAAAAATTTTAATTAACGTTGCTTTTTCTAAATTTTCTTTTTCATTTAATGTTGTAGAAATAACTTTTGTTTCATGTATAATACTTTCAACTTTTTTTTCTAAATTATTGATAAGTCTGTTTGTTTTTTCAATTTCTATTGCTATTTTTTCAACATTTAATGTTAACTGTACAAGCATTAAAAAATCTGGAAACAAGTTGGTAAATTTTTCAAAACTATCAGATATGCTTGTTTTAAGCGAAGTTCTTTTAGGTGCAAATATATTAATATTAAAATTTTCTAAATAAACCCCCGAAATTCTTTTTTTAGTAATATGTAAATCCATTTTTGCATCTCTATCTATATTATTTTTTAAATTAGAGAGACTAACAAAATTAAGAGCTCGGTTGTATTCATCTAAAAATTCTAATTTATTTTTACCAATTTTTTGTTCAAGCATTTTTCCTTCTTTCGCCAATTCCAAGAAAAGAAACACAAGACCTGTTCTTTTTTCTTTCAAAAGAAGTTGACCTTTTTGAATTACTTTTCTCTGCTTTTTCAGCAATATTAAATTTTGTTTATTGGGAGTAATCATAAGCATCCATTAAGCATGTTACTAAATACTTTTACCATATTTTTGAACCATGTCATCTTTTAATTTCTTCAGTTCTTCTCTTGGTAATATTGAAAATAGATCCCAGGCAATATCTAAGGTTTCGTTAATTGATCGAGAGGTTCGTCCTTGATTTAAGAATTTTTTCTCGTATTCGGTACCGAATTTCAAATATTTTTTACCAGTTTCGCTTAAAGAATCTTGTCCTAAAACAAGTGCAAGTTCTTTTTGATTTTCACTTTCAGCTAACGATGCAAATAATTGATCGGCAACCTGAGGGTGATCTTCACGAGTTTTACCAACTCCAGCACCCTGAGCTTTATCTTTAAGACGGGATAATGATTTTGCAATGTTAATTGGCGGAAAAATATTCTGCTTATGAAGACCTCGGTCTAAAACAATCTGACCTTCAGTAATATAACCAGTTAAGTCGGGAACAGGATGAGTTACATCGTCATTTGGCATGCTTAAAATTGGAATTTGAGTAATAC
>Ga0316610_1000332_pt1 | contig 11786 bp, 12 predicted proteins | sample MIS2017111B_MG_FD_207677 | JGI IMG/M metagenome (GOLD analysis project Ga0316610, IMG submission 207677) | Microbial mat bacterial communities from Middle Island sinkhole, Lake Huron, Michigan, United States - MIS.2017.111B | ecosystem: Environmental > Aquatic > Freshwater > Lake > Sediment... | reverse complement strand
GACCTGAAGAATAATTCTTGGAAAACAAAATTACAGGAACATGGGAAAAAATACATTCTTTCCGAAGGCAACTAAGATCGTAAATAAAAATCGATAATTGATCAAGCTCACAAGTGCCACGAAAACACCCCGTCTGCTATCGCAACCACCCCTCAAGAGGGGAATTTTAGGCAGGCATAGTTTATCCTTCATTGATCAAGAAAATAATCGGTTATAATTTGTTTTTAGATCCTAAAATAAATTCAGGATGGCAGTGCATAAATTCATGATAATAGCGAGACACATTGCGATGGTAATGAACCGATATTTCACCTATTCAACATTCGTCTATTCACTCTTCAATTATTATTTATTAGTTATTATTTATAAATTTATCGCCGCCGCCTACCCAATTCTTGCAAACCCTTCAGTAAGTTCTTCAACGGTCGATTTTTTACCAAACACAAGCACTCCAAGATATTGAATTTGTTCATTTGATTTTTGTGAATGAGCCATAACTACCTTTGTATCATCGCTTGAATTCCTCATGTCTTCAGTAAAAATAGACACGTTCAGTTTTAGCTTTTGAGCTGTTGTTGCAAGTGCTTTGAGAGCTTCACTTGAATCAGTTTCTTTCATAATAATAGCGTGCTGAATATTCATGGGAATAACAACTCCATCAGCTGAATCGCTCGCATCAACATCAATAAGTTTTGTTCCTTCTCGTGCGGCAAAAGCGGCAGATAAATGAGCAGCTGCATTCATTTGTGACCATACTGGCTGATTATCGTTTCGTAAAATAACAGCGTGAGCAACCATGGTTTTCTTCTTTTTTTGATCATCTTGATCTTGTTTTTTTATATGAGGAAACGTAACACATTCTTTAATATGTTTTCCAAGTAAGAAAGATAAAAATCGCTCGCTCGTTCCAAATCCAGACATTGGTGGCGTTCCAAGTTCCAAAGCTTTTACATACTCTTCATCCATGAACTGTGCCTCTTCATCACCATTATCTCGTGCTTTTTGCTGATCTTCAAATCGCCCAAATTGGTCAATCGGATCGTTCAATTCGCTAAAACATTTTCCAAGCTCGGCAGTTCCAGCAACAATTTGCCAACGTTCAGTAAGGTTTGGATTTTCAGGATTTCTTTTCGCAAGTGGTTCTAATTCTACAGGAACTAACGCCAAAAAGATAGGGTTGTGGATATTTACTCGAGCTAATTTTTTGTAAATTTTATCAACCAAGGTTGAAAACCCTGCATTTTCCTCAACTTCCACAGCATGTTCTTTTGCAAGAAGAAGTAATTGATCGTAATTTTTTCCCTCAATATCAATTTTTCCGCCAGAATAATGGCGAATTGCATCGTAGTAAGCAATAATTGGCCAACCGTAAATAGATTGCTTTTGAGTTTCATTTTTACCTTCACCCTCCCATAATTCCTTCACCTCACTTGCGATAAAAACAGTGTGTTCATCAACCGATAGCCCCCAACCATTTTTATATGCTTCTTCTAAACTACACCACTGACCCCAGTTGATATTATTCCCATAGTAATCGGTTTGCTCTAAGCCACCAAGCACAGCCTGAACAATTCGCTGATACACTTTTTTCACCAATTTCATCCCACTTGTGTAGTCGGAATATGCCCAATACCACTCAATTTGCGTGTATTCCTGCAAATGTTGAGGGCTAGAACCTTCATTTCGAAAAATTCGACCAATTTCAAATACTTTTTCAAACCCTCCCGCAATCAGCTTTTTAAGAGGGAGCTCAAGCGAAATACGCAAGTACATTTCTTGGTTGAGTTCGTTGTAAAACGTGGTAAATGGCTTTGCTTCTGCACCTCCAGGAGTAGCCTCAAAAATAGGACATTCAACTTCTAAAAATCCTTGTTCTATCATTTCTTCACGCCAAATAGACCAGTATGTATTTTTCAATCGTACAACGTCACGCACCGAACGACCCGACTCATCAAGCGTATTCATTTTGAAATCTGCCACTCGATCAAGGTAACGTGATTCAACATTTTCATAATCAAGCTCTTCAGGAAGAGATCGAAGTGACTTGGTAAGAATGGTAAATGTTTGAACAAATAAACTTGGCTCACCTCGCTGGGAACGATCGAAATACCCTGTTGCTTGAATGTAATCACCCTCGTCAATAAGTGTTTTGAATTGATCAAACGTCATTGATTTGATGATATTCCCCTGCTGATCGAGTGCTTTGAAGTTGATGGTGTTTGAGATAGCAACTTCTTCAACCTGCTTTTCTGATTCATCCAATTCAGTTTCTGTTTCAGACGAAGGAGATAAAAAATCACGGCGGAAAATAAGTTGGAAACCAACAGGAAGCGATTCGTCTTCAATCGTTGCAAATGCAATTTTTCCAGAAACGCGTTTCGATTTTACTCTTCCAGCTAACGTTATGTGTGTACCATGTTCACCAAATACAATGTTTGAATTTTGAGGATGTTGTTCATCTCCAAACTGTAATTTAGCTTCGTATAATGTATAATCTCGTTTACTTTTTACCTCAAAAGGGTTGAATCCTGCCTGTGTTATTTCATGAAGCCGATCAATACGAAGCTGACGCTGAAAACGAGCAGATGACATTGAGGTTTTTTGAGAAGAAGAATGAGACATAAAAAAGAGGAAAGACTAGATAAATGTGCTTTAATAAGGAATGATTACCGCTATTTTGTCAATGGTTTGTGGGGCTGCGATAACTGTTATCTTCAATGAGATAGTTGCTATCTCGATACTCACTACTGTCATCCTGAATTTATTTCAGAATCTGGAATTTGACTGTAACTGATTATTTCCTTGATATTTGGAGAACAAATTATGCCACAAAAATTCCCCTGCTTAGAGGGGTGCCCGAAGGGTGGGGTGGAATTACTGATATTATGAGCCAAATCGATTATGGATTGTAACCGATTATTCCTCAAGATCCTGAAATAAATTCAGGATGACAAAAGTCTCAAATTCAGTATGATATCTTACAGCTTAAATTCCGTGCAAAATTGTTCAAATTCTTTATCCTCAAGACCTTTGGCAAGATTGAACAGATAATTATCGCCGCGACCAGAAACGTTCACTAAAATAATCTGATCTTTAGCTAATTTGGGAGCTAATTTAACCGCCTCAACAACGGCGTGAGTACTTTCCAGTGCCATAATCAGCCCTTCGTTTTGAGCTACAAGCTGGAATGTTTCTAGCACCTCTTTGTCGGTTGCTGAAGTTATTTCTAGGCGATTGATAGAGTGTAAATAGGCGTGAATTGGCCCGATTCCAGCATAGTTAAGCCCGCTAGCAATAGAAGAAGTGGGTGTATTGTGCCCATTCTCATCCAGAAGAAAGTACGATTTAAACCCTTGCATCACTCCAATTGTACCCTCCTTACTAGCTAAACGGCTGGCATGCTGACCAAGATTCTCAATTCCTTTTCCACCAGCCTCAACTCCAATTAAACGTACAGATTCTTCAGTTAAATACTCATTAAATGCTCCAATAGCATTACTTCCGCCACCGATACAAGCAATAACCACATCTGGCAATGTTTGTTCCAATTCTTCAAGTTGAATTTTCGTTTCCTGACTTACAACTTTTTGTGCCTCCCTCATTATTTCAGGATACGGAGCTGGCCCTACTGCACTACCAAGCATGTAGTAGCTATCTGGATTTGCAATGAACCCGCCAATTGCAGCATCAACGGCATCCACCAGCGTTTGGCTTCCACTTAAAACTGGTACGATGTTAGCACCAAGTTGCTTCATAAAAAATACATTTGGATACTGTTTTTCAATGTCTTTTTGCCCCATATAAACGGTGCAGGTTAAACCAAATTTAGCACAAACAGTAGCAGTTGCAAGCCCGTGCTGACCAGCTCCAGTTTCACAAATAACTTCAGTTTTTCCCATTCTTTTCGCTAAAAGTACTTGATACAAACAGTGGTTCATTTTATGACTACCTGTGTTATTCGCCCCTTCATTTTTCAAATAAATTTTAGCACCGCCAAGTTTTTTGGTCAGATTTTCAGCAAAAATAAGAGGACTTGGTCGCCCAACAAAATTTTTCTGATAGTACTTCAATTCCTTCAAAAAATCTTCATCGTTGCGATATTGTTCAAAGTTTTTCTCTAAATCTTCCAAAATTGGAATTAATGGTTCTGGCACATATCGACCGCCGAAGTCTTCATTTGGACCATAAAAACCGTTGTTTGCTTGAAATTGCTGTGTTGTATATTGAGACATAAAATAATAATATTAAAGTTGATAAATAAAAAAAATTCTGATTCATTTGATGAGATGAAAAATAAAAAAATACCCCCAAAATGGGAGTATAGTGTGATAAATAAATGAATTGTTATTCAAAAAAATTATACACGCCAACGATAGCTCCCTGTAACTTGAGGAACCTGCCACCAGGCATTGTTAAGCGAATAATTACTCATAAAGTTTAATATAAAAAGCAACGTTATATGAAAGCTATTTCTTGTCAAGAATTTTGTGCAAAAAAATCAAATTTACTTGAATAAAAACCTATTTAAGGTATTCAAAAAAAGGCTTCGACATCTTTTCAAGTTCATCTTCCGTACGAATAACAGTATGTATTTCTGGTTTTTGTTGCGGTTTTTGATCAGAAAAATAACTGGTTCCGTAGCCACTATCCCCGAGTTCGAATTTATCAGCACCTTCTGTATGTGTGAATGAAAGTGTATTATTTTTTATTTCAAATGTACGACTTACTGACGAGACGATAGTATTTCGGGTCTTCATGATAATCAGTGAAAGTTCTTCGTCAGAAAAAATATATTCAACTACAGCTCCAGATTTTTCATCTCGATACTTGTACTTTGTTTTGTTATGATCAGTTATTGGAACAAAAAGTTTATTGTTTTGAAGATTTTTTTTCAATTCATCTTGAATACTTCCAAATTTTTTTCGTAACTCATCAGACATCACGCCTTTATTTTTAAGTTTAAACGGGCTAAAAAGATCCATAGTAAAAGAAGTGTTAGCAAAAAACAACAAGTTCGTCAAAATTATATATAAATACAGCTTATTTTTGAATACAACAAGCCTTGACAATTCCCCTCCTCTCCATCTTCCTTGAAATATTTTTATGCTCTATCTTATTAAAATTGGTGGTTCACTCATTACCGACAAAACCAAGCCATACACTACTCGCCCTGAAGTAATTAAAACTATATGTAAAGAAATTGCTGAGCTTATACAACACGGTCATCGTATTATTATTGGAAATGGTGCTGGTAGTTTTGGCCATTTTTCTGCACAAAAATATGGTACTGCCCAAGGCCTTACAAACGAGCAAAGTACATTTGGCTTAGCACAGGTTCAGTATGACGCTGTTGAACTCAATCATCTGCTTGTTCAAACATTTTTGAATAATAGCACTCCCGTATTCACCTTCGCCCCCTCTAGCTTTATTCAGCTTGAAAATGGAGTTGCAGGTCATGTTGATATCAGTCTTATTCAACAAGCAATGAAAAGTCAGCTTACCCCATTTTTATATGGCGATGTAGTTTTAGATAGTGTACGCGGTTGTGGAATTCTTTCAACTGATATTCTTTTTGAGGAACTTGGAAAAAAACTTTCACTGGCAAATGAACAAGTAAGTGTAATAAGTGTGGGAGATTATGATGGAGTACTTGACTCAGAAAATAACCTTATTAAACATATATCAGCAACTGAAGATACTTCAAAATACTGGAGAAAAAGTGAAAATATTGACGTAACTGGCGGAATGAAAACAAAAGTTGAATCGATGCAGCGACTAGTAAAAGAGTGTGGTATTCAATCGATTATTTTAAATGGAGGTGTAGCAGGACGACTAACCGCAGTTATTGAAGGAAAAGAAACGGATGCAACTATTATTGGTAATTAAAAATAAGAAATTTACATTATTTGACATTTTTTTCAAACTTTGGAATTTTAGGTTACTTCGAAGCCTAAATATTGATAATCAGGCTTACAAAGTATTTTTCAATCTTTATTTTAAATTAAATTGTATACAGCTATGTCTCAAAAAATTGCTAAATTCCCCGATCAAAACATTGAAGAAGTGGAAAAACAACTTCAAGCAACATTAGAAAATTTACCTGCCGAAATGAAGGAGGATAACTATTTGGAAGTGGGTGTTCGACCATGGGGAGTGTATTATGTTTTAGAGGATAAGCCAAACTATAAAGTGAAGAAAATTGTGGTAAATCCTGGAAGTCGATTGAGCTTACAAAGCCACAAACACCGATCGGAGCACTGGATTGTGGTAAGTGGAACCGCTACCGTGGAAATTCGAAATGGAAGTGTTGAATCGGAATGGGTATACGACATTCATCCAAATGAAAGCTGCTTTATTAAAATAGATACCATGCATCGCTTGGCAAATTATGGAAAAATTCCGCTTGTGTTAATTGAAGTTCAAGTAGGTGAATACACTGGTGAAGACGATATTACACGATACGAAGACGATTATAAACGCGTGTAAAAACGATTTGATTGATAAAAAATGAATATGCAAACACCTTATCTTTCGCTTCTTGGTTGTGGTGGTCACGGATGGCAAAATTGTTCAATTTTGGTTGAAACCTGGCAGAATAATGTGTATTTGTGGTATCAAACTGTTGATTGGGGTGGCTTTACTGGGCTTTGGGGTAGATATTTAGAAGATAACAATAGCTACGCAAATACCCTTCTTCATGGATACAAAACCCCTGTGTTCCCTTGGGGTGATATCAATAAAGCAATAGGATATTTTTTATCACAAAAATCGGAAACATTAGAAAAACTGTGGATACAGAGACAGAAATCGGAGAGTGAACTTGTTGAAGCTACTCAGGTTTTTTTAAATGAATTGAATGTAAATGATGCTGATAAAGAAGCATTTGTTGCTTACCTCAAAACTGCATATAATGGACTTGCTGAGTATCAAAAAAAATCAGGCTACGAGGCAAGAAACCCTGCATTGGCTCATTTTTTCTCTCCATGGCTTTTTTCAAAACTTCAGTCGATGGAGCAATGGAACGATTGGTGGAAAACGAACAACATCTTACCAACCCATATTCATCTTTGCTTTACTCATACGAATAGAACAACATTAATTGCCATAGATGAACATAATACGCCACTTACAGGCGAAGATATTATTGATGATCATTTTTGTGCTCTTCTTCCAGAATCAATAGCATTGAATTCAATTGATGCACATGTTGATGCCAACTTTCTGAGCATACTCAGTCAATCAACTGTGGTTATTCCAAACGGTTCAATTGCCAACTGGCTCTCGCTGGTAAATGACGATACTGTTGGTAGTATTTTGCAGAAAAAAATACATTCTAATAACGAAACTCAACCCACAACAACATTCTTTTGGGTGCCTAATTTAGCTCATAGTAATCAGGAATATAATACTTGGGTGTACGCACATTATTTAGAAAAAATCAACCTGCCTGCCGATATTATTTTAGGCTGCGAAGACGATTTGAACGTTGCATTTCCCGATATTACTTCAGTTATTCACACCATTCGCCTCGATAAAGGTGAACATTTTTCAACTCCTAACCGCGAGGATATTGCCACGGTTGTAACAAATAAATACCTTTAAACTAGACTAACATTATGCATACTGTCATCCTGAATTTATTTCAGGATCTTTAATATAAACTAGCTATAAATTAGACAGTTTCGTCTCCCAAATACTGGTAAATAAACAGATTCGGATGTTGAAGTAACCATTTTGCTGGAAATTCTAACACATGTTTATTCCCTTCAATAAGCTCGGTAACCACCGACTGTTTCTGAAAACCAGATAGCAACACAACAACTTTTTGCGAGCTTAATATCGCTTTTAATGTAAGCGTAAGACGCTGTGAACCAGCAAAAGATTTTGGTGCAAATGCTGAAGTAACAAAAGAAGTGCCAACCTCTTTCAACTCACTTGAACCTGGGAATAAGGAGGCAATATGACCATCTTCGCCAATGCCAAGTACTACTAAATCGAATAATGGTTCATCAAGCGATTCTAATTTTTCTTCATATTCACGAACTGAAGCCTCAACCGATCCAGAAACGGTAAACGGGTGGTATTCTTTTATTCTTCCCAACGTCTCTTCGCTAACAGACTTTTCAAATTGAGCTTGATTTGATTCATTCGATTCTTTTGGTACAAATCGCTCGTCAACCTGATACACTTCTGAAGATTCCCACGGAAAAATAGGATCATTCGAAATGTTTTTATAAATAGGTAGCGGAGTTGAACCGCCACTGAAAGCCACACGGAAATTACCTTCTTCAGCAACAGCATCTAACGCAGATTCAAGTATAAAACCTGCAGCTTGTTTTTCAAATTGCTCGCGTGTTTCAAAATCGAAAATACGAGGCTGGTGTAAATCGGTTGGTGGAAGAGAAGACATACAAAAACTGTTGCAAAAAATGCTGTGATTGTCAAAAGAATTAAAGGTTAAAAACAGAACAACCCTAAAAGATAACACAAGATTAGTGTTCAAAGTTACACTGTAGCTGCTTTACTTCACCTCAACAGTCCACGAATCAAAGCGATATTTTTTAAGTATATTTACAATAGCTGGTTGAAATAGCCCAAACACTAGTTCAATTATCATTTTAATAATAAACCCTTGCCACATAATTTGCCAAATATTTCCATTCGGCATTGTTCCATAAAAAGCAAGGGTGGTGAACATAACAGAGTCAACAAGCTGACTTATAACCGATCCTGTGTAATTTCGTAAGTATTTGTTCGTAATAATTTTTGTTGAATTAATAAAGCTACGAACATTGAAATTAACCAAAACCGTGAGTAAACCCGCAAAACCGATACGAAACGAAAAGCCAAAAATGGAAGAAAAAGCTTCTTGATTCTCCCAACCAGAAAAACGTGGAACAAAAACCAAAATTGCCATGGTTAAAATCCAAATCCAGCTCATTATTAATGAAAGGGTTGTTATTTTTGAAACAAATTTTGATCCATACAATTCAGCCAAAATTCCAACAAAAATGGTAACAAGTGCAATAATAATAGAGCCACCAGGTAACCCCCAACCAAAAATACTTACTACTTTAGTAGAAGCCGCAACGGAAAGAATATTTAAAGCAACAAACAAACTGACTAAATAGAGAGGTTTGAAAGATATGGTTGGTTGAGTCATAAATAAGATGGTTGAATTAAGAGCAAAAAAGATTATGAGAAATGAACAAACATAAAAAACCTCCCCTAATGGGAGAATAAAAAAGGTAAATGGTGGACCCGGTGGGGATCGAACCCACGGCCAAGGGATTAAGAGTCCCCTGCTCTACCGCTGAGCTACAGATCCATTCTGTTTCATCCTTGAAGAAAATAAGGCTTTTGTCAAGCCAATACTCAATAAAAAACCTCCCACAATAGGAAGAAGTTTATTTTATATGTTGATTGCTATGAATCAATTACAAATTCAGCTAAATCAGAATCGAGAGATTTCTCAGCATCTGGATCGAAAGAATGTGCAGAGCTAGGAGCATCAGAGTTTTCTGAATGAGCAGAATATTTTAAAGATCCATCAGGCTCTAAAAATTGAATTCTTACATTTGTTTCTTCCGATTTTCCAACTGCTCGCATAATGGTTTTAATGGACTGTGCCATAATTCCATTTCGACCAATTACAATTCCCATATCTTGAGAACTTACTTGTACTTGAAGAAGTACACCGATTTCATCTTCTTTTCGTTGAATCGAAATTTGATCGGGATTCGTTACGAGGCTTTCTAGTAACATTTTCAGGGTGCTCACATCTTTGAGTTCCGACATAATACAAACTGTTATTGGTTATAATAACCGAAATGAAATTTTATTTAGTGGTTTTTGAAGTGGTTTTCTTTGCTGCAGTTTTTTTAGGGGCTGCTTTTGCTGTTTCCTTCACTGAAACTTCTTTTTGAACTTCAGCTTTTGGTTTTGATTCAGCTGGAGTTGGAGTTACAACACCATATTTTCTGAACAATGATTTAACAGTATCAGACATTTCAATACCATATGAAAGATATTGAGTTATTTTCTCTTGGTTAAAAGAATGTTCTTTGTTGTGTGGGTTGTACCAACCAAGAATATCTTGGGCAAATTTAGAAACACTGCGGTGCTTTTCAGCAACAACTACGCGGAATTGTTTGCGGTGTTTTCTTCCCATGGGTTTCAATCGAATCGTCAACATATATCAAATAATTTTATTGTAACTAGCGAACTTTACGTGAATAATACTCAACTACTTGAGAAACTTTAAATTCTTGAGGTAAGTCTGAATCTAAAGGAAGGTTAATAACTTTAATTTCAAGTGATTTAGAGTTATCAATCCAAGCTGGAGATTCATTTGGAATAAGAAGTTGAAAATTCTTCCAAAATTCTGAAGCTTTTTTTGTAGGTTTAACCGTAACAACGTCACCAACTGAAACAGAGAAAGATGGGATATTTACATCTTTTCCATTTACCTGAAACTGACCATGATTTACCAACTGACGAGCCTGAGCACGAGAATTAGCTAAACCAGCACGGTATACAACATTATCTAAACGTCTTTCAAGAAGAGTAAGAACAGTTTTTCCTGTATCTCCTGGAATAGTAAACGCTTTTTTGAAAAGGTTTGCAATTTGACGTTCTTGTAATCCGTAGGTGTAGCGAATAGCTTGTTTTTCTTGCAATTGTTTTCCGTACTCTGAAAGTTTAATTCGAGCAGGTCGCCCATCTTTTTTACTGGTACGATGAGGACGTTTTGAAACATCATCTTTTGCTGAAAAACTTCGTGGGCCTTTCAAGAATAAATTTCGACCTACGCGGCGAGATAAACGGGTTCGACTTTCTAAATAGCGTGACATAATATATTCATGGTTATCTTATAAGCAGCCTATACGCGGCGTTTCTTTTTATTTCGTACTCCTCCAAATGGGAATCCAGTTTTGTCTTCAATAGATTCAATTTGTAAATCAGTTGCTTGAACAGCACGTAAGAATGAATCACGACCCATTCCAGCACCTTTCATAATTAAATGAACAGAAGATGCATCTACTGATTTTACTTTATCAAGTACTTCTTCAGTTGCACGTTGAGCTGCAAAAGGAGTAGATTTTTTACTTCCACGGAAGCCAACTTTACCAGAACTTGACCAAGCCAATACTTTGCCTTGTAAATCGGTAAGTGTAATAATACTGTTATTGAATTCAGCTCGTAAAAAAAGCCGAACAATAGGTAACTTAAGCTTCTTCAGCTTAGATTTTTTAACAGTAGCAGTTTTTGATGCTTTTGCCATACTTAATAGGTTTAATCGTTAGTTCTTTTCAAATTGATTTATAAAAAATTGAAGAAATGAGGGTTTAAATGAGGGTTCAAAAAATCCTAGGTTTTTCCAGCAGATTTAATTTTTCCGCTGCTTCCTGTTGATCGTTTATTTCCACGAACAGTTCTACTGTTGGTTTTCGTAGTTTGACCACGAACAGGAAGGTTTAACTTATGACGAAGACCACGGTGACAAGCAACATCAGTTAAATGTTTAATGTCGGTTTGTTGCTGACGACGAAGATCAGACTCGGTAATAACATCAGACTCGATGTATTTACGTAGTTCAACAACTTTATCTTCAGATAAGTCGTCAAGATACGCGATCTGGTCGATACTTACAGCTTTAAGAATAGCTTTTACGTTCGATTTACCAATACCACGAATTGACGTGAGGGCAAAACGAGCATGTTTTTTTCCTGGAACGGATACACCTGCAATACGAATCATATATTTTTTACTTAATAACTTAACAC
>Ga0316610_1000331_pt1 | contig 11816 bp, 10 predicted proteins | sample MIS2017111B_MG_FD_207677 | JGI IMG/M metagenome (GOLD analysis project Ga0316610, IMG submission 207677) | Microbial mat bacterial communities from Middle Island sinkhole, Lake Huron, Michigan, United States - MIS.2017.111B | ecosystem: Environmental > Aquatic > Freshwater > Lake > Sediment... | reverse complement strand
TATTTAGTGTATTTTTGCACCGCTTTTGAAAGTTCTTTACAAGCAAAATTTGGTCTGGTAGTTCAGTTGGTTAGAATGCCTGCCTGTCACGCAGGAGGTCGCGAGTTCGAGTCTCGTCCAGACCGCTATAACATAATACAAAATACTGATAGTCACTTGTTTACAGGTGGCTATTTTTATTTACATTCGTTTTTACATGCAGTTTTGCGTTTTTATCCTGCTGTTTTCATCAGATTATTTGTGAAATTTCCCGAAATAGTGAAAATCCGAAAATCATAATAAAAAACGGCTGCCTGCCTGATCTGTTAAGGCTTCCCGGATATGTTAAGAATTTTTAACGCGCACCTGATAAGCATAAAAAAATCCGGCGCATTTCGGCATCCGGATTTCAACATGAAGAAAAACAAACATTAAAACCTATCTGGCTGCTGTCAAGGCTCGGAAATTATGCACATTCAATCGAAACTGCTTTTGGTTAATAGGCTTCTCCAAAAATACATTCATGTTCATTTGCCATTCTCCAAAAGGCGCACCCCCAGCATCAAACAATAATTGCATGGCGTTTCTAAAACCTTTGAAGGCTTCGAAGACGGCAATTTCCTTTTCAGTGATTGCCCAAACCTCGTTACGCTTTATGAAGACTTCTACTTTGTTTTTATCCATCTCAACTTTGCCTTTTCTGTTAATGGTTCCCATGTCAACAAAATAGCCTATTTCATATTTGCACGCTTTTGCCGCTTCGATGAACTCGGTTTTCTCTTTTAACGAAAGCATCTCAATCAACTTCTCCGGCTGCATTTTAAAACCGCCAAATGTAGGCTGGTCACTGCTTTTTAAGTGTTCGGTCATCTTCGATAATAGGAAGGCTTCCGGGTTGCTGATAGCACTTTGGAACTCGTCATTGGTGGCAATGGAACCAATGTTCAAATCCTCGAATTGCTTAATAACATCCTGATAGAGCGGTAAACACCTCAAAAAATTCTGGTTAGTGCTTTCGATAAGTTCTACATTTCTAAAAACTAAATTAGTCTCATTCATAATAATTAAAATTTAAAAGTTTATAATAAAAAATTGAAAAATTTCAAATACGATTGTTGCGATAAAGTGAACGCGGACTGTAAGTCACTGGCATAAATTCCGGCGGCGGTGGCGTTGGTTCCTGCTGTGGTTCCTGCTGTACTTCCGTTGGTACCTGCTTTAATTCCGTTAGCTGTGGCGTTGGTACCTGCTGTGGCGTTGGCTGTGGCATCGGTTCCCGGGTTGGCAATTCATCATTAAGCCATTGCACCAATTCCCGGGCTGTATCTGTATTAATAACTCCCACAAATAACCCCGGCTTTAATGCTTTTGCGGCTGCTTCCATTTCAGGTGATGAAATGTAAATCAGATCATCTTTGCCCGGCCTGAATCCTTCCGGCTTGGTACCTGTGAAATAAAATGCTTTATGCCTGTCATCATCGCCGGAAATTAAACGACGGATTTCGGCTATTTTTTGCGCTTTATTCATTGTTTTTGATGTGGTTTAATAATTGGTCAAGTTGTGCATCGGTTAACGTTTCGAGGCTTAAAGGTGGAGGTAAAACCAAATTAGCTATTTTTAAAATGAAGTTGAAACGGTCGCGAGCTTCAAGGCTGTCAAAATCTCTCTGAAGGTTTTCGATGTTATCAGATAGAAAAGTTTGAAACACATTTCTAAGTTGGTCAGTGCTTTTGTTTGGGCTACCTGCTGGCCTGCCTGCTGGATTGTTAACGGTTCCTTTTCTTGGTGCCATGATAATTTTTATTATTTGTTTTTTAATGAATTTTCAATGTGAATGCGATACCTTCCCCATTCATTTTGCATATTTTGAGCAAATTTATCTACTCTCTCTATTAAAGCAATTCCCTCTATTTTGGTTTTGCATAATTTCAGCCCTTCATCAACATCTTGTAATGCTAACTTAAGGTCAAAACCAAAATATCTTTCCATGTATGAATCGTCTTGTAATGCCAACTTATGATCAAAGTCACTATATTTTCCTATGTATGGCAAATCGGAAAATGTTTCCGTTTTGGGTGCTTCCAGCATCTTGTATGCTTCCGATAAATTGCCCGCTCCGAGTGCTTTGTCTTTATTCTCAAAAACTCTCATGTAATTACGTGCGGTTCTATCGGTAAAAATTAAATTGTCTTTTATCCATTGCCCAAATTCGCCGTGGGGCAATTCGCTTTTTTTCGTGATTAATAATTCGCCTATCTCAATGGCCTTATCAATACTATTTTTCAATAGTGAATAAATATCGCCGTGAAGTGAGTTAATTTTTTCTACTGTGTTTTTTTCAATCTGATTCATAATTTTATTGCTTTTATCGTTGTTTTTTCGTTTAATGTTTTTACTATGTTACTATGTTAATTTTACTATGTTAACACAGTAATTCTACTACGTTACTATGTTAACGCGCCTATATATAGGCGTTAACGCAGTAACACAGTAACACAGTAGATTAAAATGGTAAATCATGACCTAAATGATAAGTACAATATCTCGTTCCTTTTGCGCCTGTTGTGGCAATTAATCCGGCATCCTCAAAATAATTGATTGCTTCGCGTGCCTTGCTTTGTCCAAAAATCATATCATATCTACCAAACTCATTAATGATTCCGGTTTGCAAATCTGAGTATTTCAACTCCGTATTATTAGAAAATATCGCTTTTAATATTTCCGCATGTGTAGTGATATCTACCTGATCGAATTTAAAAGCTGATTTTTTGGCGGTGGCTGATTGTTTCGGCTGATAGTCTTCTACTATTTCAGGGATACCAGTATCGTTAACAGTGAAGGCGAAGCTATCCGGGGTTAAATTCTTAGTGAAGTCAAATTTCACATAGGATATTTCAGGGCTGTTATCGTCTTTAGTTACTGATAAAACCGTTTCCGACTTATTCATTAACTCGGTGCCAACATGGCCGCGCGCCTGATCGTTACTTTTGTTTTGGTGTAGAATCGTTATGATGTGGCAATTGTACAATTCGCTCCACTGAAGTAGCTTTGTACTTATCGCTGTGGCTTCGGCTTCGTCATTAATAGATGTTATCAAATCCCGGATTCCATCAATAATAACCAACCCTAAGTTTTCAGTTGATTCTATTACATACTCAATAACTGCCAAGCGTTCATCCGGGGAAAGTGTGCGAAGTCCGTAAACTTGTAAATTATCATCATTCCCGGCTATTTGAACAATTCTTTTGCCCAGTTTTTGAACATAGTATTTTGATTGCTCGGTGTCGAAGTAGATAACAGATTTATGATATAGTGGTGATTGCAACCCCTCATAATTGCCGCGAAGGGTGGCACCTGCAAACATAGTAGCTAAAAATGATTTTCTACTTTTCGCCTTTCCTATTATAGTACTGAAATTTCCTAAGGTACCAATCGAAACGTTGTTGAAGCTGATAGCTGGCTCCGGTGGCATCATTTCCGTGCTTAGGTCAACTACTGATTTATTAACAAATTCCATCAATTGAGCAACCTCAATATGTGATACTTTTTTCATAAATTCGGCAAAATTATCCTCCACTGGTTTACTCATTTTTAAGCGTTTTAAAGTGTTCCGGGAAATTGTTTTTAATATATTCCAGCCCAGCGGCAAAAGTTTTTTCTGATTGCTGTATTGCCTTTATGGCTGATCTATTCACTATGAAGGCTGCCGTTTCTTTTTGTAAATCCAGTTGGTAATAATTGCACAGATACTCAATTAATGATTGCTTTTCCTTGCATTCATTTTTCAAGTGATTAACGCGCTGCTGCTGTACGTTGTGGAATTGATGGGATTCTGATATCTGGCTTTTAAGGCTTAGAATTATGCTGAATAACTCTTTTCTTATCCGGTCGTTTTGCCGCGTTTCTGCTATCATTTCGAGCTTATCAAATACCTTTTTTAATCCTGCCTCGGCAATATTAAAGTTGAATTGCTCGTAATAATGCTTATCTTTGTCGGGAAAATTCGCGCCGTCAAACGCTTGCCTGCCCTCCCCGGTGGGCTTTTCTTTTTTTTCCATTTACCAGTATTTTCGTTTAAGTATTTCCAAATCCTGCTGATTATAGAAGGTCGTCTTGTTGCGCATTTCGGTGCGAATTATGCCTCTTTTTGCAAGTGTTTCGATTATTGCCACCGAGCGGTTACTGAGTGCGCGCGCCACACTGATTGTTACAAGTTGGTTCGATTCCATAGTTAACTTGCTTTTTTGGTTTTGTTCATTGCATCGCGCACCTGGTCGGGATCGAATAATAAAGTCCGGCCATCCTGCCAATAAGGAAACGCGCCTTCATTTTTCAACTTTTGCGCCCGGACTGGTGAAACCTGCAAAAAGGTTGCAAGTTGATGGATACCTTTTATAAAAGGTTTTTTGGTTGCCTGCTGTATTTCGGCTGGCATCGCATCGCGGACGGCGTTACTGATCAATTTTGTAAGCTCGTCATGGCTGATCTGGATTAGTAAGTTTTGCATATTATTGGATTTATTTTGTTAAATTATTTTAGGCAAAATTAACATATCGAAATGAAATATGCAAATAAATTTAACTATATTACGATGTAAAAACGCTTAAAAAGCTGAATATCAAAGAAATAAAGTTTATCAACAGACTGTTAATAACTTTTAAGATGAAAAAATGACATATTTATCTGGCATGGATATTGCTAAATTTCGTAACAATCCAATTTTATTACAAAAAAAAAGCCCTGCAAATGATGCAAGGCTAAAATATTTTGAAATTTTGCGCTTAAAGTAAATTTATCGCATCCTGCTGTAATTTTGGTGGTATATCATGGTACCTGCTAAATGCCTTGCTGCCTTTTACGTGTCCACTCATGCTGCCTATAATATCCCTGTCAACTTTGCCGTAAAGATTGCCGACGAAACAACGACGCGCAAGGTGACTACTTGCAATATCGCATATTCTTACCTGTTCACTTTCGCCTGTCACCGGGTTGCGCCGGGTCACTAATCGCGTTAATCCAACGACTTCGAATATTTCCTTTATGTAATCATTGTAACGCTGATCTGATATGAAGGGCAACAACGCGCCGCCCGGCAAATCGTAACGGCTTAATATTTCCAATGCTTTGGGGTGTAGTGGTACATTTACAGTTACCGGCTTTCCGTCGCTTGTTTTGCGCGGTATGTAGGAAAGTGCATTGTTTTGTATGTTGGCTTTCGTCATCTTACATAAATCGCCAACGCGGGCACCAATGAAGCATTGAAAAACAAAAACATCGCGGACTTGCTGTAATCGCTTTGAAGGTAACGAAGCATCGCTCAGTTTGTCGCGCTCTTCTTTTGTGATATAAATAGGTGTGCCATATACCTCAGTCGGGGGTGTGTATCCTTCCTTCCCGAAAATAGAACGGATTTCCATTTTATCCTTCAAAGATTTTTTTGCATAATTCCAGAATGTTCGTGTAATCGCTAAATTTTTATGAACTGTATTTTGTCCAATACCAGTTTTAAAAAGATACTTTTCAAAATTCTGCAATATTTCGATGTTAACGCTGTCAAATGAAATTTTGATTTTTTTTGATGCTTCAAACCTTTTCCAGTGGTTTATTGTGCTTTTTACCGTGCGCGTCCTTTCGTTGGTTGCGTTACCAGTATGAAGGAAATTTTCAAACATGGTGTAAAAATCCACGCCATCCGGAGCGGGTGTTTCTTGCTTCGCCTTTTTACAAATAGCATCTAAAAGGCTTGTAATATCGCTTTTGCTGGCGGTTTCACGTGATTGAAAGAATAGTTCCAATGCTGCTTTTATTGCCTTCAATCGGCTGTTAATGATGTTATATTGAACGTCGCGTCCGCCTTCAGTCCCGGTGGAATTTTTCCGCGCTTCCTGATCATCAGAATTGAATTTTTCCGCATCAATTCGATAACCAGTGAAATAATAAATCCGGGTACCTGCAAAAGTTATTCCGGCGAAGATGGGAACGTTTTTAGTAATCGGCTGCCCTGTTTTGTCATTCCTTTTTTCGAGTGCAATAATTGTATTGTGTTTCATAATTGCATGTAGTTTTTTAATTTACATGCAAATTTACATGCACTTTTTTTAATAACCTAATTTAATTTAAAAAAATGTAATATCTTTGAATCCTTATTTAACAGTGCTTTTATGATGTTTTATTGAATGTAACCAAACGCAAATAAACGCTTTTTGTAGTCTCGTCCAGACCGCTCTAAAAATCAAGAGGTTACATAAAATTATGTAACCTTTTTTTATGTCCCGGTTTAAACGTTTTGTCCTGGTTTTATCCTATCCGGAACTCCGATTTGCATCAAGATTTTCTTTCCAAAAACTTTTGCCAGACACTTAGAGTTTCTCCGGGACTCCTATGAACGCTAAAATCAGTTAATTCCACAAAGTCTAAATTTCAATTTCCTCAAGATCACTAATAGGAAAATCCCCATATTTCTGTTAATCAGTATCCGGCTGTTTACTTTGGCGTTGCAGCTTGCTCAAAAATTGATTTGATGTGAGCTTGAACTTCCAGAGGTGAATTAGCATTGCAGTCCTTTACAGGCAGAGCATTTTTTCGATGGGTTTCTTTTACAGTGGGTTTCTTGTTTACAATTTATGATGGTAGAACACGAAAAATCTTTGGCAATGATGAGTATCAATAATGATTATTAATTGTGAACATATTTTGATTGGATGGAAAAATTTATTTTAATTTTACCACTGCATAAATTACACAAAATTAATTCCTGAATGATACACATAATAAATTATCACTTCCTTACAAATTCACAAAAATCATTTTCCAAATGAAAAAATCTTTCCTCTTTTTAACCATGCTTTGGCTAAGCCTGAGTGCGGTTTGCCAAACGCCGCAAGGCCTGCTCCGATCAATCGGAGGCATTAATTACCAAACTGTAATCCGTGATGGCGATGGCCAGCCCATTGTAAATGCGGCAATTACACTTAAAATGTCCATTCGTGCTGAAGCTGCGGATGGCACCATTGTTTACAGCGAAACCCACGCAAAAGTTTCAAATTCCTTTGGCCTGGTGAACCTCATAATTGGCCAGGGTACGCCTGTTGAAGGCGAATTTTCACAAATAAACTGGGGCGCTGCTTCTCATTTTCTCGAAACCGCCATTGATTTTACCGGTGGTGGAGATTTCCAGGTTTTGGGAGTTACCCAGTTTTTGAGTGTGCCTTATGCCCTTTATTCAGAAACAACAGGCGACACAACCTTTTGGCAAAAGAACGACGATGCGGTTTTTTACAACCGTGGGCAGGTTGGCGTTGGAACGGACGAGCCGGATAATTCGGCCTTGCTGGAAGTAAAATCAACCGAAAAAGGTTTGCTGCCGCCCCGAATGACCCATGCCGAAATAAATGCGATTGCTGACCCGGCCAATGGTTTGACGGTTTTTTGTACCGATTGCGGGGTTGATGGAAACGGCGCATTTTTTGGCTTCATCAACGGTGCGTGGAATTCGATAATGACCTGTATCCCGCCAGCAACGCCAACAGCAGGAGTTTTTCTTCCTTTGGAAAACCAGATCACCTGGAACTGGAATACAGTTCCCGGAGCCAGCGGTTACAAATGGAACACCACAAGTCTTTTTTCGTCAGCAACCGACATGGGAACTGCCACAACCAAAACCGAAACCGGATTAACCTGTAATACGCTTTATTCTCGGTTTGTCTGGAGCTATAATTCCTGTGGGATTTCGGCGCCAATAAAAATGGAACAGTCCACCGACAATAACTCTCCGGCTTCGCCAACTGCGGGTACTCAGGTTGCCTCATTAAACGAAATTGTCTGGAACTGGAACACCGTTTCCGGCGCAACCGGCTATAAATGGAACACAACCAACCATGTCGAATCTGCCGAAGATATGGGAACTTTAACCACAAAAACCGAAACCGGCCTCGACTGCAATACCGGATTTACCCGTTTTGTCTGGTCGTACAACGATTGTGGAAACTCGGAAGTAACCATGCTTACGCAAACAACAACGCTTAACCCGGCTGTTGGTGTTTCGATTGCTGCTTCGGTTAATCCTGTTTGTGCAGGGACTCCCGTAACATTTACCGCAACTCCGGTTAATGGCGGAACGCAGCCGGTTTACCAATGGACAGTAAACGGAACAATTATTCCGGACGAAATAAATGCTACTTACACCTACGCCCCTGCAAATCCGGATGCAATTTCCTGCCAGCTTACTTCAAATATTCCCTGTTCGCCCAATAATCCGGCGACCTCAAATACAGTTACGATGACGGTAAACCCGATCCTGCCGGTTAGTGTTTCCATCGCTCCAAATGTAAATCCTACCTGCGCCGGTTCATCGGTAACATTTACGGCAACACCCACCAATGGCGGAACAACGCCGGTTTACCAGTGGAAGAAAAACGGAGCCAATGTTGGTACAAACAGCCCAACTTATTCGTTTGTGCCGGCCAATGGAAATGTTTTAACCTGTGTTTTAACTTCCAATGCAACCTGCAATTCGGGAAGTCCCGCAACATCAAATGCGGTAACCATGACCGTTAACCCGCTGCTGCCGGTAAGTGTTTCCATTTCGACACCTTCAAACTTAGTTTGTTATGGCGCTACTGCAACATTTACGGCAGTGCCAACAAACGGTGGAACAACCCCGGCTTATCAATGGAAAGTAAATGGAATCAACAAAGGAACAAACAGCGAAACCTATTCGTATACGCCGACCAATTTAGATTTGGTGACATGTGTTTTAACCTCAAATGCCAATTGTACTTCAGGAAATCCGGCTACTTCCAATTCAGTAGCAATGATTGTGAATCCCGCTCCTATTGCTGCCACAGCCGGGATTCATATTCCATCACAAACACAAATAATTTGGAATTGGAATGCTGTTTCAGGTGCTGTAGGTTATAAATGGAACACTTCAAATAATTACGCTACAGCCACAAATATTGGGTCTGTCACTTCAAAAACTGAAAATGGCTTAACATGCAGCAATACATACACTCGATATGTTTGGGCATACAATACTTGTGGAAATTCTCCAGTAACTACACTTACACAATCTACTTATGGATGTGTATTACCTTGCCCAGGAACACCAACTATATCTTACGGTGGCAAAACATATAATACAGTTCAAATTGGAACACAATGTTGGATGAAGGAAAACCTAAACATTGGCACTCTGATTATTGGTGAAACCGAACAAACTAATAATGGCACAATTGAAAAATATTGTTATAATAACTCCGAAGCTAATTGCGATGTTTACGGTGGCCTTTACCAATGGGATGAAATGATGCAATACACTACATTAGCAGGTACAAAAGGAATCTGCCCGACAGGCTGGCATTTACCCACAGATACAGAGTGGACTACTTTAACAGCTTTTGTAAGTAGCCAAACAGCCTATCAATGTAACAGTACTAACACCTACATAGCCAAATCTCTGGCTGCAACAACAAATTGGGATACTGGTTATGAGACATGTCATGTAGGCTATAACTTATCTACCAACAATGCTACTGGTTTTACGGCTAAACCTGGTGGATACTGCACTGGATCCTGCGGCAATTTGAACCTGGAAGGTTACTGGTGGTCATCCTCTTCGTTCGATGCTTATAGTTCATGGGTTCGGGGTATCTACTGTTTTGGTCCTGAATTGTACCGAAGTCACAGCGGTAATAATGGTGGAATGTCGGTACGCTGCCTCAAGGATGAAACTACAACTTCACAACTGAATGTTACTCCAACAAATCAAGATGTATCCGCATCTTCCGGAACAGCAACCTTTGAAGTATCATCAAATACTTCTTGGACAGTTGTAGAAAGTGTTTCATGGCTTTCAGTTTCACCAATGAGTGGAAGCAGTAACGGAACGCTTACAGTTACTTATGAAGCAAATACTACTTCTGAATCAAGAATTGGGCAGATAACGATTACTGCTGAGGGTGGGAATCCTGTTGTTAATATAACGGTAATACAAGCTGGTGCCTCACAATTTGCATGTGGGCAAGCTTTTGCGGATGAGCGGGATGGTAAGAATTACAATACGGTTCAAATTGGAACACAATGTTGGATGAAAGAAAACCTGAACATTGGAATCCGCATTGCCGGTACCAGCAACCAAACTAACAACGGAACTATAGAAAAATACTGCTACAGCAACACCGAAGCCAACTGCAACACCTACGGCGGACTTTACCAATGGGACGAAATGATGCAATACTCTACAACATCTGGTGTAAAAGGAATTTGCCCTATAGGCTGGCACCTGCCCACCGATGCGGAATGGACAACTTTAACCACTTACGTTAGCAGCCAAACTACCTACCGTTGTAACAGTAATGTTGATTACATAGCCAAATCTGTTGCTGCTACCACAAACTGGAATATTTCAACCAGTACTTGCTCCATAGGCAATAACTTAACCGTCAACAACCTAACCGGTTTTACAGCTCTTCCGGGCGGTTACCGCGTCACCAATGCTACATTCTACGGCCTCGGTATTGATGGCTACTTCTGGAGTTCTACCCATTACTCAGACACGAATGCCTGGAGTAGAAGTCTGTATGACAACTACGCTAACGTATACCGTTACGAAGACTTCACTAAGGGTTATGGTTTTTCGGTTCGTTGTGTCAGGGATTAGACTATTTGGCTATTTTACAATTTGACTATTTCCGCGAAGCGGCGAATTTTTTTGGGTTATTAAAGGTTTCACCTTTTTGGAAAGGTGAAATCTTTTTTCGTAAATGGAGATAAATCGAAAATGTCATAAGGTTTCCAAAATCAAGGTAGATATGGGTTTAAATCCCCGACCGCAGGAAGGGGATGGAAACCCTGGGATTATAAGGTGTTTCAGGGTCGCCATCCCTTCGTACCTCAGGGCTTGCAACCCATTCATGGATTTTGCCAAAGGCATCTCAGTGAGAAAATCCCCACCCAAAGGAAGGGGATGGAAACCCTGGAATTATCGGGTGTTTCAGGGTCGCCAGCCCTTCGTACCTCAGGGTTTGCAACCCACGCATGGATTTTGCCGTAGGCATCTTGATTAGAAAATCGCCGCCCAAAGGAAGGGGATGGGAACTCTGGGATTATCGGGTGTTTCAGGGTCGCCATCCCTTCGTTCCTCAGGGCTTGCAACCCAAGCATAGGTTTTGCCAAAGGCATCTCAGTGAGAAAATCCCCGACCGCAGGAAGGGGATGGAAAACCTGGGATAAAAGATAATAAGGTTTCCAAAATCAAGATAGACAAGGGTTTAAATCCCCGACCGCAGGAAGGGGATGGAAACCCTGGGATTATCGGTTGTTTCAGGGTCGCCATCCCTTCGTTCCTCAGGGCTTGCAATCCATGCATGGATTTTGCCAAAGGCATCTCAGTGAGAAAATTCCCACCCAATGGAAGGGGATGGAAGCCGTGGGATTATCCGTTTTCGTTTTGACGCTTCCAGGTCTTACGACGCTGGAAGGTCAGATTCCGGTTAAAACCTGACAGCATCCGTCAGCGTTCGACTGATCCGCCAACTGGCAGACGACGTCCGGCGGATTGTCAGCGATTCAAACATTTTGCGGCGCTGCTGCTGATGGTGGTGGGTTAAAGGTTTCACCTTTTCAAGAGGTGAAACCTTTTTGGTAACCGGGGGTTTTAGGTGGGATTCATGGAATGGTTTTAGTTTTGACGCTTCCAGGTCTTACGACGCTGAAAGGTCAGATTCCGGTTAAAACCTGACAGCATCCGCCAGCGTTCGACTGATCCGCCAACTGGCGGACGAAGTCCGGCGGACTGTCTGCGATTCAAACATTAGGCGGCGCTGCTGCTGGTGCA